>Ga0316189_10004107_pt1 | contig 14052 bp, 17 predicted proteins | sample LowCovwburrow_MG_FD_204930 | JGI IMG/M metagenome (GOLD analysis project Ga0316189, IMG submission 204930) | Coastal sediment microbial communities from Maine, United States - Lowes Cove worm burrow | ecosystem: Environmental > Aquatic > Marine > Coastal > Sediment | place: USA: Maine...
ACGCCCGCCCTGTCCCTTATACAAATTAAACAGGGCAAAGAGCAAAACAGCAATGACCACCCAAACTGCAAAATTGCGGAAATTATTCACCGGCAAAAATTCCTTATGATTTTTAACATCGAAAAACCCAAACCATTTCGCAACGGTGAGCTAATGCATCCAATTGGCTTATAACATAGTCATCAAATAAGAGCTTTCCAAGATGACAAAGACAGTAAATGCCACCACATACCACTTTATTACGGCCCGAAAACGATTTTTTCGACAAAATACTTATAAAATTTATCGCCTGAAGGCATTTGCCTTGCCTACACCTTTGGGCAAAGAGCGCAATTTCACCCCGTCTGCCTCAATAAAGTCGAGGTGCGGTACAACGCTTGCCTTTGTCTTTTTGTTTTTCTCAACAAATACCGGCAAGGAACAGGCCACAAAAAACGGCAAATGGGCGGGCCGCTGGCGATCATCATTTTCGATAAATACCCCATAGGGCTGTACATCTTGGTGATGACTGAACACAAACCGGTTATCCCAGACCTTTACCCCGGTGGCCGGACCAGCCTCGATACGACCGAATTCCCGCCCGATCAGAAAACAGCCCTTGCGCATGGCAATCCGCGCCCCGGCCAATGTGTGCTGCTCGCTTTCAGCAAGGGTCTCATACAACCGCTCGACTTTTGCCATTCTCAGCGGTTCGCTCCCGCCACCGGCCCATTCCAGCAGACGCGTCAACACCCGAATGGCAATATCGTCAGCCAGCTCTTCAAACGCCGGTCTGTCCACTTCACAATGCCCACTGTCAAAAACCGTCACCGATGATGCCATAAACTGGTCCGTTACGTCTTCCAGCGCCACGCTTGCCCGCTGCAAGCGACTGGCCGACAGATTGATACTGTCGGCATCAATCCCGGCCGCTTCAAGTACGGACATAATTCCCCGCACCCGCACCCGCTCAAACCTGCTGTCATCATTGCTCGGGTCATCAATCCAACCATGCCCGGCTTGCTGCAACACCGCCTGCAAGTCCTCACGCGACACACCCAGCAAAGGCCGAAACACCTCAACACCGAACAATTGTGCCCCGGCCCGCATCGCGGCCAGCCCGTCAACACCACTGCCGCGCGCCAACCGCATTAGCAGGGTTTCAGCCTGATCGTCACGATTATGTGCGGTAATTATACCGGCAACATTATGATCAGCACACCAGCGACCCATCAGTTCATAACGACCTGCCCGCGCCTTTTCCTGAACCCGTGAAGAATGCCCGTCATGCTGCCAGACCAGCACATGGCACTCAAATCCAAGTGCTCGGGCCCATGAACAGACCTCGCCAGCTTCCCTGTCAGAGTTTTCCCGCAAGGCATGATCGACAGTCAATACGCAAAAATCATCCAGCCGCTCGTTCTGCCGTGCCCATTGGGCTGTCAGAAACATCAGGGCTGTGGAATCAGAGCCACCGGAAACCGCCAGCGCCAGTTTTTCATGCCCGGCTAAAACTTCATACAGGCAGTCAAAACCACCTTTAGCATCCGGCACGCTTCATCTCTTTTTTCGCCTGAGCCACAGCCCCCGAAGTCTTGTACTTGTTAATGACCGTTGAATAAGCCCCGCAGCTTTGTGATTTTTGCCCCAGTTTGCCCAGTGACATACCCAGTTTCAACAATGTGTCGCCAGCCCGGCGGCCACTTGGGTATTTGCGATAGCCTTTGAGATAATTTTGCGCAGCCAGCCGCCAGTTACGTTGCACATAATAGGTTTCCCCGAGCATGAATTGTGCCCCTGACGCCAACTGGTGTTTTTCATACTTGCGCAAAAAAGACTTAAAGCCGGATTCCGCCGCACCATAGCGACGTGCCCGTAAAGCTGCGGATGAACGATCATAGAGTTTTTGGGCAATTGAATCCTGCGTTATCTGATTGCCATCAAGCTGTTGTCGCACAACGCCGTTCTGCGCAGGGGCCGTTCCCGGTTGCGGTTGTAATGCGGCATATTTCTGGCCTGTTTTCTGAGTGGCCGTTGGCGGTGTAACGGGCCGTTGAACCGGTGTCGAACTTTGCCAATTGGTAACCGGACGTGTCACCGGCCTGACAGGTGCAGCCCTTGCCTCAGGTGCCACCGGCACACCCTCATACGTCGCACCAGGCTGGTTACCATCACCAATCTGTGTATAAATCTGCGGTTCACGGTCAATACTGTACTGTTCCAGATCAGACTGAGCAAAATTCACCTGATTGTCCGTCCGCTTGGTGGCCAGAAACTGCCGTTGAGGCCGTATGGCCGGCTGTTTTGAACGCAAGCTGCCCGAGCGACCACTCAACTTTTCCAACCGCCGCAAGCGTGCATCCATGGTCAGTAATTGCTGACGCATTTGCCTGATTTCACTTAGCAACTGACGCATCTGCGCATTGCTCTGTGGTTGTTGATAGCCACTACTGCCAGCTCCTGCCCTTGACAGGTTCTTGACATTGGCTTCCAGTCGGATAATCCGGTCAAACAAGGCATTCCACTGGGCATTTTGCGCAACTGCCGAACTTGCCGACATCAGCCCACCGACAATAGATATGGACAAGGCGCCAAACAATGCCAGTTCAGCCCGTACAAAACGTCTCATCAGCCTTTTCATTGTTGCTGCCTCCGGTATTCATTACAATAAACTACAATCTACCCTGCCCGCCATATAATCTCAACACGTGATAATTGCTCAAATTATGACGTTGATAAAATTATCTGGCAGAGACAAAAAATGCCGGATTATCGAAACCACGGTGCTGTTTGCCATATTTTAACGCTGTACCATCTTCGGTCACCACTTTGCCACCTGCTGCCACAACAATGGCATGACCTGCCCCGGTATCCCACTCCATCGTCCGACCGAACCGCGGATAGAGATGGGCCTCACCTGTTGCCACCAGGCAGAATTTCAGTGATGAACCGGCACTGATGATTTCCGCAACACCCTTTTGCTGCAGCCAGTTCTGTGTCGCCTGATCGCGATGCGACCGGCTGGCAACGGCAATCAACCCTTGTACCGGCAGATCGGGTGTGGAGAATGCCTGCCATTCAACCTGCTCAATATCCTGCCCGCAAAAATATTCAGCCTGCCAGGCCCCTTCTCCGGCCTTGCCACAAAACAACCGCCCAATCGCCGGAGCAAAAATCACCCCGCACACCGGATCACCATTTTCGATAATCGCAATATTGACGGTAAATTCTCCATTGCGGTTGATAAATTCCTTGGTGCCATCAAGCGGATCAACCAGATAAAACCGTGGCGCGGCAACCGGCTTTTTACCTCCGGCAACCGCTTCCTCGGCAATCACCGGTGTTTGCGGATCAAATTCACTCAGCCCTTTGAGAATAATCGCCTCTGCTGCCACATCAGCCTGAGTAACAGGACTGTTGTCATCTTTGAAAGTCACCTCCGCACCCTGTTCATAGATATCCATAATGGTGGCACCGGCCTCCGCCGCAATCATCACCATTCTCAACAGGTCACTGGTTGGTTTTTGTCTCAAATTCAAGCCTTTTGATTCGTTCTTTTCATACCGATTCCCTTGTACAACAGTTTGCGCAACTTTCAGCAAGCTGAAAAACGTGAGTCGAAACAATGGTTTGATTCAACGGCTAAATTTCTGCTTGGCAATCAATACGACTGTTTTATAACGAATCATACCGCTAACTGAACCTGGAGGGGAAATTGAACAAAAATACTCTGCTTGAAGATATCGATCTGGCCGCCCTGTTGTGCAGCCGTGTCTGTCATGATGTTATTTCCCCCGTCGGTGCCATTGCCAATGGCCTTGAAGTGCTTGAATACGAGGATGATGAGGAAATGCGCCAGATCGCTTTTGACCTGATCACCCAGTCAGCCAAGGCAGCTTCGGCCAAATTACAATTCTGCCGTATGGCTTTTGGCGCTGCCGGCAGCATGGGATCTCTCATCGATATGGGTGAAGCCGGTGATGTGACTGCCATGTTTATCGGCAATGAAAAAGTTTCCCTGAAATGGAACGCCCCGCGCCAGCAAAGCCCAAAATCAGAAGTCAAACTTCTCCTCAACATGGTGTTGATGGCCATGAGTTCAATCCCGCGCGGTGGCGATGTGATTGTTGATGCCGATGAAACTGGCCTGAGCGTTCGCGCTGTTGGTGATCGGGCCAAAATTCCGGAAAAAACCCTTGCCGTGATGAATGGTGAGTTTGAGGCAAGTTCCCTCGATGCCCGTCTGGTTCAGGTCTATTACGCCATGCGGCTGGCCAGTGAGGCCAACTATCAGGTGTCTGCCGGCATGTCGGGCGATGATGTGGTCTTTAATGCAAGCACCAATACCGCACAGGCTGCCCTTCAGGATATAGCCTGATATTCACAATCTGAACGATAGCTTAAGAAATCTTTTCAACCTATTGGAGTGATTCAGGTTTTGGCAATTTGCCAACCGGTAGGCCCGAACATCAATTTATTAATTCAACCTAAAGTTATGATTTAATTAATTGCGCTAATTAGTTGAATTTATTCACTTTACGGCCCGAGCAACCAAAGCACCGCTGTAACGCTAAAAAGGGCCAGAAAAGTACCCAACCCGATGGCGCCTGAAACCGGTGCAACCGCTGCCTTGTAGCGTGTTGCAAACAGATAGGCATTGGCCCCCGGCGGCAAACAGGCAAACAGCACAATCACGCTGGCAGCAAGATGCGGCAAGGCAAAAACCTTGAAGGCCAAAACAGCCGCCACTGCCGGAAATACCAGCATTTTAAGAACCAGAATAACGCTCAAACCTCGCATATGCCCTTTCAGTCCGTAGGCGGCCAGTGACAAACCGAGGGCAAAAAGTGCTGCCGGCACTCCGGCTTGCCCCAACAGTGAAATCGTCCGGTCGGCAATCGGGTGCAGGCCAATGCCGGTAAAACCCCATAAAGATCCACCGAGCAGAGCAACCACAATCGGATTTTTAGCCAGCGCCACAGCCAGCTCTTTCAGGGTCGCAAGCAGCGACCCGCCTCCGCGCCCGACCCACTCGGCCCGCAAGGTGGCAAAAAACCAATGCAACGGGGCATGAATGGCAACAATCAGTGCCGCAGGCACCACAGCCGCCTCACCATAATGGGCAAATGTCAGCGGGATGCCCATCATCACCAGGTTTCCAAACGACGCCCCGATCGCTGCAGCCGCACCACCGGCTGGACTTAGAGATGGTATTTTCGGCGAAATCAAAACCGCCAGCAGCCAGACAATTGCAGCAGCACTAAAATAGCAGGCCCATAGCCACCACGGTGCCGATGCCCCGACATCAACCTTCATTGTGGTTCGAAACAACAGTGCCGGAATAGCAAACAGAAAAACAAATCTGTTCAGGCCGGTAACACCGGCCACATCCATCAGCTTCATACGGGCGGCAACAAAACCCAATCCGATCAGCAGAAAGACCGGCACCACCGTGACCAAGATCGCATTCATGTGAAGATAATTCCATTGTAGAGATTTTGTAATCGCTTATATACCCGGCACAGACAATCTCAGAGAACAAAAAATACAAAAACAGGAATCACAACATGTACAAACTTATTGGCAGCTTGAAAACCCGGGCTTTTCGCGTTCTATGGATGCTTGAAGAATTACAGCTTGAATATCAGCATATTCCGGCCGCCCCGCACAGTGAAGAGATTTCAAAGCTTAACCCCTCTGGCAAGGTTCCAGCCCTGCTGGTCGGCGATGATGTTATCCTTGATTCCGTTGCCATTTGCCAGTTCCTTGCCGACAAGCATAATGCCCTCACCCACCAGGCCGGTACAATCGAGCGGGCAAAACAGGATAGCTGGACCCATTTTGCTCTTGATGACGTTGAAACCGCTTTGTGGACATTTGCCAAACACAAATTTGTTCTGCCCAAAGAATTGCGTGTGGCAGATATCACCAAATCCACCAAATATGATTTTGATCGGGCCATGGTTTCTCTCGAGACCCGTCTGGGCAATCAGGAATTTGTCGCTGGCAACCAGATGACAGTTCCAGACATCGTGCTTTGTCATTGTGCCAACTGGGCCCAGAACGGCCCCAAATGGGATATCCCCAAAGGCCCTGTACTTGATTATGTCGAACGCTTGCGATCACGCCCCGCTTATAAAAAAGCTTTCCAGTTGCGTGAAGCCGAAGTCGGTTAGTGCACGATCGCCTGATCCAAACCTATTTCTTCTGCAATTCGCGCCAGGCATGGGCCCGTTCGCGCGCCTTTTTCTTTTTATCAGGTCCGGCAGCCTTGGCAAAGGCATCAAGCTGCTCATCTGTGCGCCCGCCTTCGCTGGCCAGGAGATGCCATTTGATTGCCTCGATAACATCTTTTTCAACGCCGCGGCCGACTGAATAAAGCCGGGCAACCCGATTCTGGGCAATAACATTGCCATTGCGGGCGGCAAACAGCAGCCATTCAGCGCCGATTTTTTCATCGCGCTGCACACCTTCACCGCGAAAAACCATGACACCATAATCAAGGGCCGCCTCGGAAACCCCCTTCAACGCCGCCCGCTTGAACCATTCAGCTGCCTTGACCTGATCTTTTTTAACACCCTTGCCCTCAAGATAGAGCAAACCAAGGTTATATTGTGAATCACCAAACCCCTTGCCCGCTGCCTTGGTGAACCAGTCATTCGCCTTCTGCCAGTCAACACCAAGTCCACCCGCACCTGTATAAATCAGCGCCAGATTATGCATGGCCGGGACATGCCCTGCCTTGGCTGCCTTTTCCAGCAGCCCCTTGCCTTTTTTGGCATTGGCCTGCCCGGTGCTGCCATCAAGATAGATCATGGCCAGTGAAAACATCGCCCCGACATGTTTTTGTTTCACGGCTGCCCGATACCATTCAGTCGCGGTTTTAACGTTTTTTTTCACCCCGTGGCCATTTTCAAACATCGATCCGAGCATCGCCTGAGCTTCAGACTTTCCGGCATTGGCCAGCGGTGCAGCCACCTGATAGGCTTCCTTGTATTTGCCATCCGTATACAATGCCTTTGCCTCATCAAAAGGAGCAGCAAAGCCGGTTGTGTTTGCAGCAATTACAAATACCGCCAACAATAGTATTTTCAAGTTAGTCAATTTCAATCTTCGTATCCCTGATCATCGCATTAAAGCGTTGTACGGTTTCCTGTGCCGAAATTTCATTCGCCCACATCGCATCTGGCGGGCGGATAAAATCGATTCTTTTAGCAGCTGCCCCACGGGCCTCATCCAGTTCCAGCGGCTCTATCAGCACACACGGCACCTCAAACACCCGCGCCCACCAATGGGCAATAGTTTCTTTTTCACCTTCAAGTGGCACATTGGTGAACGCCACATAATCTGCCCCCGCCTCACCCATCGACATGGCTTTGTGGCGGTCTGATCCACAAAAAACGCCAACAATACTATCGGCTCCAATCTTTTCTCTTGCATCGAGATAATTCTGCATGCCGCCGTCAACCTGAACACCATCAGCCCCACAAGTCAGTGCAAGATCATCATCCTGGTCAATCAACACGGCAATACCAGCGCGCTGAGCAATCGGTGTCAATATTTTGGCTGCCTGTCGCAATTTGTCGTCGTCTTCATGCCTGATCAGCAGACAGGCAATATCACCCGCCGAAATCGCAGCCTCAAGCACAGTCTGCAAACCGTTGACATCAAAACATTCCGGTGTGGCAAGGAAAAGGCGACAATAGGACTGGGGCATGGCAAATTTTCTTTAAAAGAATCAGTTAGCCCGAATATTACATGTAACAGCCAAATTCGTGAACAAAACTGTTCACGCCAGAGCTTCAACTATCTTTTTTTGCCAGCGCATCCAATTGGCGCTGCATGGCACTAAGTTGATCTTTCAAAGCATCAAGATCATCGCCTGATTCAGCCTTTTCATCTGTTGACGGCTTTTTTTCAGCCGGTTCTTGTTGCGGTGCCGTCTGGCTGACAATCGGGTTGAACATTTCCATCGTGCCCATTGCCTGTTGAAACATTGCCATATTTTGCTTGGCCAGTTCTTCGCCCATTTTCAGAACATCAGCCCCGCCAAATGCACTCGTCACCTGCTTGTGCAGGGTTTCCTGACCTTGTGAGAAAACGCCCATCGCATGTTCGAGATAAGACGGCACAACCGCCTGCATGCTATCGCCATAAAAGCCGATAAGCTGGCGCAGAAAACTGATCGGCAGCATATTGTGACCCTTGGCTTCTTCTTCAAAAATAATCTGAGTCAGAACCGAACGGGTAATGTCTGTGCCGGTTTTTGCATCGCGAACAACAAACTCCTCACCCGCCTTGACCATTGACGACAAATCATCAAGCGTCACATAGCTGCTAGAGGCCGTATTATAAAGTCGCCGGTTTGCATACTTCTTGATGACCGTTACATCATCATTTGCATCATCAGATTTTTTTTGATCGTTCACGCCATATTCCCAACTGGTACTACAGATGCTGAATTTTTGCGCCTTGCACTGCACAATTGCAAGTGCAAAATTCATCTATAGTTATTTAGACGCAGGTCGAATAGCCAAAACTCACCAACTTGTTATAGTCATCAATTAAATAGTGCTCGACAAATTTCATTTCCCCGCACATAATGCTGCACTGCACAATGAGCAAAAATGTGAAATAAACGACACGAATTGATTAAGGGATACCCAAAATGCCTGCCACAGATAAATCAGACAACACTATCGTCATCGCTTCAGCCGCCCGCACACCCGTTGGCTCCTTCAACGGCGCCCTGTCCAGCCTGCCGGCCCATCAACTGGGGGCGGTTGCCATCAAGGCGGCAATGGAGCGGGCCAAACTTGCCCCGGATGATGTGGAAGAAGTGATTATGGGTCAGATCCTAACCGCCGGTGAAGGCCAGAACCCGGCCCGTCAGGCGGCCATGGACGCTGGCATTCCCGACACATCTCCGGCTTGGGGCATGAACCAGCTTTGCGGTTCCGGCCTGCGCGCTGTCGCTCTTGGTGCCCAGCAGGTTGCTGACGGTTCGGCCAAAATCGTTGTTGCCGGTGGTCAGGAATCCATGAGCATGGCCCCCCACTGCCAGCATTTGCGCAATGGCGTCAAAATGGGCGATTACCAGATGATCGACACCATGATCAAGGACGGCTTGTGGGATGCCTTTAACGGCTACCATATGGGTATCACGGCAGAAAATGTTGCCGAAAAATGGCAGATTACCCGTGAACAGCAGGATGAATTCGCGGTTGCTTCACAAAACAAGGCCGAAGCTGCGCAAAAAGCCGGTAAGTTCAAGGACGAAATCACCCCCGTTACGGTTAAATCCCGCCGCGGCGAAACGGTGGTGGAAGAAGATGAATACATCAAACATGGCGTCACACTGGAAGGTGTGCAAAAACCCCGCTCGGCCTTTAAGAAAGACGGCACAGTTACCGCCGCCAATGCCTCGGGCATCAATGACGGCGCTGCTGCCGTAGTGCTGATGTCTGAAGATGAAGCCAAAGCCCGCGGTGTTGAGCCATTGGCCCGTATCGTATCCTGGGCCTCGGTCGGCCTGGACCCGGCGATTATGGGTGCCGGACCGATTTACGCCTCGGCCAAGGCGCTTGAAAAAGCCGGCTGGAGCCATGAGGACCTTGACCTGGTCGAAGCCAACGAAGCCTTTGCCGCCCAGGCCTGTGCCGTCAACAAGGATATTGGCTGGGACACTGACAAAGTCAACGTCAACGGCGGTGCCATTGCCATCGGCCACCCGATCGGCGCATCTGGCGCCCGGGTACTGACCACCCTACTTTATGAAATGCAAAAACGCGACGCCAAAAAAGGCCTTGCCACTTTATGCATCGGCGGCGGCATGGGCATCGCCATGTGCGTTGAGCGATAATTTAACTGATAACCAGATACTACTCTGAGGGGAATAAGATGACAAAAACTGCAATCGTTACCGGCGGCACCCGTGGTATTGGCGCCGCCATTGCCACCGCGCTGAAAGAACAGGGCTATCAGGTCGCGGCCAGTTATGCCGGTAATGATGAGGCCGCCAACGCCTTTAAGAACCAGACCGGCATTGCCGTCTATAAATGGGATGTTGGCGACTTTGATGCCTGCGCCAAAGGCATTGCAGCTGTTGAAGCAGACCTTGGTCCGGTTGATATTCTCATCAACAATGCCGGTATCACCAAGGATGGCATGTTCCACAAAATGACCCTTGAGCAATGGCAGGCGGTGATCAACACCAACCTCAACGGTTTGTTCAACATGACCCGAAATGTCTGGGAAGGTATGCGCGAGCGTGGCTTTGGCCGCATCGTCAATATCTCATCCATCAACGGCCAGAAAGGCCAGATGGGTCAGGCCAACTATTCCGCCGCCAAGGCCGGTGATCTCGGCTTCACCAAGGCGCTGGCGCAGGAAGGGGCGCGCAAGAACATCACGGTCAATGCCATCTGCCCCGGCTACATCGGCACCGAAATGGTCCGCGCCATCCCGGAAGCTGTCATCGACAACGCCATTCTACCGCACATTCCTGTCGGTCGTCTGGGTGAACCGGAAGAGATCGCCCGTTGTGTGGTTTTCCTGGTCAGCGACGATGCCGGCTTCATCACCGGCGCCACCCTGACCGCCAATGGCGGCCAGTATATGGCTTAATAAGATTGCCGCCACACTTCCGTCATTCCTGTGCCCGTCACAGGAATCCATGCCTGAGAGGTGCAGAAACTGAACATTCTCTTTGTGGCAAAGTTTGAAGAGTGGACCCCTGTGACAAGCACAGGGGTGACGGGACGGGCATTGAAAGAAAAGCCCGGCAGCCAAGTTTTCAAACTCAACCAGCCACGCGCCCCCGCAATTCCTCATTCTCGACCCTTAACCGCTCAAGTTCATCGCGCAAGGGCCCCAGCATTGGTTCCAGTTCTTCCAGAGTCATGCGTTGCGGGATGTGGGCCGGGCAGTTCCAGTCGAGGGCTTCAATGGTAATCACCACCGCCCGTTCCGGTTTTGCTCGATAGCCCGTATCCATCAATTGCTCGATCAGCGCCGGATCGTCCTCCATACTGACCAATCGCGCCCGGCCCCAGACCTTCAACCGCCGCCGGTTGGGGTAATCCAGCAAAATCAACGAGATCCGTTCATTGGTCTTGAGATTCCCGACACTGAGATATTGCCGGTTGCCGCGATAATCAGCATAAGCAATGGTCTGCTCATCAAGCACCTTGAGAAACCCTTTCGGCCCGCCACGAAACTGCACATAAGGCCAGCCGCTATCGCTGATAGTCGCCTGAAAACAACCGTCAATGGTGCCGATAAAAGCCGTTTCCGCCGGGCCCAGCCGGTCGGCACGTGCCGCTGCCGGATCGAGGAATTTGGCATAGCCATCAACCGAACCATGCGTTTTTTGTAAATCGACAACTGCCGGTGTAAAACTGATTTCTGCAAATGCACGTGCCATAATATTTCCCTTTCATAAAATTTTATTAGTGGCTCTTACAGCCCTAATTCACTCAACCCCGGATGGTCATCGGGCCGGCGCCCCTGTGGCCAGTGGAACTTGCGCTCACTTTCACTGATCGCCACATCATTGATGCTGGCATGTCTTTCGGCCATCAGCCCGTTCTCATCGAACTGCCAGTTCTCATTGCCATGCGAGCGAAACCAGTTGCCATCTTCATCGTGCCACTCATAGACAAACCGCACCGCAATGCGATTTTCCGTATAGGCCCATAATTCCTTGATCAGCCGATAGCCATTTTCCTTTGCCCATTTATCGCTCAAAAACGCTTCGATTTCGGCCCGTCCGTTAATGAACGTTGACCGGTTGCGCCAACAGCTGTCAGGCGTATAGGCCTGCGCTACCTTGGCCGGGTCGCGCGAATTCCAGCCATCTTCAGCAGCTTGAATTTTCTGGCGGGCAGTTTCTGCATTAAATGGCGGCAATGGTGGACGGCCCATTTCTGGCTCCTGTAAATAATAGATTTCAATACGGTTTACCGATCGGTACACTTTATGGCTGGCATATGTGTACTGATCGGTCCACTTTGTCAAGAGTATTATTTACAATACTTGAGTATTTATGCGATTTAGGGTATATACCGATCAGTAAACCTGAGAGCCCGTTATGCGCCCAACCAAACGTGATGAACTGCTCAACAAAGCCCTGAAAGTGTTTAACCGCAATGGCTTTCATGCCACTGGCATGGACATGCTGGTGCGCGAAACCGGGGTTTCCAAAACCTCCATGTACAAACACTTCCGCACCAAAGAGGACTTGATCCTCGCGGTTCTGCGTCTGCGTGACGAGAGTTTCAGAAACTGGTTTTACCGGCGCATGGAACAACTGGCCGACACACCACAAGGCCAGTTGCTGGCCATGTTCGATGTCGCGGATGAATGGACAAAACAGCCCGATTTTCATTCCTGCATGTTCATCAAGGCCTCGTCAGAATATCAAAACCACGACCACCCTATTCACAAACAGTCTGCCGATCATAAACACATGATCGAAACCCACATAACAGATCTCGCCTCAAAGGCCGGGTTCTCCGATCCGCAAACCATTGCCCGGCAATTGCTGTTACTCAAAGAAGGCGCCATTGTTACCGCCCATCTCGGTTATTCAGACAACCCTCTGCAAACAGCCAAAAAAGCAGCCATTGCCTTGATGGCCGCCCACGCTCGGAAAAACTGAAAACAGTCCGCCAGGCACTGTGAACCTCACCTTAACACGCTCCTAACATCAGGTTCATTTTGGGAATCCTATAACAGGATAACTTAAGCCATTGAAAATTAATCCATAATTCCCAAACAGGAGAAACGTCCAATGAATATCGACTTTTTCAAAAAAACGGCCATTGCCACGCTGTCCAGTGCGATTATCTCTTCAGCCATGCTGATTCCGACAACCACCATTAGCCACGCGGCAAAGGTCAACAACAACATTCACATCAACAAAAGCCGACTGAAACAGGCCTGCAAAAGGTCAGGTGGCAAGTTTTTCAAAAATGGCAAACGCTATGGCTGCACAACCAGCAATGCAACAGTCAGCTGCAACAAAAAGCGCAATTGTGTCGGCATAAGCTGGTAAACCTCAAACTACCGGAAGGCAGCCCCTTCCGGTCAGGCCAGACAAATCATAAAGCCGTGAATTTTACCAACTGATATCTGGCCGCATCAGCATCAGCCAGACAATCACCAGCATGGCAAAAAACGCTGGAAACCCACAATAAAACCAGACCCTGAACAAGCGAAAATACGCCTGCGGTAAAGGCATATCCGCTTCTTCAGCCTGTCTGGCAAGATCGCGCAGTTTTATCTGGATCCACACAACCGGCAGCCAGAAAGCCCCGACCACCAGATACAAAACAACAGATAAAATAATCCAGCCCTCGCTCAACGACCAACCCGTCATCCACGCCAGCCCGATCCCGCTAACCGGCTGCATCACCGCTGCAACAGCCGTAAAAAGTGCATCAGCAATCACCACAATGGAAAGCGTATGAGCGATAATGACAGGGCGTTCTGTCCGGTGCGCCATCAGCATAAAGAACGCTATCCCCGCCCCGGTGCCAAGCAACACACAAGCTCCGATCACATGCAGCCAGCGGATGAGATCAACAGCTTCCATCAGCGAGCTTCCAGCATAACCCGCGCCACCATCGCTAAAACAATAGCTGGCAACACCTTGACCAGCGGCCCCAACGGATCGGCCCACAGATGCGGCACTGTCAAACTGGCGGAAACCAGATAGACCAAACTCACCGCCACCATCGCCCAACACGACCATTTGGCATATTTTCGAACCAGCAACGCCCCGGCAATGACGAGATCAACCAGCGACCAGAATGCCACACTCGCCACAGCCAGACCATGTGTCCAGCCCGTCGTTTCAAGAATTTGAGCCGCATCATAAAGGCGATAGAAACCCAAAACACCGGACACCAACCAAAACACAAAAAGCACGCCGATGACAATTGGCATCAACAAGGCCATACGGGCAAATTGTCTGTTTTCCATTCGTGCTGGCATGGCGGCCAGTGTCTTGGACATTGAAGACATCCCCTGACCTGAAAGCTCCCGCCAGCCCTCGGGATTACCAATAAT
>Ga0316189_10004109_pt1 | contig 14051 bp, 9 predicted proteins | sample LowCovwburrow_MG_FD_204930 | JGI IMG/M metagenome (GOLD analysis project Ga0316189, IMG submission 204930) | Coastal sediment microbial communities from Maine, United States - Lowes Cove worm burrow | ecosystem: Environmental > Aquatic > Marine > Coastal > Sediment | place: USA: Maine...
GGGTTCATCGCCCTGCAACATGGCTTGCATCGAGCTCAGGCTTCGTTCGAGGTCGGGCTGCATCTGCGTGATGGTTTCGGTGACGTCTGTTATTTTCAACAGCTGTGTCGGGTCCAGCCGCTCCTCTAGCTGGTAGCGGTTGTCGATGTGTACCACGTGAGCCTTGCCGACGCTCACCTGCTCACTTATCACCCTCCACTGGAAGGCAGCGTCGTTCAGGTGGTAGGGTTTTACCCGCGTGGATGATTTCACCTCGTAAAAATCCCAGTGATCTCCCGCGCGAACCAGGATATCGGCCATCACCAGCAGGTCTGCGTCACCGAAGGTTGCTTCATAGATGACATTCGCACCGCTGTTGATCAGTTCTGCAGTCTGTTCGATCATCGCGTCGAAGTTCCCGGCATCAAACTCGATCTCGCTGCCACCAGGAAAAAGCGCTTTAGCGAGTTCGCCAACTTCGTGCCCGGTCGCAAACACGGCGAGTCGATTGGCATCGGGTGCGGGCATAAGGTCGCGACGGTTGCGGTATAGCCACAGCGCTTTATGGCACTGCAGCCCGCGAATGTACTGGGACTTGGAGAGGCGCACCCTGGTAGCCCGGTTTGCTAGTCGTCAGCCGGGAATAACACGCGCTGCAGAAACTGTTTGAACAGAACCTCGACCATTTCAATCGAGGTGTTCAGTGGATGATCTCCGCTGATCAGGTGGAGGTTGCAATCGGCTTCACGGGCATAGTCGATCGAATTTTGCACCGGGATTACGTCGTCAGACCAGCCGTGGACCATGTCGATATGCGCGGCTGTCGAGGCATAGTGCTGTACCTGAAACGAGGGCATGTAAAGCGCCGGGGCAATCAGAAACAGGGCTCGGGTCTGCACCGCCGCAGAGGCTACCAGCGATACATAGCCGCCCATGCTGGAACCCACCAGGATGAAATCCTGAGTTTCCGCACGCAAATGCGTCAGTAGTCGCGCCACTCGCAGGTCCGGGTCCATGCAGTCGCGATAGTCGATACTTTCGACGTCGCAGCCGCGCGCCTCGGCCAGTTTGGCGAGGCGCTTGATCTTGAATCCCCAGGGGCCGCTTTCCATGCCGTGTGAGAAATAGAGTCTCAAAACTGATCACGCACAGCCTTACTCAGGAGCGCTCGAATTCAGCAGGTAAAACAGCGAATGCGCGTGCTCGGCGGTTTCGATGCCCAATTGAGTCAGGTAGCCACCGTCAACCTGGGTGATGAAACCACCGGCATGCAGGTGTTGCGCAGCGGCTTTAATATCCGCTGCCGCCGATTTGTGAATCTTGATGCCTTCCAGGCTGGTCGGAGAATTGAACAGCATCAGTACTTTCAGCTCGGCAAGATTTTGCGGTGTATACGACATTTGACTTCCCCGACATATTATTCGATTGCCAGTTTATAACTTGATCGTGCCTGGATGGCCACACTTTTCAATCTGGGAGCACACGATTGGGAGTGAAGCGCGCGCACTAGCGAATCAGTGGGAACAGATTGGCAGGCCGCGTGAAACTGGTCCCTGGCAAAGCTGCAACCGGGTTAGTTGAGGATCTTGTAGCCGCGATTGCGTAGGCAGTTCTTTACCACCTTGCTGCGTTCTTTTTGCGTGTCGCCCGCACTTCCCGCGCCACCGGCGACAGCACCAACGCCAGCCCCGCGCAGGGCTGAGTCGCCACCCCCGACTATCGCTCCGATCAGGCCGCCAACCAGGGCGCCTCCTGCGGCTCCTTCGCCAGCCTTCTGTTCGACCTGTGTGGCTATTTGCTCGCATTCAGCGACATCGGTTTCATATTGCGCCATGTCGACACCGGCGGGATCGATGACCGGTTTTGAGTTTTTAGCGGCACAGCCGACGACAAGGGTGATGCTGGCAATGCTGATTATCTGGTAGATCCGTTTCATTATGCTCTCCGATGAATAAAGCGCGGGCAGCCGGGATTTGTGAGGTTAGCGAATTATGGCCGTGAAATTTTGTGCTGTCGATGCGCAACAGGCCGGAAGTCACCTGATGAAGTCACGTAGTAATGAAATTTCAGCGTTTTTTGACGCGCCAGGAGCCGGTTTCGGCTGATTTTGAGCATTTAAAAAAGCAACCTGTGATCCAGTTCCTTTATTGGGGTAAAAACCGCCGAAAGGTTAAATTGGGCCATAAAAGTAGGGTATCATCTGCCTTTCCCGACGCACCAAACAACAATTATAAATACAGATAATGTCTGAATTAGGACGCTCTCCGAAGTCTCTCATCGAATCACTTGAACTGGTTCGCTTGCACAGTCCTCCCCATATTCTCGGCAAGCTGCTCGATATCTGTAATAACCCTGACGGCAGCACCGAAGACCTCGCAGAAATCATCCGTATCGACGCCGCCCTGACCAGTCGCGTGATCATGGCGGTGAACTCCGTATCCTTCGCGATTGGCGAACCGGTCGACAGCATGCAGCGAGCGCTAACGCTGCTGGGCCACGATCGCGTCAAGACCATGGCGCTGACCCTGTCGATCCAACAGCTGTTTTCGGGCCTGATTCCATCGCAGAAGGAATTTGTCTGTAATGCCTGGCTGGATTCGCTTTACTGCGCGGTGTTTGCGCAGGACATCGCCGATAGCCTGGATTATGAATTCCCGCACGATGCTTATCTTGCCGGCCTGCTGCATGATTTTGGCCAGATCGTGTTTGACGCCAAGCATCACGAGCAATACATCGAGGTAGTGAGCCAGGATACCGAGGCTGAAATTATAAAAAAGGAAATCCTCAAGTTCGGTACCAGTCATGCTGAGCTGGGCGCAGATATTATCGAGCGCTGGCAAAGCCTGAGTATGACCATCGCCGATGCGGTGCGCTTTCATCATGAAGACGAAGAGCAGTTGCGCGGAGCTGATATTCTCTGTCGTATCGTCGCCGAAGCCAGTGAGCTCGCCTGGCACTGGAGTCGTCAAGGCAAGGCTGATGCCAAATGGCAATCCATGCTCATCGATCAGGATCAGGTCAAGGGGATGTATTCGCGAGTGCAGACTCAGGTCACGCAGGTTGCTGCCACCCTGGATATAGCGGTTACCGGCTCGGGCGGACTGACCCAGGCCCAACTGGCCGGATTTATCGAAAAGGAAACTATCCGCCTGGCGCGCAAGATTCGCGATGCATCTCTGGTCAAAGTTCTGTCCTGCGACTCGGACGCCGCCGTGGTGGCGGACACACCGCGCTACCTGCTGACAAAGATAGCTCAGGAAATGCAGCTACTGTTTTCCATCTCTGACCTGGCTTTGCTGATTCCGGATGCACAGAATCCGGATTACCTGTCTTTGTACCAGGTAAATCCGGTGCAGCCGGTGAGCCGCTTCTCCATCGACAACAATAACAGTGAAATTATCCGTGGTTTTCTCGAGAAACGCAGCGTCTGGATCGACCCGGAAAAGAAAAATGGACCTGTGTCACCGATATCGGACCGACAAATCATTCGCCGTTTGAATCACGAGATCGTCCTCAGCCTGCCTCTCGGTCACGGTGATCAGGTTGTCGGTGCCATCGTCATCGGTGTTAACCGTGCCCAGCGAAACTCGCTGGATAATCTCTCCAGATTGATCTCGGGTTACCTGAAAAATGTAGCCGACCAGTGGTTTAGCCGCGATCACGCTCTGAGTCAGAAAACCATTGCGGACCACCTGCAGGAAGAGCTGGAACAGCGTGATGTCGATAAACTGGTGCATGAAATCAGCAATCCATTGAGCGTTATCGGCAATTACATCGACATCATCAAGGGTAATCTCAAATCCGAGGGTGCGGAAAATAACCGTGAATTCGAAATATTAAAGGAAGAGTTGCAACGTATCGGCGACATCGTGCTGAATTTCAAGGATGCCAAAGACGCCGTATCACCCACGGTGTTGCTAAACGATGAGCTGAAGATTTGCGTGCCGCTGTACGTCAAGTCCGTCAGCCGCAGCAAGGAAGTCGAGATCAGGTGGAACCTCGATGCCAGTGACGCGGAGATCAACATCAGTCGCGATGGTTTGCGCCAGGTTGTGCTCAACCTGGTAAAAAATGCGGTCGAGGCCAAGGCGCGCGATGGGGAAATCATGGTGTCGAGCCATCATTTCGTCAATATTGATGGCAAGGCCTATGCCCAGTTCACCATCGCCGATCGCGGGCGTGGTGTCGATGCGATTACGCGTAACCTGCTGTTTGCGGCATCGACCAGTACCAAGCGTGGTGCTAATCGAGGCCTCGGGCTGTCGGTGGTAGCCGAGATCCTGGGGAGCTACCATGGGCACATCAAGTATCTTGAAACCGAAGGTGGCGGCGCTTCATTTGAAGTGCTGATTCCATTGTTGTTGAATAAATCCGATAATCAGTAGTTATGAAAAATTCATTCGTGAGCTTTAACGAGGACGATTCGCGCTTTGACCGCCCGGTTTCGTTTCTGGTGGTGGACGATGACGCGCGCGCCCGTGAAAGTCTTAGCATGTTGCTCAAGCGGCAATGGAGTGATATCACCGAGGCCGAAGATGGTGAAGTGGCGATTTCACTGATCGAGCAACGCCAGTTCAAGGTCATTATTCTAGACCTCAACATGCCGAAAAAATCGGGCGACCAGGTGCTGGCGTTCATTCGCGATCGCAAAATCGAGACCACGGTCATCGTCATCAGTGGCGAAACCTCGATCAACAAGGTTACCGAAGCGGTGCGCCTCGGTGCCTATGACATCTTCAAGAAGCCCTATAGTTTCGATGAACTCGAGCATGCGATCCACAATGCGCTCGATAAGGCGCGTGTCGAAGAAGAGAAAACCCAGATTCAGAGTCGCCTCGCGCATTCCGAGCGACTGCATCGCTACATGGTGGATAATTCTCCCGACCTGATCTACATCCTCAACCTGAAAGGCGAATTCAGTTTCGTCAACGACAGCGTTACCAAGCTGCTGGGCTATGACAAGTCCGATTTGCTGGGCAAGCATTACAGTCTGTTCATCGCTGATGAAGATCGAATGAAAGCAGAATACCTGTTTAACGAGCGGCGCCGGGCAAGTCGTTCCAACCGCATGGTTGAGCTGAGCCTCAAATGCAATTCGACCGATCCTTCGAAGCCGTTCGACGTCAGTGTCCGTCCCATCGAACTGAATTCCATGGGCATTTACTCGGTGGACATCAAGGACTCAAAAAAGGTCGTTACCTACCAGGGCACTTACGGTGTTGCGCGCGACATCTCCAGTCGCAAAAAGGCGGAAAAGCTGATCACTTTCCAGGCCTACCACGATCTGCTCACCAAATTGCCCAATCGTGCCATGCTGCTGGATCGTCTCGACCTTGCCGTCAAACAGTCGGTGCGCACGAAAGAAACCCTGATCGTCATGTTCCTCGACCTGGATCGTTTCAAATTGATCAACGACAGTTTTGGACACGTGGTTGGCGATCAGTTGCTGGTCGAAGTCGCCGGCCGCCTGAAGCAGGAGATTCGTACCGGTGACACCCTGGCGCGACTCGGCGGCGATGAATTCATGCTGCTGTTGCCGCAACCGACCTCGCGCGAGCAGGCTGAGAGCGTCGCCCAGAAGCTTATCGAAAGTCTGCAGCAACCGTTTTTTCTGAGAAGCAAGGAAGTTTATATCAACGTTAGCATCGGCATCGCGGTGTTTCCGGATGATTCGTCCGATATCAATACCCTGATCACGAATGCCGACATGGCGATGTACGAAGTCAAATCAACCGGCAAGAATGGTTACGCGTTTTATAACGCTAAACTTGAGCATGCCGCGGCCGAGAAAATTTCTATTGAAAGCGGGCTTAGAAATGCGTTGAAGAATGGCGAGCTGGAGATTTTTTACCAGCCGCAGATCAACTCCCTAAGCCGACAGATAGTCGGTGTTGAGGCCTTGCTGCGCTGGAATCATCCACAGCTCGGTCTGCGTGCGCCGGGTTATTTCCTCGAGCAGGCCGAGGAATCCCGCATCATCCAGCAAATCAGTGAATGGGTGCTGCATCGCGTGGCCAGCGACCTGTTCAGCGATTCACGGTTCCTCGATAGTGAGATCAAGGTCAGCATCAACCTGTCGGCTTCCGATATTCGACAAAAGGAATTTCCGGAAAACCTGGTCGCGTTTACTGAAAAGTTCGCTATCGAACCCAGTCGGCTGGAAATCGAGATTACCGAAAACATGTTCATGAGCGATATCCAGGCCTGTACCCACAAGCTGCAGGTGCTGTCCAATCGTGGTATTTCCATTGCGATCGATGACTTCGGCACGGGCTATTCTTCCCTGAATTACCTGCGCGAGTTGCCGGTACACACCGTGAAGATCGATTACTCTTTCGTCTCGGAAATCGAACATTCGAGTAAAGGTGCTGCCCTGGTGGCGGCCATTGTCGGTATGGCGCATGGTCTCGGTATCGATCTTGTTGCCGAAGGTGTCGAAAACAAACACCAGGCCGAGTACCTGGAAGGCCTGGGCTGCCACATCATGCAGGGCTTTCTGTTCAGCAAGCCGCTAAAGGTAGAAGAATTCCTCGAACGTGTCGCCGCGCAGCAAGCCGCAATCCCGAATCTGTCGAAAGGCTGAGTAGTCCGAGGCGTTGCCCGGGCGCGAGGCTTTCCCCCCGCAGTACCGTTTACCTCCTGTCATGAATCGAGTGTCTGCCAGATTTACTGAGGATTATCCCCGGCTATCTCGGCCTGGCTTTGTCGCCGATGAATCCGATCCGCCCCGGCAGACGTACCTGAGAGAGGTGCCATTGTTTTGTCACAACTGTGGCGGGCATAAATAGGCGGCCGCAGGCCAGGAAAGTATGTTAATTTATCGGCTCTCGTTAGCCTGAGAGCCGTTCTCCAAGGGGCACATAACCGCATGAAGGGTCATCATTTCGCGCAGCTTGCCGGGCTTGTCTACACGCCTTTGCTGGTATCTGCGCTATTTTTGCCAACGCTGTCGATGGCCCAGGTAGCGCCGGTAGAGCTGACCACGGTGGAGCGCCGCGACATCGTCGAGTCGCTGCGCCTGAGTGGCTCGCTCACGTCTCCGAAAGCCGCACGCCTGTCGCCCGATGTCGAAGGGCGGCTGGTGCGTCTGGATGTCGATGCCGGGGCACGGGTTAAAGCCGGTGACATCCTGTTCAAGCTCGACGACGAACTGGCGCAGCTGGAACTGGCGCAAGCAATCGCATTCGAGCACGAAGCCGAGGCTGACCTTGCCAATGGTAAACGGCGTGTTGTTGAAGTGCGTGAGCTGGTCAGCAAGAAAACCTTTCCCGAAAGCGAGGCGCGAAACCTGGAATCCCAGGTGGAGCGCTTCACGGCTATCGTCGAGCGCCGTCGCGCCGAACGCGCCTATGCCGCTGCTACGCTGGAGCGTCACAGTCACAAAGCACCGTTTAGCGGCGTGATTGCTGAACGCAATGCGGATCTTGGCGAGCGCGTCGATACCGATTCAAATGTCCTGTTACTGGTCTCGACTGAACAATTGCAGCTCGATCTGCGTGTGCCGCAGCGATACTTTCGGCGGGTCGCGGTGGGGACCGCGGTCAACATCGGGGTCGACGCCTTGCCCGGTCGCAATATCGAGGCGCAAGTAGCACAGATAGTCCCGGTGAGTGATTCCGATACGCGCACCTTTATGGTGCGTGCCAGGGTCGGCAATGAGGATGGGCGGCTTGCGCCGGGCATGTCGGTAAGTGCGCAGCTGCGCATCGGCACGGCCCGCGAGGCTGAAGTGGTGCCACGGGACGCGCTGATACGCTACCCGGATGGGCGCACCACGGTTTGGGTGGCCGCAACCGATGGTGATCGCTATGCGGTTTCCGAGCGCCTGGTGAAGATCGGCCTGGGTTTCGATGGAGTGATCGAAATTGTTGAAGGCCTGAGTGTGGGTGAGCGTGTCGTTATTCGTGGCAACGAGTCGCTTCAGCCCGGACAACAGGTCCGTCTAAGGGAATAGCATGTTCGAGAAGATCATCAATCGTGGCACCCTGATGACGGTCATCGTCGGCATCGTCGTGGTGCTCGGTATCGTCGCAACGCTGCAGGTACCGGTGCAAATGATTCCGGATCTCGATGTGCGCACGGTGCAGGTGCGTACCTCCTGGCCAGGTGCTACCCCGCAGGATATCGAGAAGGAAATCCTGATCGAGCAGGAAGAGTATCTGCGCAGCATCCCCAGCCTGCAGCGCATCGAGGCGACAGCCTCGGCGGGTTCAGCGCGCATCGAACTCGAGTTTCCGCACGGTGTGGATATCAATGAAACCCTGATTCGGGTGAATAATGCCCTGTCGCAGGTACCTTCCTATCCCAACAACGTGAACCAGCCGCGGATTTTTGCCGAGTCTTTTTCCAGTAACTCGTTCATGTATTTTCGCGTAGCACCGCTGGACGGTAATCCGCGCGGGCTGGACATGGATATGATGCGCGATTTTGTCTCCGACAACGTGCGTGCACGCATGGAAACCGTGCCCGGGGTCTCCAGCGTTGAAGTCTGGGGTGGCGCTGACCGCCAGGTGCAGATTCTGTTGAACGCAGTGGCCCTGGCCGAACGGCAACTGACGGTGGCGGATGTGCGTTCGGCCCTGCGATCGCGCAATCTCGACGTCACCGGGGGCCAGCTCGAATCCGGCAAACGGCGCTACCTGCTGCGCACCATCGGGCGTTTCAACGATCTCGATTCACTCGACCAGTTGATCCTGGCGCGCAGCGGTGATCAGCTCACGCGGCTGGGCGATGTTGCCAGCGTGCGGCTGGATCATTTCGAGATCGAGCGTGAAGCCTTCGTCAACGGCAAGCCGGTGCTGTTCCTCGCAGTAAATCGCGAACTCGGTTCCAACGTTATCGACATCAAAGATGAAATGTTCGCCGAAGTGGAGCGCATCAACCAGGATCTGTTGCAGCAATCGGGCATGGAACTCAAGCTCAACGCTACCGATACCGTCTACGTGGAACAATCTATCGCCACAGTGTGGCGCAACCTGGCGCTGGGTGCGGTGCTCGCGACTCTGGTGATGTACCTGTTTCTGCGCTCGGCACGGATGACCCTGGTGGGCGTGATCGGTATCCCCATCTGTACCATTGCGGCCTTTATCGGGCTGTTGCTGGCGGGGCGCACGATTAACGTAATTTCGCTGGCGGGCGTCGCCTTTTCAATTGGTATGACGCTCGACAACACGATCGTGGTGCTGGAAAGCATCGAGTGGGAACGCCGCCGGGGCCTGAAACGCCTGCAGGCGGCGATTGTCGGTGTGCAGCGCGTGTGGCCGGCAGTGCTGGCGTCGACGCTGACTACGGTGCTGGTGTTCATTCCCATCATCTTCATCGAAGAAGAGGCCGGCCAGCTTTACGGTGATATCGCGATCGGTGTCTCCGCCACGATTCTGGTGTCGATGCTGGTGGCGATTACCGTCGTGCCCACGGCCGCTGCCAACTTTGCGCTGTTGCCGCGCAAGTCCGAAGGTAGCCAGGCGGCGACGACGCCTCGGGTAGGTATGCAGGGTCTGTTGCGTGGCATCAACTGGTTGATTGAATCCGCGCTGCGCCGCGTCGTGGTGATGGGGGTGACGCTACTTCTGTGTGCGGCTACTATCCTCGAACTGACGCCACCGGCAGAGTATCTGCCCCCCGGTGAAGAGCCCAAGGTGTTTGGTCGCATGAATGCTCCGCCCGGTTATAACCTGCCGACCATGCGCGAAATCGGTTACGACGTGCAGGAGTATTTTCTGCCCTACCTGGATGACGAGCCAGGTCAGTTCGAACGTGGTGAGACGGCGGTGCCGGCCCTCGATTACCTGATTATTTCGATTCGCGCGAGCGGATTGTTTCTCATCAGCGAGCCCAAGGACAAGGGGCAGGTAGACGCCCTGATGGATGCGATCGACGCCAAGTACAGCGAATATGCAGGCATGCGCTCATTTACCACGCGGGGTTCGATCATCTCCAGCAATGATGGTGGCACGCGCAGCATCAACCTGGACATTTCGGGCCCTGAGCTGGAGCCGATTTATAGTGCCGCAACGGCTGCCTACAATCGTGCGCAGGAAGTCTTCGCCAACCCGCGCATTCGTGCCAATCCGGCGACACTGTCGTTGTCGCAGCCGCTGATCGAAATTCACCCCGACTGGGAACGCGCCGCGGAACTCGGCATGAATACCAGCGATATCGGTTTCACCGTCGCGGCCCTCACCGATGGCACTTTCGTTGATGAGTTTTTCCTTGCCGATGACAAGATCGACATGTATGTCTACAGCTCGGCTGGAGCGGATGCCTCACCCCATGATCTCAGCGACATGCCGATTTACACGCGCGGTGGCGGCGTGGTGCCGCTGTCCAGCATTGCGCGCGTGGTCGAGACGGTCGATACCAATACGGTGCGGCGCATCGATGGTCGTCGCACCGTGACGCTCAACATCATTCCCCCGGCCAACGTCGCGCTGGAAAGTGGGGTCGAGATCGTGCGCGAGGATGTGCTTGCTTACCTGCGCAATAGCGGTGCCATCCCGGCCAACGTCAGCATCGATATTTCGGGTGCCAGCGACCAGCTCGAAGCCACGCAGAAGGCATTGATCGGCAATTACCTGGTGGCATTAGTACTGGTCTATCTGGTGATGGTCGCGATTTTCACGCACTGGGGATATCCGTTGTTGATCATGACCACGATACCGCTTGGCGTTGCCGGTGGAATTGCCGGGCTGGCGTTGATGAACTGGGTCGGAGCTGTGCTGCCGGCTTTTGGCATGGCCGCCGTTCACCAGCCTTTTGACATGATCTCCATGCTTGGGTTTCTGATTCTGATGGGCACGGTGGTGAATAATCCAATCCTGATCGTGCATCGCGCCGCGGAAAATTATCGCAGCCTGGCAATGACGGCCACCGAGGCGGTGAACGAGGCGGTGGAATCGCGCCTGCGGCCGATTGCGATGTCGGCTATCACCACCATTTTCGGGCTCGCGCCGCTGGTGTTCATCCCGGGTGAAGGCACCGAACTGTACCGCGGTGTTGGTGCAATTGTGCTGTTTGGGCTGGCTGGTGCTGCCCTGGTCACGTTGACTTTCCTGCCGGCTGCAACGGTCACGATATTGGGCTGGACGCAGCGTGATCGCAGTGATGTCGAAAGCGACTCGGCTGAGCCCCGGGGGATTGCCAATGCACCGGTCTGAAGTGGCCCTGGCGGACAGAACATCCTGTTCTCGGGGTAGTTATCGACCCAGGAATCGACCATTACGCGTCGTGTTGTGCGGCCTGTTGCTGCTGGCCGGTTGCGCTACCCTGCAATCTGATTTCAAGGAACCGGGAGTATCACTGGTGTCGATCACGCCGCAGATCAAGAACCTGTTTGCGCCCGAATTTGATGTAGTCTTGCGCGTTACCAATCCGAATCGCGAGGCGCTGGATATCGCTGGGCTCAGTTATACGGTGCACCTGCAGGGCAACAAGCTGATCGAAGGCGTGGCTAATGAGTTACCGGTGATTGCGGCTTACGGTGAGGCCGATATCAGTTTACGCGCGACCGCGGATTTGATGGGTGGCATCAGTCTGCTCAGTGATTTCCTGAGTCAACCTGGCAAACAGTTCGACTACGAATTCAATGCGGATATCGACCTGGGCACCCTATACCCGATAGTGCGTGTGCAGCGCAGCGGCGTTATCTCGCTGCGTTAAGGGTTACAGGGGTAAGGTGCCGAATGGCACTTACTTAAGCCAAAACACTGATGCATCCAGAGTCCGACTACGGTCGAATGATTGGGGGACTATTCGCGAATGCCTCGGCGGCTTCGCCGCCTGCGGTTTACTTCGCGAATAGTCCCCCAATCATCCACCTTCTCTCGACCGGAATCAATGTCATGGGGCTGTGCTTAAGTAATTGCCATTCGGGTAAGGTCTCTTAACCTTTCGCCCGGATCTCCGCGGTGTCCAATTACAGAGGACTTCGTGTCTTCTAATTATTGACGAAGTCGCCAATGGCGTGGATTGCGTTGAGCGCGGTGATCAGGCGTGGCACCGAGGTAAATTCAGGCCAGCTCGACAATTTTACTACCACCAGATCGTCAGCCGGGTCGACATAAATAAGCTGGCCGAACACGCCGCGCGCCATGAAACCGGGACGATCGACGTCTTCGATCCAGAATTGATTGCGGTACCCGCCGTTTGGCGCGGTTTTTGTATAGGGCTCTTCGAACAGGCTGTGATCGGCATTGTTAATGTCGGCGATCCATTCGGCAGGCACCAGCTGGGTATCGCCCAGCTTGCCTTTTTGCAGTAACAACTGACCGAAGCGGGCATAGTCGCGCAGGGTAGCACTGAGGCCGCCACAGGCGAGCGCATAACCGGCTGGGTCGACAGTGAAGCTGGCGCTTTCCTCGCAACCAAGCGGTTGCCAGAGTTCGCGGCTCACCAGTTCGGCGAGGCGGGTTTCGGTGGCTCGCTCGAGGCAATGGGCGAGCACATCGGTTTCGATCGAGCGGTACTGGAACTTTTCTCCGTGTTCACGCACTTTTTCGGTCAGGGTCAGTATCTGGTCCCAGATGCAGGTCGGCGCGGGGAAGTCAGGGTTGGGCCGCTTCCAGCCACTGGCGATGTCGGTGGCGGCTATATCGGAATCGAGTGCCTCGTAATCTTCCACGTAGCGCACCCCGGTCGTCATATCCATCACCTGCTGCAGGGTCGCCCCGCGCCAGGCGGTGGCGGCGAGTTCGGGCAGGTAATGAGTTATCTGTTCGGCTGGATCTATCAGTCCGCGTCCGATCAAAATTCCGGCGACCGCAGCGACAACTGATTTGGCCATCGATTGCGACAGATGCAGGGTGCGTTCGTTCATACCGTTGTGATACTGCTCAAGCACGATAGTGCCCCGGTGCAGCACCAGAATCGAGTCGGTAAAGCTGCTGTCGATCCACTGCTGTAATGATGATGCCTGTCCGCCAGCATCGTTAAATGCGATCTGGCTGAAATCCTGTGGGCGACTGTCGAGGGACCAGATCGGGCCTTTGCCACGCCATACTTCGGTGGTTGGCACAAATTCGCTGACGTGTTGGAAAGTCCAGCGATTCCAGGGTGCCCGATCCCAGTGGTCGTGGGGCACGCGTTGTTCCTGAGGTACCGGAAAGCCTTGCATGATGGCTGTCATGTTTTCAGTCATGTCGCAGTCCAATTTACTTTCATAGTGTTAAAAAAAGGGTTGCCATAAACGCGTCATGGCAACCCCTGTATTGCTTGCCTGGAGGAAATTACTTTTGCAATTCGGTCCAGATTGCGGTGTACATCTTGGTTGCTTCGGGTGAGCAGGCCTGCAGAAATTTGCCAGCGCCAGCGAGTTTCGGATCGATAATGATCTCCGGAGCATTTTTCATGTCATCAGGCATGTATTTATCCGATCCCGAGATACCGTTGGCATAACGTGCGAAGGCAGAAATCAGCGCGGCGTTTTCAGGCATCATGACGAAGTTCTGAAACAGCTTGGCATTTTCGACGTTCCTGGCGTCCTTCAGTACCGCGACGCTATCCATCCACAGCGCGAAACCTTCCTGCGGATAGCCATAACGCACGTCGGGGTTCTTTTCGCGGGCGCGAAAAGCGGCGCCGTTCCAGTACAGCGAGGCGGCCATGTCGCGGCCGGCAAATTTTTCGATGACACCGTAGTCCATCGACAGCCAGTGCTTTTTCGCGGCCACCAGCTTGTCACGTACCTTGCGCAGGATTGCCTTGTCAGTGGTGCAGGGTTCGCCGCCGACGTACATGATGGCGGAGCTGATGACATCGTTCATTTCCGGTGCGACGTTGATCTTGCCCTTAAGCTCATCGGGCGGATCGAGGTAGATCGCGGCAGTATTGATATCACCCTTGTAAACCGACGTATCGACGATCATGCCGACGCTGCCCCATTGCCAGGGTACGGTGTAACGGCGGCCCGGATCCCAATCGGGATTGTTGAAGTCGGGTGAAACATTCTTGAAGTTCGACATCTGGTCGGGGCGTGTTTCCAGCAACAAACCTTCATTGATCCAGATTTGTACGTAGTTGGCGGAAGGCACGACCATGTCAAAGCCGTGACCGCCGGCCTTAACTTTGGCGAGTGC
>Ga0316189_10004110_pt1 | contig 14048 bp, 1 predicted proteins | sample LowCovwburrow_MG_FD_204930 | JGI IMG/M metagenome (GOLD analysis project Ga0316189, IMG submission 204930) | Coastal sediment microbial communities from Maine, United States - Lowes Cove worm burrow | ecosystem: Environmental > Aquatic > Marine > Coastal > Sediment | place: USA: Maine...
AACTCTTCCCGTTCGCGATCGGAGAGGCCCATGCCAAAGAGCTGGACCCCGGACATATACAGCTCGGCATTCAGGGTCAGCGTCTGGAAAACCTCATCGATGGGCTCGAAGGCAAACAGGCGGGCTTCCGGGCAATGGTTGGCCACAAAAAGAGAAAACATGCCAATATTGGCGCCCACGTCAAAAACGACGGCCTCTTCAGGCAGATTGATACCGTGACGGAAATAACCCTTGTTCTCGAAGATCTCCTGGTAGAGGTAGTCTGTCTCGTATTTATTTCGGTGAATGATGGCCATGCCGTTGGGTAGGTTGTAGCGGCGCTGGCCGTCGAGAACAGGCGCATTCCGGCGTTTGGGGACCAGATAGGCCACCAGACGTTCAGCCGATGCAGCGCCCGCGCTGTCGGAGGTGACTACCGCTGTACTTACGGAGGGATGTGCGATCAGGGCCTGCTCGATCTCGCCAAGCTCCACCCGGTAACCGCGGATCTTCACCTGGAAATCAATTCGTCCCAGGAACTCCAAATTACCATCGGGCAACAGCCGTGCGCGGTCACCCGTTCGATAGGCGCGCGCACCGGACGTCTCGGCGAATGGGTCGGGAATGAATTTCTCGGCTGTCAGCCCAGCCTGACCCACATAACCGCGAGCGACGCTGTGCCCGCCGATGATCAGCTCGCCGGGTTCCCCAACGGGACAAGGGTCCAAATTCGCGTCGAGGATGTAGATACGCGCACCGGGCAAGGGACGGCCCAAGGGCAGCGACGCGGAAAGAGAAGCGCCTCGTTCGCGCTCAACGGAAAAGGTGCTTACGCCGACCGTGGCCTCGGTAGGGCCATAGTGATTGACCAGGCGACAGTCCCGCGAAGCCTCGTGGATAGACTCAACCAGCTTCCAGGAAGTGGCTTCTCCACCCACAAAAAGGGTGCGCGCGGGCAAAACCCCGGGCCCGGCAACATCCAGGAGCGCGGACAGATGGGAAGGCGTAATTTTCAGGTAATCGACAGAATGCTCAGCCATATAGTCGCTAAAAGCATGGGAGTCGGAAGAAACCTCGGCGGGGATCACATGCAGGTGGCCGCCCGTACACAGCGAGGCAAAAATGACGGTATTACCCAGATCGGCGGCAAAGGTAGAGACGGTGGCATAGACCCCGCCCTCGGGCCGGCCCAACCTGGTGAGCAGACCGGACAGGTAGCCGTATAGATGACGGCGTTCAATGCCCACCCCTTTGGGTTGTCCCGTGGAGCCGGAGGTATAAATGATATAGGCCAGGTTCTCCGGCTCGGCCTCTCTTCTCGAGCCCGGCTCGGCTTGCGGCCAGGAATCCGGCGCATCGACGACCACCAGTCGGCTCTGTCCGAACAGATCCCGATCGGCGAGCCCGGACTGAGTGAGCAGCACGGGCCCATCGATCTCGCGGATCATATGGGCCAAACGTTCTTCGGGCGCATCTGGATCGAGCGGAACATAAGCACCACCGGCATCCAAAACCGCCAGCAGCGCCACAATCATCTCCCAGGAACGGGCCAGACAAATGCCCACGGCCACGTCTGGACCAACGCCATTGGCCGTCAATACGGCGGAAAGGCGATCCACCCGCGCCTCCAGTTCCCGATAGCTAAAGGAAAAAGTATCAAAAGTCAGTGCGGGCTGATTGGGATAACGGGCCGCGACAGCGCGGAAAAGCGCGCTTGGGGAAGGCTGCGCAAGTCTTTCCGGCGCCTCGGCGTTGAGCGCGGCCAACAGGTCTCGCTCGGACTCGGAATAAAGTGGCAGGCTTCCGCGGGTGCTGTTGGGAAAACGGAGCGCCTCGCTCAGCAAGCGACGAAACTGACCGGCTATTATCTCGACGGTTTGCAAGGAAAAACAAGAAGTGTCGTAGTGAAACGAACACAGCGTCTCATTCGTGACCCGACAGGAGAGACGCAGCCCAAAGGGCTCGTTGCAGCAGTCCCAATTCCGGGTCGTCAACCGCAGCGCGCCATACGCGTAAGCGTCGGGCTGTTCGCTGTAATCGAAGCAAAAGGGGTAACGCAATTGGCCGGCACCGATACTGTCAAAAACAAAACATTCCTGAGTCGCCGAAGAATTCTGATGGGCATGGCTCGCGGCCGCAATAACAGCGCTAAACGGATCGGCCTCATCGGAATCGATCCAAACGGGAACATAGCGAGCCAGCAGGCCGGGCACACCTACCAGATCCTCGAAGGCGCGTCCGCCGCACTCCACGCCCACCATGACCCGCCTTTGCTTCATGCGGGCGGCGAGCAGAAGCATCCATGCGGACAAAAGTATCGTTTCCCGCTCCGTGTCCAGATCCCTGGCCAGACCATCCAGCGCCAATTGATCGGCTGATTCCAAAGAGAACGAGATTTCGCCGGGAACCAGCTCGGAGGCCGCGGGGTCCGGCAGTTGTAATGGGTCGCGATGGGAGAATAGATCGGTTAGATCGGTCTTCTTCCAAAAGCGGCGCTGTTCTTCGGTTTCCTCCGACTCCAACAGGTCGTCCAGCCAGGCCGAAACATCGGCATACTGTAACGGTTCATCCTCCGGGTAGGGGCTATGATCCACAACAGATCGCCAGGCCCGGCCAATCTCGTCGGCCAGGTTCATCAAGGTGAAACGGTCGGCGCACAACGCGGGCGTTGCCGCCAGCAGCAGGTGTTTTTCCTCGGAGTAGCGCAGTAATTGAAGCGCGAACAAGGGCCCCTTTGCGAGGCTAAAATCCAGACGATCGTCAAAGGCCCGTTCGGCGGCCTCCCGCTGCCCACTCCCATCGGAAATGGAAACGGGTTCCAGCGGCGGCAAACGATAGTCCTCGTCGATAACCTGCAGCGGCAGCGACATAGCAGAAGAGCTATGGTATTGGGTCCTGAATATCTCACAATGGTCGAAAACGAGCTGTAAGGCTTGGTGCAACTGGCCCAGATCAAAGCGCCCCTGAATCAGAATAGAGCAGCGAGCCCGAAAAGCTTGACCTTTGCCCATGACGGACCACAGGCGCCGCTGTAGAGGCGAAAGCTGGAAACCGCCGACATCGATCTCATTCATCGGGCCACCTCCGGGCAAGCCGCCGCGTGCGGCTCCGCCATACCCACAACGATTTTCCGCGGTCCGGTGAAGGGCATTCGCCCGTGGGCGGCGAGCATATTGTCCAAGAGCAATAAATCGCCCTGAGACCAGGAAAAGGTGACCCTGGCCGCTTGCATGGTATTGCGAATCGCCGCCAGCGCGTCATCACCGATGGGACTTCCATCCCCATAGTAGGCATGACGAGGCAAATTTTCTTCACCCAGCTCGGCCACCAGCGATTCCCGAAGCTCCGCCGGAAGGCTGGAGACATGAAAGAGGTGTGCCTGGTTGAACCAGACCATGTCACGAGTAACGGGGTGCTCGGCAACGGCCTGGCAGACCTGGCGCGTGCGAAGTCCGCCATCGGCCTTCCACTCGAATTCGATATCCTTCTCTCGGCAATATGCTTCCACTACCTCTGGATCCTCACTGCGAAACACCTTTTGCCAGGGCAGGTCCAGACGATCGTAGTTGCGCACGTACATCACGCCCTTTTTCGCGAAACCGTCTCGTATGGCGGGGTCCAACCGGCGATAGACCGCGACGCTGTCGGCGATCGGCGTTTCTCCGCCCTCCGGGGAGGCGGTCATGCAAAGGAAGGCCAGCTTCATGGGCCACTCCCTGCTGTAGGCATGTTCATTGTGAAGAGGGATCATCTGGTGAGGCGGATATTCTGTAGAAGAGTAGATATGGCCGCCAAGGCGCGTGCGAGGCGTCGAGGCATATTCGTAGGCCAGCGGGTCACCCGCAACCACTGTGATAAAAGATTCCAGGCCGGCCACATCCAGCTTGTCGAATCCTCGGAACAGGATACCGCCGTGCTCGAGCAACCACTTACCAACCTCTTCCCGATTCTCCTCGGCCCACCCGACCAGATTGACCCCCGGCAAGGTAGGTCTGACGCACAAGGGCAACTTATTACCTTCGATCAACGCTTTTCGCTGTGTCAGCTCGGTACGGGCCCCCACGGTTCGACGTCTGACAGAACGCGGTGAATTTTTCTGGAGCTTGGGCCTATTCATGGGTAACCTTCCTTTTTGTGCGAATCGGATTAGGCGCGACGCTTGATCCGACGGAGTTTCTTGGTGAGTGATGCACGGGTCTTTTCGGCAATTTGTAGGGATTGGGTGCTGTTCCTGGCCGATAGGGCCTGGCGCAGGTCAGCTAGAGTCTGCTCTGATTTTTCGTGTACGGATTCCAATATGAAGACGAAGTCATTCCAATATTGACGGATCGTTTCCACATCGAACAGGGCGTCGTTGTAAATTAACTCTCCCGTGATCTGGTCATCAGTTTCGGAGAGGTTGAAGAGCAAGTCGTAATTCCGGGAAATCTTATTGATATCACGGACGTTCACGGTCAGGTCGGTCAAGGACAGCTTGCCGATAAGGGCGTTCTGCAGCAGGAACTTGACCTGGAAAATGGGCGTTCGGTCTCTCAAGCGTTCGGGACTCAAGGCGGAGACCAGCATGTCGAAGGGCAGGTCCTGATGCGTGTAGGCATCCAGGGCGACGCGGCGGACTCGTTCGGAAATATTGCCGAAATCAGGGTTTCCGTCCAGCTTGACGCGCATGACGAGTTGGTTGACAAAGAAGCCGATAAGGTCCTCGAGTTCCGAGCGGGTTCGATTGTGGACATCGGTTCCCACAACAAGGTCTTTGACCCCGGTCAGGTAATGGATCAGCGTGGCAAACGCGGAAAACAGGGTCATGAAAAGGGTCAGCCCGCGAGACCGGCTGTAGCCGCGCATGGCGGCCACAACCTCGGGTCGAATGCTGACCGCCAATGACTCGCTGCGAATAGACCCGCGCGGCCGGTCCGTGGGCAGGTCTAAATAGGCCGGTGCTCCGGCCAGTTGGCCGCGCCACCAGGAAAGAAGTTTCTCGCGAACCTCGCCGCTGAGCCATTGGCGTTGCCAAACCGCAAAATCGGCGTATTGGATGGCCAGCTTGGGCAGGGGCGAAGGCTCGTTGCGGCTGAAAGCCCCGTAAAGCGCGGCAAACTCCCTGACAAAGATACCCAAGGACCAACCGTCGGAAACCGCGTGGTGCATGGCCGTAAGCAGAACATGGCTCTGCTCTTCGAGGCGAACGAGTTGAAAACGGATCAGCCCAAGCGTCAGGTCGAAGGGTGTTTGCGCCTGAGCGGCCTCCAATCCGGCCAATCCTGAGGCGCGTTCGGCCTGTCCCAAATCGCTGAGATCTTCGAAGGGGATTTCCAGCCCGCGCGAGCCAGGCGCGCGTTGATATATTTGACCCTCCTCCGTGTACAATACGGACCTCAATACCTCGTGCCGCTCCGTCAGAGCCAGCAGTGCCGTCTCGATGGCGCCTCGATCCAGACGGCCGCGAATATCCACTGCGAAGGGCATGTTAAAGGTGGCGCTCTGCCCTTCTAAGGCCTCGATAAACCACAGCCGCTGTTGTGCGAAGGAGGCCGGAACGGCCATTTCGCGAGAACAAGCAAAGATTTCCGGAATCTGGTGATCTCCGCGCTGGATATCGGTGACCCGCTCAGCAAAGGCGGCGACACTGGGCGCGGAGAACAATTCCGTGAGCGGCAGGTCGATGTTAAAACTTTTTTGGACCTGCGAGATGATTCTCGTGGCCAAGAGGGAATGACCACCGGACTCGAAGAAGTTATCGTGGATGCCAAGTCCGGGATGACCCAGCATTTCCTGCCAGATCGAGAGCAATACCTCTTCCGTAGGATTGCCCGCCGTGTTCGATTCAGCGCCCGTGGCCGGGCCGCTTGTTTCGGGGTCGGGAAGCGCGGCCAGATCTATTTTGCCGTTCGGGGTCAAAGGCAGAGCGCTGAGCAGGGTGAAGCTGGCCGGGATCATGTGGTCGGGCAACCTGGCACGCAGGAAGCTCCGCATCTTGGGGGCAAGGTCCGCACGCATACGGGCAAGCAGGGGGGAATTGGTGAGCGGCCCGCCCTCTGCTCTGGCAGCGACCGGCAAGACCGACATGCCAGGCGCGTCTTTTCGCGTGAACAGAACGCGAAGCGTGGCGTCGACCCTGCCATTGAGCAGCAGATCCACCCGATAACCCCGACTCTCTCCGAGCGCAACCGCGTCATCCGGCTCCACGCTTGCGTCTGGTTCTACGCTTGCGGCAGAGGTCTGTTCAGCGCGAACGGCAGCGACGCTAGCGCCTGGCGCGATCTGACGCAAGCATTGCCAGGCCGCGGTTTCAGCGATGAGCCTGGCGTTGGGAACGTTATCCAGCAGCAGATGGGCCGGTCGGCTTTCGTCCAGAAAACGGGCGGCCGTTTCCAGACCGGGTTGTTGCTTCCAGTCGCGCACAACGGGCGTGGACGTCTCGGCCCTGCCGTGACCGATTTCCAACACTACATCGTAGCGGAAGCGGGTCAGCTCGTTGTGGGCCCGGCCGCGTTTATGACAAATGCGAATACCGCTGATACGCGGGATCCGGCGCGTCAGCTCGTAAAAGAAATCGGGGTCTACAACCAGTTCCACATCACCCGCGCAACGTTCGCCAATTCGATGCCGCAACGTGCCGGCCTTGAGCCCGGAAGCCGCCTGGAACAACTGCACGGAACAGTGGAACGTTTCCAGCCGGCGCAGGCAACGCACATCACCGAGGAAAACAAAACCGCCGTCATCCATCAGCTCCATGGCGCCCACCAGGGTATCGGCCAGGTAAGCCTCGCTAGGGAAATACTGGATCACCGAATTGATGACCAAGGTGTCGAAACGAGTCGATTTCAGGCCGGTGAGATTATCCGCGGCTTGATGGTGCAGATCTACCTGGCAATCATCCAGCTTCGTCTTGTTCAGGGTGCGCACCACGTGCTCCAAGGAGCTGGTGGAGATGTCTGTGCCCGTATAGGCCCGCACAAGAGGGGCAATACGGAATAACAGTAAACCCGCGCCACAGCCTATTTCCAATATCCGCGACGGGTTCAAGTCCAAAATCGAGGCGACCGTGTTATCCACCCATTCGCGCATCTCTTGCTGGGGTAACGCCGCCCCGCTGTAACTTTCGTTCCAACCGCTCAGGTTGAGGGTGGGATCCTCGACCTGCCCGCTTTCGGGTTCGTCAATGATACGGTCGTAAAGCGCTTCCCATTGTTTCACGTGGTCTTCATCGGCGCCGGCATGGTCTTCGGCGGCCATGCCGTCGGTGGAGGGCGCCACATAGGCCAACAGCTTGCTATCGTCCCTGCGGACAACGACCGCGGATTGAAGCACGGCGGGGTGGTCATTGAGCGCGGATTCGATCTCGGAGGGTTCGATTCGAAAACCGCGAAGCTTGACCTGACGGTCGATCCGGCCAAGGAACTCGACGCGGCCATCGGCAAGGAAGCGGGCGCGGTCACCCGTCGCATAGAGGCGCGTACCGGGCGCCTCGGCATGGGGATTGGGATCGGGTATGAATTTCTCAGCGCTAAGCGAAGAGCGGCGGTGGTAACCCGCGGCAAGGCCGGCCCCGCCGATCAGGAGCTGTCCCGGAACACCGATGGGAACGGGACGCAGACGGGCATCGCGAATATCGATTTTGACATTACCCAGGGGACGGCCGATGACATTGGCGGGATCGCCCGGCCCAATGGCGCCGACAGTGGCACAGACGGTGGCCTCGGTCGGGCCGTAGGCGTTGACGAAATGACGACCCGCAGCGAAGCGGGCCACAACCTCCGCGGGGCACGCCTCGCCGGCAACGACCAGGGTGGCCAGATCGGGCAAGGCCAGATCGGGACAGACCGCCAGGGCGGAAGGCGGAAGCGTGACATGGGTGATACGAAAATCACTCAGGAAAGTCATCAGGTCTTCGCCGGGCATAAGCGCGTCCCTGGAAGCGAGGAACAGATGCGCTCCGGTGCCCAGGGTCATGGCAATCTCCGAGACCGATGCATCAAAGCTCAGCGAGGCGAATTGAAGGATCCGGCTGCTCCGGTCTACCCGGAATACCTCTATCTGTTGCCGCGCCAGATTACACCAGGCGCGATGGAAGAGCTGGGCGCCCTTGGGTTGCCCGGTGGTGCCCGAGGTATAGATCATGTAGGCCATATTCCGGGAGCTGACCCGCTTGAGCGGCGCCGAGACCGCGACCGCTCCCAACTCCAGCTTCGGGACCAGGCTGGCCAAACATTCCACGGGCGCTATCAGGTGCGCCTGGGTACAGATAATACGAATACCGCTGTCCTCGATCATGTAGGTGAGCCGCTCATCCGGGTAGGCCGGATCGAGGGGAAGAAAAGGGGTCCCGGACCGCACCACGGCCAGAATGCTCACGATCATCTCGATCGAGCGTTCGCAATAGATACCGACCGGAACATCGCCATCAGCGCCCAGCTCGACCAGCTCGTGGGCAGCCCTGTTGGCCAGTCCGTCCAGCTCGGCATAACTCAAGCTTCGCACCTGCTTGCCGCTCACGAAGGACAGCGCGGGCGCCTGGGGCGTCTCCTCAACCCATTTGCAGAACAAGTCGTCAAAGGTAAGCTCGGGCGAGCGGTCACAACCGTCGCCCCGCCAGGTCTCCAGCTGGGCCAGCTCTTGGGCGCTGAGCGGGGTCAGGTCACCGATCCTGGCCTCAGGTTCGGCAACCATGCCGCGCAGCAGGGTCTCGTAATGAGCGGCAATGCGGCGAATGGTAGCCAGGTCGAACAATTCGATGGAGTAATCCAAGCCGCCGTGCAACAGATCGCCCCGTTCTTCCATGGCCAGCGCCAAATCGAACTTGGCCGTGGTCTGCTCCCAATCCATCGAAGTCAGCCTCAGCCCCGGGATCACCAACTCGGCGCCGGGCGCGTTTTGCAGCACGAACAAGACCTGGAAGAGGGGGTTGTGCTTGAGACTGCGCTCGGGTTGCAGGGCTTCCACCACCTGCTCGAAGGGCAGATCCTGGTTGTCGAAGGCCTCGACGGCGACAGACCTTACCCGATCGATAAGCTCCGAGACAGTAGGATCACCGGAGAGATCCGTACGCATCACCTGGGTATTGACGAAAAAACCAATCAGCGATTCGATTTCCTTGCGGTTGCGATTGGCGACGGGAGAGCCAATAACCATGTCGGTTTGACCGGAGTAGCGCGAGAGCAGCAGGGCAAAACCCGCGTGCAAGGTCATAAACAAGGTGGCCCCTGTCGCCCCGGAAAGCGCGGACAATTGCCGGGTCAAGTCGGCGTCCAAGCTAAAGAAATAGGTACTACCCTTATAGGTCTGCCTCGCGTTTCGCGGTCGATCGGTCGGCAGCTCCAAGGCCGGTAGATAAGCCAGCTGCTTCTCCCAATAGCTGAGCTGTTTGGGGAAGACCTGCTCGGCGAGGACCTCGCGTTGCCAACGGGTGAAGTCGCTATAACGTACCGGCAACGGCTTGAGTGGAGAGGGTTCGCCCCGCTCGAAGGTCTTGTAGAGTAAGCAAGTCTCGCGGATCATCACCGCAACAGACCAACCGTCCGAGATGATATGGTGCATGGTCAAAAAGAGCAGGTGCTCATCCGCGCTCTCGCGAACCAGCGCCATTCGCCAAACAGGGCCACGCTCGAGGTCGAAGGGGGTACGCACCTCATTCTCGGAAAAGGCTTTCCGCATTTCGTAGCGTTTCTCGGCCGGCAGCGCCGACCAATCGTGTACCGCCAGGGGGCGCGGCGCCCCATCGTTTACCCGTTGAATGGGATGGTGGTCTTTCTCGGGAAAGCTCGTACGAAGGGTCTCGTGGCGTCGGGATATTTCAGCGAATGTGCGCTCGAGCGTGCCCACATTCAGGGGCCCGCTGAAACGGATGACCGCGGGCATGTTGTAGGTGGGTCCGCTTTCCAAACGATCCAGGAACCAAAGCCGTTGCTGCGCAAACGAAAGGGGATGATCCCTAGCGCGGCCCTCAACAGCCTCGATGACCGGCAGCAGCGGCGCCGCGGGTTGTGACAGCTCCCGGCTCATTTCCTTTTCGATTTTTGCGGCCATGGCGTGCAGCACGGGTTGTTCGAACAGGTGCCGCAGTGGGAAATCCACGCCGAAGTCATCGGCGATGCGCGCCTTGAGGCGGGTCGCCAAAAGGGAGTGACCGCCGAGCATAAAAAAGTTGCCCCCCTCGGGAACCTCGACATCCAACAACTCAGCCCAAATGGCCCTGAGTTTTTGACCCGTCTCATTCAAGCCAACCGTTTCGTGATCCAGCTCCGCGAGTTTCCCTTGGGCGCGGGCCGTCATTTGTCGGCGGTCGATCTTGCCGTTGGCGTTGTGGTTGAATTTATCGAAGGGCAGGAACACGGCCGGGACCGCGGCAAGCGGTAGGTGTTCCAACAACATCTCACGCAACTGCGGCTCCGCGAAGGTTCCACTGTTATCGGGGATGTAACAGGCCACCAGGTGTTGTTCCCCGTTTCCTGCCTGGGGTAGAACACATACGGCTTCGGCCACCGCAGCATCCCGTTCGATATTTGCCTCGATTTCTTCAAGTTCCATGCGGAAACCTTGGAGCTTGACCTGGGTATCCGTTCGGCCCAAAAACTCCAGCTCGCCATTGGCCAGGTAACGGACCCGATCGCCGGTCTTGTACATCCGTTGCGAAGGGTCGGATGCGAAGGGATCGGCCAGGAAGCGTTCAGCCGTGGTGCGGGCCCGGTTCAGGTAACCCTGTGCCAGTACCAGGCCGCCGATGTAAAGCTCGCCGGAAACGCCGTCGGGAACGGGGTGCCCAAAGCCATCGAAAATATACAGCCGGGCATTGTCGACCGGGAACCCGATCGGGGGTAAGCGCCCCGCATCCCCCAGCGCGGGCACCAGTGCATGGGTCACGAACACCGTGCATTCCGACGGTCCGTAGATGTTGATCACCCGAAAGGGGGAGCCGGCGCTGTAGCGTTTGAGCCGGGAGCCGCCGACGAACAAAAACCTCAACCTCGTTTCCGCCGGCCATTGAAGAGTCAGCACCTGCTCGGCAAGCGGCGTGGGCAGGAAAGCGCGGTCCAATTCGCGGGCAACCACCCAGTCGCGAAGCGAGGCCGCATCGGCCTTGATCTCGGGAGCCGGCGCATAAAGGGTCGCGCCCAGGCTCAAATTCATCCAGAATTCCAGGTTCATCCCATCGAAGCTCAAATTAGCGAACCAGGAAGCCCTTGCCCCCGCTTCCAGCGGGTACTGCCGCGCGTAGAAACCCATCAGGCTCGACAAGGCCCGATGTAAGACACACACGCCCTTGGGTTTGCCCGTGGTGCCGGAGGTGTATACCACATAGGCCGTGTCTTCCGGGTAGATGGCGAGCGACTGGAAATGAGGAGCGGCCTCATTCAGGTCGGGATCATCGACCCCAATCTCCCACGTATTCTCGAAATTGCCGGGAACCTCGGTTCCCGCTTCGACCAGAAGTAAACGAGCCTTCGATTCATCGAGGATAAAACCCGTCCGTGCCAGAGGGGTCTGGATATCGACGGGAATCACCGCCGCACCGCTTTTCATCACCGCCAGCATTGCCACGGCGAACTCCTGCGAATGACTCATGTAGACGAGCACGAAGTCGCCCTTACCCATTCCCTTTTCGGCGAGCTTTGCGGCGAGCCGGCTTGATTTACGGCCCAAATCCGCCCAGGAAAGGGCTCTCCTTCCATCGACCTCGATCGCGGCTCGATCGCCGCCTGCCAAGACCTGGCGCTCGATCTGCGCCAGCACATGTTCCTTCTCGGAAAAGTTCTGGTCCGTCTGGTTGCGCACCACCATCAGCTCGTGGACCTCGGCCTTGCTCAGCATCTCCAGGCGGGCGATTGGCTGCTCGGCGAGCGCCGAACGGCAGAGCCGGCAGAAATGCTCCAACATCCCCTGCATCCGCTCCTGACGATACAGGCCCGCGTTGTATTCGAGCGTCAGGATGAGCCCGTCCTCGGACTCGGCCGCCATCAGGTAGAGGTCGAATTGAGCTTCACTGCCGGTGATCTCGAGCGATTCAAAAGACAGACCCGCCATATGGAACCGGGCGCCCGGGTAAGCCAGTGCAAAAGGCGAAAATGTCTTGCCCAGCTGCTGTGATTTCTGCAGTGAGAATCCGGCTCGAAAAAGTTGATTGCGTTCCGAGCCGCGACCCGAAACCAGGTTCTTGACCAACAGCGCGTAGGGATAGGCCACGTGTTTCATATCGTCGAGAACCGCGCCGCAGACTTCTTTCAAGAAGGCCCCGAAGGTCTTGTTGCCCGAGGGAAACGAGCGGACCGGCATCACATTGGCGAAAAGGCCGACAAGGTTCTCATAACCCGAGGAAAGCCGCCCCGCAGAGGGTGAGCCGACGATCAGGTCATTGGCGCCCGTGTAGCGGAACAACAGAACCTTATACAATGCCAACAGGGTCATGTACAGGGTGGCACCCTGCTCTCGAGCACGGTTCTTCAGGCCGTGCAGCAGCTCCGCATCACAGCTGACCGTGACCTTGCCACAGGGACGGGCGGCCCCTTCCGCCTCGGGAAAATCGGCAGGCATGTCGAGCACGGGCAACTCGCCCTTCAAGCGGTCCCGCCAGTACGACAAATGGCGGGCTCCGGTTTCACCCTCCAGCATGGCCCTTTCCGCAGCCACGACCTGGGAAAAATCCACCGCGGGCCGCGCCAGCTTTGCTTCACGACCGTTAATCATGCTCTGGTAGATAACACCCAGCTCCTGCATCAGCACCGAAAGCGACCAGAAATCCGAAATGATATGGTGGATGGTGTGAACCAGTAAAAAATCGTCGCCTGTTTTGCACAATAACAAGCGCAGCAAGGGGCCCTTTTCCAAATCGATAGCACGGCCGCTTTCCCGGTCGAGCAATCGCTTCACATCGGCGTCCGCCAGAGTGGTGATATCGAGATAACGGAATTCGGGCTCCAATTGCTCCTCGACACGCTGGAGCGGATCTCCCTGCCTGACCTCGAACCGTGTCCGCAGGGCGGGATGCCGTTGACAAAGACGGTTGAAACTCGTCTGCAGCGCATCACAATCCAGCGGGCCCCTGATGCGCAGCAGGCGGGCAATATGGTAATCCGTGCGTTCGGAGTCAACCTGGTGAAGGAACCAGATGCCCTTCTGACCCTCGGAAAGCGGGAAAAGGTCTGAACGGCCATCGACTTCAGCCACCCCGGGGGCAGCCTGCAATAGCCGCTCCCGGATCTCTTGGGCCAGTTGCTCGATGCTGAGGCCTTCCAGAATTTGCGTCATCGGGAATTCGATCTCAAAACGACCGCTGATGAAATTGGCAATTTCCACCGCGTCCAGCGAGTCCAGGCCCTGAACGTCGAGGGACTTCGAGGTCTCGAGTCGGTGGGCCTCGATGCCCGCCAGGCCCGCTGCCCGCGAAACCAGCTCGCCGGACACAACCGCGAGGCATTCATCGCGGTTCAGGCCGACCAGCATCTCTCGGGAAACCTCCTGCATCGGCTCGGCCTCGATACTGGCCGCAGGCGGGGTTTCGTCGCTGCCAAGTACCTGCAACGTTCCATCCAGGTAAGCCTGCTTACAGGCCGCACGGCGAATCTTGCCGCTGGAAGTCTTGAGGATCGTCCCCGGTTTGAGGATGACGATGCGGTGCAAACGAAGACCATGCGCCTCGCTGACGGCCCCGCGGATCGATGCGAAAATCGGCCCGAAATGGTGGCCGCAGCGAAAGTCGAGTTCTTGTGCGGCCACCACGTACTCTTCTCCGTTGATTTCCACGGAAAAGCAGGCGCAGGCGTCGCCACGCAGATCCGGGTGGGCGCCAGTCACCGTAAGCTCGAGGTCCTGCGGGAAAAAGTTCACGCCCCGATGGATGATCAGATCTTTCAAGCGGCTGGTGACGAACAACTCCCCGTCCTGCACAAACCCCAAATCACCGGTCCGCAGAAACGTTTGGGGACGACCCTCCAGGCGGGCGCCGAAGACTTCCCGATTCAGCTCGGGCCGTTGCCAGTAACCCTGAGCGATGCTCGGCGAGCTGACCCAGATTTCCCCGATGCGGCTCTCAGCCAACGGCAGCAGCGTTCCCGGATCGACCACCGCCATTTGGG
>Ga0316189_10004111_pt1 | contig 14045 bp, 11 predicted proteins | sample LowCovwburrow_MG_FD_204930 | JGI IMG/M metagenome (GOLD analysis project Ga0316189, IMG submission 204930) | Coastal sediment microbial communities from Maine, United States - Lowes Cove worm burrow | ecosystem: Environmental > Aquatic > Marine > Coastal > Sediment | place: USA: Maine...
ATCCTGGTTGGCCTCGGTTTTCTGTTTCTTGGCATCCACTACATGAAAGAGGGGTTCGATGCATTCAAGGACAGCTTCGACCTGGCCAGGTTCGCGGTCGCCGGCTATCCCGGGCTGTTCCTGTTCGCCGGCATCGGCATTGCCGCCACGGTAGTGATGCAGTCCAGTCATGCCACGCTGGTACTAACAATCACCGCACTGGCCGCTGGGCAGATCACCTACGAAAACGCACTTGCGTTGGCCATTGGCGCTAATGTCGGCACCACCATCACCGCCATCATCGGCTCATTGAGTGCGAACGAGCAGGGCAAACGTCTGGCTGCGGCGCACCTGATCTTCAATATGGTTACCGGCCTGATCGCGATCGTGTTTATCTATCAGATGATGGCTTCAGTTGAATGGATCAGCGCCCATGTGGGCATTGCAGAGGATGATTACACCTTGAAGCTGGCGGTGTTCCATACCCTGTTCAACACCATTGGCGTACTGGTAATGCTGCCGTTGATTGGCAGACTGGTTAGCCTGCTGGAAGGCCTGTTTAAACCCAAGGCTGTCCTTATCAGTATGCCGAAATATCTGAACGAAGCCACCATTGACTTTCCGGACACGGTGCTGGAAGCGCTGCGGCTGGAGACTCTGCGGGTTTGGGACCACACCATCAACATACTGTCCGGGGTGCTCGGCTTCGAACGCGGACAGATTTGCTCGGATACCGACCTTGCCCTGGTCGCGCGGTCCCAGAGCAAGCTGCCGGATTTCGATGTGGATGCGGCCTACGAGCAACAGGTAAAGTCACTGTACAGTGCCATCATCACTTTCATCAGTCGTGCCGGATTCTCCTGGCAGGATGAGCAGTCCGGCGACATCCATTGGCTGCGTCAGGCTAATCAGAACATGGTCGAGGCGATCAAGGCTAGCAAGCATCTGCGTAAGAACCTTGCCGTCGCGGCGACATCGACAAACGAGGAACAACGCGTGATCTATACCAACATGCGTGTTCATCTGGCGCTGTTGGTCCGCGAACTGGAGGAGATTCGACAGGAATCGATAGACGAGTCCCCGGTGTTATCGCTGGACCACCTGCGCCTGCTTATGAACGAACTCTGCGAGAAATTCAACGCACGCATGGCCTCCGCGATGACCGAAGGCCGGATGTCCGGCGAGTTGGCTGTTTCGTTACTGAACGATTCCAACTATGCTCAAGAGATCTATAGCAAGCTCGTGGATATGGGTGAAACCCTGTTCGTAAGGCACAGCCGTAGCCTCACTGATGCCGAGCATGAAGTGCTGTTGAGCGAAGACGAGCTGCTCGAGCTCGAAAGCTGATGCGCTTGTTGCAGATCGTATATAGAAAAATGACTCATCAATCCGGGAACCTACAATGACAGAGAAAAACCTCCTTAGCCGCCTTGAAGCCTACCTCGATCTCAATGCCAAACGTCGCAAGAAAAAGGCGGATGAACTAAAGGCGATCATCGGAAAGCTAAAGAAGAAGGAAAAAGCGCTAATTGCCGAACATCAAAAGGTCGGTAAGGGCAAGAAGCGTGAAAGGCTGGAAAAGCGTTGCGTGATCCTCCACGCCCAACGCAAGAAGGGCCTGAAGGCACTCAAGAAAGTCAATAAAAAATAAAGCGACCATTAACTGTGCGGGTGGGGTGCTCCATGTGCAGGGCCATGCAGCGCTCCCAAGCAACATGGATATGAATCCGAGTGGTCGAGTCTCCACTCCTGCCGGGGAAACCCGCGGCTGTGCAAACGGCAATCCAGCAGTTTTTGATCACCTAACCGACCCCGGTTGGTGATATACGATTAATAGACGGAAACGACTTCGAGACTCCGGCAGAGAGATTAGCGTATGTGTTACACCGACCGGTTAGATCCGCAGACGGAAGCGGTCATCATCAACATGAGTAAATGAATTTCGGCTATGCAGTTCCGATTGGCGATATAGCAATCCGACTGTCAGGTTGCCGGGTTATGACGCTGCGCACCTGTCCTGATCTGCCTGATTTAAACATTTGCCTGTCAACCGGATGGGAGGCAAGGAAGATATTCAGAGTACGTAACGGCTTGCAGCCGGATAAACCGCTTACTCCCCTCGCTGCAGGGTACTTTCTTTGTCTCTGCGGAGTGATCGATATGTCAGTGACTCATCACTCACAGACAGAAGTACATCTGTATCCTGCTTGTCTTCCTGTAACAGGATGATATTACTTTCAAGGTATACCCAGGTGATCTGATTGCCTTTCAATGTCCATGTGCCTGCGTACTGCCAGGCAGGGATATTATTGATGGTCATTGAGCCGGAAAATGTGTTATCTGCATTGATTATAAAAATGGTTTGTATATTGCCTTGGTCCGGATGGTGCTCTGTCGCATGCCAGTTGCCGACAATGTCATCGGGGTTTATCGATGCAGGGTCCGCAACAGCTTCACCTGTGTAGAGGATGATTACCAGCAGCATTTTAAAAAAAGTGCATATTTTCATGAGACCCGGTTTCTCTGGTTGTTTATCCAGCAGGACTCTCCTGAACCCCGGGCTTATTCATTCTTCTGGTTTTGCAGTGCCTTTTCAGTTATTTCCTGGTACAGGCTCATTGCCTGTCCTACCAGCTTGTGGTATTCACTGTGGCGATCGAGCAGTGGCTTTAACTCGCTGGCACCTGCAAACACCTCATCAAGAAAGGCGATATCAAGGTCATTGAGTGTTTCGCCGCGATCCACCTTTTTTTTCAAATCGAGCGCAACTGGCAATCGCTGTTCCTCAAAACGTTTAATCAGGACAGCAATCAATCCTGCATCTTTTGAATCTTCGGTCATTTTATATTCTCCTGTATCGCCGGATGATATTTCCCTGGCAAAATATAGCAGGTCTTCCATGGCCGGACTATGCATATTCCAGTAATGCTCCGTTCCCATGTACGGCGCTGGAAAAATCCATCGCCCTTTGGCAAGCCATCCGTATAATTGCCCCATGCTGACGTATATTCTACAGCGCCTGCTGGGCGCCTTGTTCGTCATCTTTGGCGTGGTGAGCATTGTCTTCCTGTTGATTCACATGATTCCGGGTGACCCTGTTGAAATTATGCTCGGTGAGTCGGCATCCACAACAGATCGGGAGGCGCTGCGGGTAGCGTTGGGACTGAACCAGCCGCTATGGGTTCAGTTTCAGCAATATCTCACAGGCTTGTTGCAGTTTGATATGGGTAACTCCATCCATTTCAGGCGCCCGGTTTCGGATTTGTTGCTGGAACGTCTGCCGGCTACGGGTCTGCTGGCGGCCATGACCTTGCTCATAACCCTTGTGCTGGCTTTGCCTCTCGGCATTATCGCGGCGGTTCGTCGTGATACCGTCTGGGACAGTGGCGCGATGACCTTTTCCATGCTCGGCGTCTCAATCCCCAACTTCTGGCTGGGCCCGATTTTGATTCTGGTTTTTTCACTGTGGCTGGGCTGGTTTCCGGTGAGTGGCCGCAACGGATTTGGCTCCGTGGTTCTGCCTGCCTTGACCTTGAGTACCGGTCTGATCGCCGTGCTGTCACGTATGGTTCGCTCCAGCATGCTGGAGGTGTTGGGTGAAGATTACATACGCACTGCGAGGGCGAAAGGATTACCGTCACAACGTGTCATCCTGCATCACGGTTTGCGTAACGCATTGTTGCCGGTCATCACGCTGCTGGGGCTGCAACTGGGTGCGCTGCTGGCCGGAGCTGTAATAACAGAAACGGTATTTTCCTGGCCGGGTGTCGGCCTGCTGACAATTGAGTCCATCCAGTCGCGTGACTATCCGGTGGTGCAGGCCTGCGTGCTGTTGATCAGTGTTACCTATGTGCTGGTTAACCTGCTGACTGATCTTGCCTACGCATGGATTGACCCGCGTATTCGCCTGGGAGGACGACTGTGAGCCGCTGGCGCCTTGCAGTCATGTTACCGGTAGTGGTCCTTGCCGGATGGGCGCTGCTGTCGCTGCTGGCGCAGCACTTGCCGCTGCAACCGGACCGCATTCAGCTGGAATCGATACTTTCCGTACCCGGTGAAGATGCTTTGCTTGGTTATGACGACCTCGGTCGCAGCATCGGTGACCGCATGATTGTCGGTGCGCGTACTTCGTTTCTGGTATCGGTCTGGGTGGTCGGTTTGTCGCTGCTGGCAGGTACCTTGCTCGGTACGGCTTCGGCCTACCAGGGTGGCTGGTTGGACCGGGTTGCTGTGTTGACAGTAGACGTGTTTATGGCTTTTCCGGGCATCCTGCTGGCGATCGCACTGGCCGGGCTATTAGGGCCCGGCATTGGCAATGTGGTCATTGCGTTGACGATAGTCGGCTGGGTAGGCTATGCACGCCTGTCACGCGCGCAGGTACTTTCATTGAAGCACCGCGAGCATGTACAGGCAGCAGAAGCGCTGGGTACATCGAAATGGCGTATTATTCGCAAACACCTGCTGCCGCTGATGCTGGCACCCTTGATCGTCGAGGCGACCTTTGGCATTGCGGCGGTCGTGATAGCGGAGGCCGGCCTGTCATTTCTGGGGCTTGGTGTACAGCCACCGGGGGCCTCGTGGGGTGCCATGATTCGTGACGGCACCCGTTATATGCTGGTTGCACCGCACATGGTCATCGTGCCGGGCGTGGCGATTTTTGCAGTGGTGTTGTCTGTTAATCTGCTTGGCGACCGGCTGCGCGATAAACTGGATATACGCATGATGAGCGAGGAGAAAGACCGGATATGACACTGGGTCCGTTGATGGCTGATGTCGAGGGTTACGAGTTAACTACGGAGGACCGGGAGTTGCTGCTGCACCCGGCCATCGGCGGGGTAATTCTGTTTGCCCGTAATTATGGTTCGGCGGAACAGCTTGCTGCGCTGGTCGCCGCTATTCATCAGCTGCGAGATCCGCACCTGCTGGTTGCAGTTGACCAGGAAGGCGGGCGCGTGCAGCGTTTCAAGGATGAATTTACACACCTGCCACCGCTGGCCTGTCTCGGAAAGATTTACGACAAGGACAAGGCACGGGCCAGGCACCTCGCCAAAACAAGCGGCTGGCTGATGGCCTCGGAACTTCGCGCCGCCGGTATCGATCTCAGTTTTGCCCCGGTGCTGGATCTGGACTTTGGGGTGTCTACTATCATCGGTGACCGCGCATTACATCAGCGCCCGGAGGCTGTCGCCGAGCTGGCACAGGCATACCAGTCAGGTATGCACGATGCCGGCATGGCGGCGACCGGCAAGCATTTCCCTGGTCATGGCGCAGTGGCAGCCGATTCGCACCTGGCACTCCCGGTTGATGAGCGTCGCTACCAGGATATTGAACAGTGGGATATTGTGCCGTTCAGGCGCATGATTCATGCCGGTATTGCCGCCATCATGATGGCGCACGTGGTTTATCCCGACGTCGATTCCCGGCCTGCAGGATTTTCCTCACGCTGGATCAAGGATATTTTGCGTGATCATCTGCATTTTAACGGTCTGGTTTTCAGTGATGACCTGAGCATGGAAGGTGCTGCCTGTGCCGGTGACCATGTTGCCCGTGCCGGAACTGCACTGGAGGCAGGCTGTGACATGGTGCTGGTCTGCAATGACAGAGAGGCTTCCGGGTTGGTGGCGGAGTCGCTCAGCAATTATGAAAATCCGGTCGCACATACCCGTATGATGCGCATGCATGGCCGTCATCCGATCGATATCAAGAGTCTTCACAATGACCCGCGTTGGGCGCAGGCCGTGGCTGCCGTGCGAGGCTACGAGGACAATCCCGAGCTGGACCTTGATTTAAGTTAATAACTATATTAATCATAATATTAAGAAGTAAATCTAATGTATTATAACGCAATATTTTATGTGCCTGTTTGCGCAAGCCTGGTAACCAAAGCTGCACCAGAACAGGGGGCCGCAGATGGCACTCGAGCACGCTGACCTTGTAAAAATTCATGCTGAAGCTGAATGTATTCACGATGCGGCAGCCGTACAGGCTATTCTCGATCATCTGGCTGGAGAGATCAGCGCTGTCGTTGCCGGCAGCCTGCCGATAATTCTATGCGTCATGAACGGCGGACTTGTCATGACCGGTCATCTGCTGACCCGGCTGACATTTCCTCTTGAAACAGACTACCTGCAAGCGACTCGCTACCAGGGTGAAACACGCGGTGCGGAAGTAGCATGGCTATGCAAACCGCGACTGTCGCTTGAGGGGAGAACCGTGCTGGTGGTTGACGACATTCTCGATGAGGGAAACACCCTGGCCGAAGTGCTTGCATATTGCCGCAATGCCGGTGCGGATCGTGTATTCAGTGCCGTGCTGGTGAAAAAACGCCACGACAGACTCGTCGATGGCATTACAGCAGATTTTATCGGACTGGAAGTCGAGGACCGATACGTCTTTGGCTTTGGCATGGATTACAAGGGTTATCTGCGTAACCTCAACGGTATTTATGCACTGGCAGATCCAGCCGGGTAACTTGCCATGTCAGTGACAGGTATTATCGGCGGCAGTGGACTGGATAAGCTCGACGGGCTGGTGATTGCACATCGCAAGCGCGTAGAGACACTCTATGGTGAGCCATCCAGTGCGCTGACATATGGCAGCTATGCCGGCAAGCAGGTCATCTTTCTCGCCCGCCATGGCGACGATCACAGCATTCTGCCGCACAAGGTAAATTACTGTGCCAATCTTGCTGCGCTGCAACAGGCAGGGGCCACGCAGGTAATTGCCGTGTGTGCCGTAGGCGGTATTCGCGCGGACATGTCACCAGGGAGTGTCAGCATTCCTGACCAGTTGATCGATTACACCCATTCCCGACGACACACCATCTACGAGGACGCCAGTGACTTCGCAGCACACATTGATTTTACCGAACCCTATTGCGAAGCATTACGCCAGCAGTTAATAGCTGCTTCTGTAAAAGCCGGCGTTGCTGCAACCACGAATGTTACCTATGGTGCTACCCAGGGGCCGCGGCTGGAAACGGCAGCCGAAATAAACAGAATGGACAGGGATGGCTGCCATATTGTCGGTATGACCGGCATGCCGGAGGCATCTGTCGCGCGTGAACTGGGGCTGTGTTATGCCGTCATCGCGCTGTCCGTCAATTATGCAGCCGGGCGAGAAGCCGGGCCGATCGATATGCAGACCATCGAAACCGCGTTGCAAACGGGTATGGGCGACGTCAGATCGGTACTGACCGAAGCATTGGCGGACACACTTCCGCTATAGCCGGCCAACGCCTTCCCCCAAACGAACAGGCATAACAGATCAGCCGCTGCTAGCGGGTTAACTGATCATCTTCTTGTGGGGAGGAAACGGGCTGCTCTTCTGTATCAACAGTTTCTTCAGCCTGTGCATCTTCGAGCAACTGCCGGGATTCCTCGGGAGAGTAGTAGGGCGTGACTGTGGCAATCATGCCGAAACGTGGATTATCAAAATAGTGAACAACGTTGCTCTTGATGCGACGTTTTTCCCTGAGCGTATAAACCGGTGATACTCTTGAAGCATTTAAGTCCATCAGCGGATTTTGATTGGCAGCTGCCTGCTGCATCTGCAGGTCAGTATCGAGATGCAGAAACCGTTCGCGTATCAGGCGCACATTGCCTTCAATATTCTCCCGGCCATTTGCAGCAACAGCCCGAACCGGAAGATTCACGGCGCTGGCATCACCGTAGGCCGGTTGACGCCATGCCTGGTGAAACAGAACAGAATAATTGCTCGACTGGCGCAAGCCATTGCTGATGCCGTTTAGCTTGTATGCATCTGCTGGCAGTTCACGCACATCACCTGTGGAATAACCGCCGCTTGTCGGGGAATCTTTAGCTGCCTGTGACGGCCATACTTCACCATTATCAGCAGGGTAGCGGTAGCTGAATATCACCACTTCAACATCGTAACTATTCGGCTGTGCAGCAAATGCCGGTGCTGTAATGGCGGCATACACAAGCAGGCAGGAGATCAGCGCATGGCTGAAAATATTACGGATTCTGCTGGATAAGGTCATATCGAGTAACTCTGCAATTGGAATATTTGCAGTATATTTTGTATTGAAACCGCGATAAACAACTTTATCGCTAAAGCGTGAACCTGGCCTGACCCGCATCAGGATGCCGGCGAGATGGGGCTGAGTAGCCCAAGCAATTCAGAGGCCGCCATAAAACGTGCTTCACCGGTCGGGAAATCACCGTAAATTCGCAGCTTGTTACTTCCCTCGAAACGGTATTGCTGCGGTTTTGACTGGATCAGTTCGATCAGTATATCGGTGTTAATGTTTGGTTCACTGTCGAATAATACCCGGGCCTGTTCCATTCCGACCTCTATTTTCCTGATACGCATCGGTACTGCCAGTAATTTGAGCTCGGCAATCTTAAACAGGTTTTTTGCCGCATCGGGCAGGATGCCAAAGCGGTCTATCATCTCGACTTGCAGGTCACGCAGGTCTGCGGTGGTTTCCGTGCCGGCAACGCGTTTGTACAGCACCAGGCGGGTATGCACATCGCAAATAAAGTCATCAGGCAGGAGTGCCGGTACCAGCAAGTCTATTTCAGTTCCCTGGTGCAGGGGTTGATCGAGGTTCGGGCTGCGCCCTTCCTTCAGTGCCTTGACTGCGCGTTCCAGCAGGTCCATGTAGAGGGAAAACCCGATCTCGTGGATCTGGCCACTCTGGTCCTCGCCCAGCAATTCTCCGGCACCCCGGATTTCCAGGTCATGGGTCGCCAGCGTAAAGCCGGCACCTATATCTTCCATCGATTCAATTGCAGCAAGGCGCTTACGGGCATCCGCACTCATGGTACGGCCCGGCGGCACTAACAGGTAAGCATAGGCGCGGTGATGTGAACGGCCAACACGACCGCGCAGCTGGTGCAATTGTGCCAGTCCGAGCTTGTCAGCACGATTCATGATGATGGTATTGGCCGTGGGGACATCTATGCCACTTTCAATAATGGTACTGCATAGCAGTAAATTGAAACGCCGGTGGTAAAAGTCCAGCATGACCTTTTCAAGGTCACGCTCGCGCATCTGACCATGCGCAATCTCGATGCCGGCTTCCGGGACGATCCCGGCAAGCTCAACTGCCATACGTTCAATCGTTGCCACGTCATTATGCAGGAAGTAGATTTGCCCGCCGCGCTTGATCTCGCGCAGGCACGCCTCCCTCAGGGTTTCCCTGTCCCATTCGCAGACAAAGGTCTTTACCGCCAGCCGGTGTGCCGGTGGAGTACTGATAATGGACAGATCGCGCATACCTGACAGTGACATGTTGAGGGTCCGCGGGATCGGTGTGGCTGTCAGCGTCAGGATGTCGACTTCCGAACGCAGGTTTTTGATGCTTTCCTTCTGGCGCACACCGAAACGGTGTTCTTCGTCAATGATCAGCAGGCCGAGGCGCTTGTATTTGACACTGGGTTGTAACAGCTTGTGGGTGCCCACAACGATGTCCACGGTACCTTCCTGTAATGCGGCCAGTACGACGTCTGTCTGTTTGCCGGAACGGAAGCGCGACAACAGTTCGATCCGTACCGGCCAGTCGGCAAAACGGTCACAGAAATTCTGGTAGTGCTGCTGTGCCAGCAGTGTGGTTGGCACCAGCAGTGCCACCTGTTTGCCACCCTGTACCGCCATAAAGGCCGCACGCATGGCGACTTCGGTCTTGCCAAAACCGACATCACCGCAGACCAGCCGATCCATTGGTTTGTCAGACTGCATATCTTCAAGCACCACCCGAATGGACTCTTCCTGGTCCGGGGTTTCTTCAAACGGAAATGTTGAGACGAAGGCCTGGTATTCTTCTTGCGGTGCCGCATACGCATAACCCTTGCGGGCAGCTCGTCGCGCGTAGATATCCAGCAGTTCTACGGCGACATCATGGATGCGTTTGGTTGCCTTTTTACGTGCACGCTCCCACTGGTCGCTGCCAAGCTTGTGTAGCGGCGCATTTTCCGGGGAAGCGCCGGTGTAGCGACTGACCAGCGCCAGCGAGGCAACCGGGACATAGAGCTTGTCGCCGCCGGCATATGCCAGCGCGAGGTATTCTGTTTCAATGTCACCGACGCGAATGGTTTCCAGGCCAAGGTAGCGCCCAACACCGTTTTCTTCATGCACTACCGGGGCATCGATTTCCAGATCAGTAAGATTTCTGACAACACTGGCCGGATCACGCGATGGTTTCCTGCGCCGTGTTTGCCGGGCATGATCACCAAACAGTGACGTTTCAGTAATAACCGCCAGTGCTGAATCATTCAGCATCATCCCGGCTTCCAGTGGCGCTACCGTAATACACAGCGTCCCGGCAGATTCCAGAAAAGCATGCCAGTTCTCAACCGGTAACGGTCTCAAGCCAAAGCCGAGCAACTGCTCAAGCAGGGTTTCACGACGGCCGGTTGATTCCGCTGTGATCAGGATATGCCCTGAAAATCCGTCTATAAAACTTTGCAGGGCAATCGCGGGTTGTTCACCACGAGGCCTTATTCTGACGTCCCCGGGTACGCTGATGTGGTAATCGACCAGCGAGTCACTGCTGCTTGTTCCTTTGAACAGGCGTGCTTCTATGCAGGGATACTCACCAAGCCGGGATTGCAACTCGTCATTATTGAGGTACAACTGGTCCGGAGGCAGTATTGGTCGTTCTATGTCATGGCGACGCGCATCGTAGCGTTCTTCAAGCTGTTCAATAAATTTTTCACTGGCGATATCGGTAGCATCCAGTTGCAACAAGGCAGCATTGTCCGGCAGATAATCAAATAGTGTGCAGGTGTTTTCACTGAACAACGGCAGGTAATACTCGATACCTGCCGGTGCATTACCCTGGCTGACCTCGCGGTAGATGCTGCAGTTTTGTGAATCACCCTCAAATGCGGCACGAAAACGTCTGCGAAACAGTCGTATCGCTTCCTCATGCATCGGGAATTCGCGTGCAGGTAACATGCGAATTGATGCAACCGTATCCAGTGATCGCTGGCTATCACAGTCGAAAGTCCGGATGGAATCGATATCTTCGTCAAGCAGGTCAATTCTGTAGGGCAGGTCGTTACCCATGGGGTAAATATCAAGTAACGATCCGCGCACGGCAAATTCACCATGTTCCATCACCTGTGAGACGGCTCGATAACCGGCACTGTCAAGACGTGTGCGCATGTCATCCAGCTTCAGTGTCTCGCCGGTTTTCAGGATCAGGCTGTTTTGATAAATATATTCACTGGGCGGCAAGCGCTGCAGCAGGGTTGGGACTGAAACAATCAGCAAGCCACGTTGCATCCCTGCAAGCTGGTAAAGCGTCGCCAATCGTTCGGAAATGATATCCGGATGCGGCGAAAATTTATCGTAAGGCAGTGTCTCCCAGTCGGGAAGCGTGGTTACTTTTAGCTCGCTGTGTGCGGCGAAGTACTCTACCTGGTCTTGCAGTAACTCGGCCGATTGCATGTCAGGTGTAATAACCACCACCAGGCCTGCATGCTTGTCGACCAGGCCGGCAACAGCGAGTGGCAGACTGTCGCCGCCAAGCCCTGTCCAGATCAGTCGATCACGGGGTGCCGGGATAGCGGGTTCAAGTATGCTGGTGAGGGAAGTGTTATTTCCGGAAGGACGGGCTGTGCTGCTCATACAGGTGACGGTCAAAAAATAGCTGGTATCCTGAATTCAGGGCACCTGCGTCATGGGATAAGTGGGAAATTCTCTGTCAGATCTTGTCGCCAGGCATCTGGCCCTTGAATCCGAGTTTCTTGAAAATCATATAACCGGGGCAGATACCGGTAATGCCGGCAAATACAAGTGCGGCTACCGGCAGATAGAGAACCCAGTGTACGACACCGAAGCCGGTTAGCCATATTCCGAGCATTGTTAGTGCAGCAACCATCAAAAACAGCATTCGAATTGCGCTCATTTATTTGTTCTCCTGTATTATCCATGTCCGGGGCAGGTAAATGCCATCCGGGCAACTACCTGGCTCTGTTGTAACACAGCTAAATATGTACTAAAAATACCAGACCTGTTTTACGATCCAGCAGGCATTCTAGGCTGCAAACCTCAGGGTTACAAATGCAGGGATCAAAGATACTAATGGAGCAGGGAATCCAGATGGGTAAAACCTACGCTGAATGGCTGGTACGCTGGCGCTATTTGATCCTGATCGCAACACTTGTGCTGGTAGCGGCGGCAGGAAGCGGCGCCCGGTTTATTACATTTGATACTGATTATCGGGCCTTCTTCAGCGAAGATAACCCGCAATTACAGGCTTTTGAGGAACTGCAAAATACCTACACCAAGACAGACAATGTCATGTTTGTCCTTGCGCCAAAGGATGGCAATGTATTCAGCCCCGAGACACTGAATACGATTGCATGGTTAACCGGGGAATCATGGCAGATACCGTATTCCCTGCGGGTTGACTCAATCACAAATTATCAGCACACAGAAGCCCGCGATGATGACCTGCTGGTTGATGACCTTGTGCCCGAGGATGTACTGGATGCGCTGGATGAAGCCACAATAGAACGCATCCGCAACATAGCACTTAATGAGCCCTTGCTGATCGATCACCTGATCTCTGCCAGCGGTCATGTCACCGGGGTGAATGTAACCATCCAGCTGCCGGATGATACTACCGGCAAAGAAGTTCCGTCGGTTGCAGCCTTTTCACGCGAACTTGCAGAGAAAGCAAGAACAGAAAACCCGCACCTGGATATTTATATCACCGGTATGGTGATGATGAATAATTCATTCCCGGAAGTCAGTATTCACGATCAACAGACACTGGTGCCATTGATGTTTGGCATCATCATACTGACATTGATATTACTGTTGCGTTCATTTGTGGCCACTGTCGGCACATTCATGATTATCATCTTCAGTATTGCATCCGCAATGGGTATAGCCGGTTGGCTGGGTTTTGGCCTGACACCGCCTTCTGCAGCTGCGCCGACCATTATCATGACGCTGGCGGTTGCGGACTGTGTCCATATCCTGGTGTCGTTCCTGCATGCCATGCGGCGCGGGCTCGACAAGCGTGCCGCCATGGTCGAGAGCATTCGTATTAATCTGCAGCCGGTGTTCCTGACGACCCTTACTACGGTCATTGGCTTCCTGAGCATGAACTTCAGTGACGCGCCTCCTTTCAGGGACCTGGGCAATATTGTCGCCATGGGCGTCGCCGCTGCCTTTATATTTTCAGTCTCGTTTCTACCGGCTTTAATGCTGGTTCTGCCTGTGCGCGTAAAACCGGCATCAACCGAGGGAACACGGCTGGTAGACCGTTTCGCAGAGCTGGTCATTGCCCGGCGCAATTTCCTGTTTTGGGGCATGGGGATACTGGTTGTGGCGCTGGTGAGTTTTGTGCCGCGCAATGAACTCAATGACGAATTCATCAAGTATTTCGATGAAACCGTTGATTTTCGTACTGCCACTGAATTCACAACCACCAACCTTACCGGGCTGTATACGGTCGATTACTCGCTCGGGAACGGAGAGACGGGCGGTGTCAATGACCCTGAATTCCTGCACGACGTGGAACGCTTTGCGCAATGGTTCAGGACCCAGAAAAATGTCCTGCATGTCACCACGCTGACCGATATTATGAAACGCCTGAACAAGAACATGCACGGTGACGATCAGGACTGGTACCGCCTGCCTGAAGACCGTGAACTTGCTGCACAGTACCTGCTGCTGTACGAAATGTCGCTGCCATACGGACTTGACCTGACCAACCAGATTGATATCAGCAAGTCTTCAACAAAACTTACCGTTTTTATGGAAAGCCTCTCGAGTAATGAGCTGCTGGCAATGGAACGCCGGGCGCAACAGTGGTTGGCTGAAAATGCACCACACCTGCAATCAGCCGGGGCCAGCCCGGCTGTCATGTTTGCCTATATTGGGCAACGCAATATTATCAGCATGCTGATAGGGACCAGCATTGCACTGGTATTGATCTCTCTGATCCTTGTGTTTGCACTGCGCTCTGTAAAGATCGGACTGATTAGCCTGGTACCGAACCTGGCCCCGGCAGCCATGGGTTTTGGCTTGTGGGGGCTGCTATATGGGCAGGTTGGCCTGGGGTTGTCCATCGTAGCCGGCTT
>Ga0316189_10004112_pt1 | contig 14045 bp, 14 predicted proteins | sample LowCovwburrow_MG_FD_204930 | JGI IMG/M metagenome (GOLD analysis project Ga0316189, IMG submission 204930) | Coastal sediment microbial communities from Maine, United States - Lowes Cove worm burrow | ecosystem: Environmental > Aquatic > Marine > Coastal > Sediment | place: USA: Maine...
ACAATGCACTGGTATTACTAACCGCAGAAGTTGCCAGCACCTACATCCAGATCCGCATGCTGGAGGAACAACTGGCCGTGGCACACTCCAACGTCGAGACCCAGGAGAAAGGTTACCAACTGGCTGAGGTCAAGTTTCGTGCCGGCGACACCAGCGGACTCGATCCGGCCCAGTCAATGACACAACTGCGCAACACCCAGGCCCGGATACCGACGCTGCAAAGCCAGAAACGCCAGGCCTTGCATGCCCTGAGCATCCTGCTGGGCAGGCCGCCAGGCGACCTCGGCACATTACTCGGCGAGGGCGCCATACCGGATGCTCCGAAGGAGATTGCCATCGGCGCCCCTGCGGAATTGCTGCGGCGGCGGCCTGATATTCGCCAGGCCGAACTACAGGCGGCGGCACAGAGCGCACAGATCGGTATTGCGGAAGCCGCGCTTTATCCCAGCTTCAGCCTGCTGGGTTCGATCGGTTATACCAGCAGCGACACCAACCAGAGCGAAATCAGTGATACCTTCAAATCAGACAGCCTTGGTTATTCATTCGGCCCCTCGTTTTCCTGGCCCATTCTCAACTACGGCCAGCTGAAAAACAACGTGCGGGTCCAGGATGCGCGCCTGGAGGAATCGGTCATCAACTACCAGAATACCGTGCTGGAGGCAGCCCGCGAGGTCGAGGACGGACTCGCCGGTTTCATCGGCGCCAAATCCGCAGCCGCCTACCTGAGTGACAGCGTCAAGTCGGCACAGCAGGCCGTGGACCTATCCATGATCCAGTATCGCGAAGGGGCAACCGGCTTTCAGCGAGTGCTGGATTCCCAGCAACAATTACTGGTCCAGCAGGATCAATATACGTCTGCGAAGGGCAATATCGTCCTTAACCTCGTGGCGACCTACAAGGCACTCGGCGGTGGCTGGCAAATCCGCAGTGGCAATGCCTTCATACCGGAGACACGGCAACAACAGATGCGCGAACGCACTGACTGGGGTGAGCTACTGCCGGGAGAGACGCTCCCGGAAGATCTGCCTGCAGTGCCAGCGCCCGCTGGTGATCAGCCGCTGTTTAACAAGCCGGATTGGTAGGAAACACAATATTGGCCTGCCGGGGTGTAATGCGAGCAAGGACAAATCGAACACCGCATCGCGGACAAGGTCCGCTCCTACAGGAATGTCGGTTAATACAGGAGCGAACCTTGTCCGCGATTTCCGTGGTTAATTTGATCGCGCTTGCGAAGCGCTCCTGCGACAATAGACACCTCTGCGGGTGGAAACAGCACCTGTAGGAGCGGATCGCAGCCGCGATTATCTTTTTTATTTCAACCAGGCCGGCGCATCGGCCGGTGCATCAAAACTGAACCCGCCATCAAGGCCGGCGAGTACTTTTGCATCGCGCTGATAAATATCTTCTTTAAAGTAAACCGTGCCGTCCGCATCGACATTCACCGTCCAGTACAGCAACAGTACCGGCACCGGCTCGGACAGGGAAACACGCTGCTGCTTGAGACTGTCGATCGCGGTATCAATCTGTGCGCGGTCCCAGCCGTCCTGGTCCTGCAGCAGCAACTCGGCAAGCTCGAACGGATTTCTCACCCGGATACAACCGGAGCTAAATGCGCGACTGCTGCGGTTAAACAATTGCTTGCTGGGCGTGTCATGCAGGTAGACAAAGTGTGAATTCGGGAACATGAACTTGACCCGCCCCAATGCATTATGAGGCCCCGGTGTCTGGCGGATAATGTACGGAAAGCCCTTTGCAGAGACCGATGACCAGTCGATCGTGCCCGGGTCAACCACCTTGCCATTCTGTGTGAGCACCTGCATGTTCTTTTGCTGTAAATACGCAGGGTCCTGCTTCATCTTTGGCAAGATATCCTTTGCCAGGATAGTGGGCGGAATAGTCCACGTCGGGTTCAGCTCCAGGTACGTCATGTCCTCGCGGAATACCGGTGTCTTGCGATAGGGTTTGCCCACCTGCGCTGGTTCGTCCCAGACTAATTCGCCGTTACGAAACAGGCGCGCATTGAAACCGGCAATATCAACAATCACATAGGTTTCGGGAATGTCCTGCGATACCCAGCGGGCACGATCGAGGTTGACGCGTATCTGGTCAATACGGGCATCGACCGGCACGTTCATGGCGGCCAGCGTGCCCTTGCCGACAACTCCGTCCGTCTCCAGGCCGTGACGCGACTGAAACTGTTTAACTGCACTTTCCAGTGTCGCATCGTATTCGGATGAATCGTTTACCGTCGCAGGCAAGTCACCGCTGGCCTGCAAGCGTTTGCGCAGCAAAGGCACACGTACGTCCTGCATACCGGGCTTGAGCGTCTCGCCAGCCGCTATTGACGGCCAGCCGCCAGCTGCAGCAATCGCCTCATATTTTGCGAGTGCCTGCCGGAACTGTTTATACACCGGCAGCTGGGTAATACGCGCATCCAGCTGCGCATTAAAAGTGGCAGAATCAATCACTGACTGCAGCTCAACCACCGGATCCTGCCCCTTGAACGAGCGCGGCATGTTCCAGTCCGCATCCAGCTTCCCTGGATCCACCTTGCCAAAGCGCAGGTGGTAGGCATACCGCGCCAGCGCTTCAGTCAACAGGATATCGAGATCTACCTGCCGGGCCTCCGGGAACTGCTTGCCGGAGGATTCCGCCAGCAATTTCTTAATTTCAGCGGCATGGTAGTCGGCGGGAACGAGCCCTTCTTCATGGCTGGACAAAATCCGCGCTGATAGCACCCGGGCATTATCCATGTGTGCCGTCCAGGCCAGTTGGTAGTCACGTTGCCGGTAGAACTCGGGCAGAAAACTTTTGCTGCTGATGACCTCGCCTTCCAGGTTGAGGCTGCCGCGCTCTGCCAGCTGGTTCATGCGCTGCTGCAATAGTTGCTTGCCCTTCTCTGCGCTGAGCGCGCTGGATGCAAACAGGCTGTACACCAGCAAAGCTGCAATCAGGTATACTGCACCGCGATACCGTGATAGTGAAATTGAACTCATTTAGCCTCCGAAACAATTACCCATGCGTCAGTTAATCCGCAGCCAGACTATACCGGACATCCCCGCTGCAAATGAAGCAGGCCGGGAATACATAGCCGGCGGCGGCCGCACCACGGTATCGCTGCTACTCATCATGCTGATGCTGCTATTCAGCCGAACCACCGCATCATCAATCGACAGCCAAAGGCAGCTGGATTTTTACCACACTCACACCAAAGACAGCCTCTCTGTTGTCTACCATGACGGCAGAGACTATATCCCTGCCGCACTTGAACAGATCAATAAATTCCTGAGCGACTTCCGCAATGGCGCCAAACACCCAATCGATCCCGCCACACTGGACATCCTGTTCAGGCTGCGCGCCCATTTTGGCGGATCAGGTACCTTTGAGATTATTTCCGGCTACCGCTCACCCGAAACCAACGCCATGCTGCGCGCGCAGGGACGTGATGTTGCCAGGCGCAGTCTGCACATGGAAGGCAAGGCTATTGATGCCCGTCTGCGTGGCGTCGATACTACAAACCTGCGTGATGCGGCTATTGCGCTGAAGCTTGGTGGTGTCGGTTACTATCAGGCGTCCGACTTCGTTCATGTAGACAACGGTCGCGTTCGGACCTGGTAAGCAACTGTAATAAAAAAATCAATCACAGGAGAAACCTGATGTTAACTGCAGATCAATCAGCACCCGCCTTCAGCGCACTTAATCAGGCCAATGAAACCGTCAGCCTGGCGGATTTCAGCGGTCGTAAAAACATTGTGCTGTACTTCTACCCCAAAGACGACACCCCCGGCTGCACTATCGAAGCCAACCAGTTCTCTGCCCTGATCGACCGCTTTGAGGCACTGGACACGGTGGTCATTGGCGTCAGCAAGGACGACTGCGACAGTCACCGGCAATTCATAGACAAGTTTGACCTCAAGGTAGAACTGCTCGCGGATACTGATGGAAGCCTGTGCGAGGGCTACGGTGTCTGGCAGGAAAAGGAGAAGAATGGCGTCAAAAAGATGAGTATCATGCGTTCCACCTTTATCATCGACAAGGCCGGCATGCTGATGGATGTGGAATACGGCGTCACAGCCGAGGGACACGCACAGGCGGTGCTGGACAAGGTCGGGACATTACAGGGATAAACAAGACAGGTCGTCTGCCCATGAAATACTTCATTCGTCACAGCGGTAAAATACTGGCCGTGCTGTTGCTGTCAGCCGCCGGCTCTGTGCCGTACTGTTTTGCCACTGTTGAGACCTTTACTGACGAGAGCAGCGGCCTGATCTCCTGGAAGGCGCAGCATCCGGGATTCAGTCTGCAGTTTATCCAGTTGCTGCCGGACTATGTGCGTGCCGTGTACGGCGCCCGCGGCCTGCCGCAGGAAGTGGTCGACCTGATGGCCGGTTATTGCGTATTTGGCACTATCATTAAAAACGAGTCAGGTGACGTGCTCGGTTACCGGGTTGCCGACTGGCGCTATTTCACAGCGGACGGCCAGTCTCACCCGGTAAAGACCAAGACACAATGGCTCAAGGAATGGCAGGACATGGGCGTCGCCTTTCGCTGGTCACTGCTACCTGACGAACAGCAATTTGCTCCGGGCGACTGGAGCCAGGGATTCACCACACTGCCACTTGCACCCGGCACAACATTCAAGCTCGGCTACCAGTGGACACAACAGGGTAAGATATACAATGGAACTTTCGAACAACTGCAATGCGCAGCGGACAAATCACCTGATGAATAAGCCACTCATTGCCACGATGCTGATACTGGTGCTATGTGCACCGCTGGCAACACTGCAAGCCGAATTGCCCTCTCCCGAACTCAGCCACGAACTGACCCGGCTGGAACCACCGGTGACGGCCCCGGGTTTCAGTCTCACCGATATGGACGGCGAACAACACACGCTCGATGATTACCGTGGCAAGGTCATCATGCTCAATTTATGGGCAACGTGGTGTCCGCCCTGCCGGCGCGAAATCCCGTCCATGGAGTCCATCTTTCAGGACCTGGGGGACAAGGGCTTCGTGGTGCTGGCAGTCAACCAGTTTGAAACGCCCGATCATGTTTTCGCCTACATGGGACAACTCAGCGTCTACCCGACTTTCCCCATCCTGTTTGATCAGGACAGCAAGGTCGCTGAACTTTACGGGGTCAAGGGATTGCCAACCACTCTGCTCATCAACAGACAGGGCCAGGTGGCATACCGGGCAATAGGCGGACGTGATTTTGATCACCCCCGGGTACGCGCCATTGTGAACCAGCTGCTGACTGAGAACGACAAACCGTTAACGGCTGTCTCAAACGTTAAATAGCAAGCAGCCGGTTGTCGCGACAGACTCTATCAACGAACACATGACATGCTGTAATCGCGAACAGAATTTGATGCCCATCCCATCCCTTATGGCACATGACAAAGCCGCATGGTTGTTGGCAACTATTCTGCTGATATTATCCGGCTGTGCCACACACCAGCTTCGTGATGTGCCACTGCAACACAGCTATTCACTGCCATCCGCACCAGCAGGAACACTGTTTGAGGTTACCCAAAAAATTGAACAGCTCAATGGAGCTGGCAAGTCCACCTACCTCGCACTATCTGACAACCTTGAGGCCCTGCGCTGGCGACTGTTGCTGGCAGACCTGGCAACCGAAACCCTGGATGCCCAGTATTACCTCTGGAATGACGATGCCAGTGGCAAGCTGCTGGCACTGCATCTGATTGAAGCTGCCGATCGCGGCGTACGGGTACGGTTGCTGGTGGACGATGTGTTCACGATTGATTCAGATGCCAAAATTGCTGCACTCAACAGCCACCCCAACATAGAAATCAGGATATTCAACCCCTGGAAAGATCGCGGCAGCCTGCTGCGTCGCGTAACCGAATACCTCGGCTCATCCGAACGACTCAACCAGCGCATGCACAACAAGCTGTTTGTGGCAGACAACCACGTCGCCATCGTCGGTGGCCGCAACATCGGCAACCCCTACTTCGGTCTTGGCGAACGCTATAACTTCAGGGACATGGAAGTTGTCACTGCCGGCCCGGTGACAGACGACATCTCCGACAGCTTTGACATTTACTGGAATGATGACTGGGCCACAACCGGCGAGGCCTTTTCACCCCCCGGCTATATACCACCCGCTGTCGCCGCGATCAGGGAAGATCTGCGCAACGAGATACAGCGGCTGGAGGTGTTTACACGCGCCAACCTCGAAGACCTGTTGCACCAGCATGAAATGCTGCCGGAACTGGTCGACGCCTCCGACACCGGCGATGTCTGGGTTGTCTATGATGACCCTCCGACTGCTGTTGCAAATGACACCGGCGTGCGCAAGGTCGACAAACTGCAGGGGATCAGCAAAACATTCAACCATGACCTTGTTATCGCAACGGCCTATTTCATACCTGATGACCTGTTCGTAGCCAACCTGCGCGCACTGACCGAGCGGGGCGTACGTGTGCGAGTCATCACCAACTCGCTGGCCTCGACCAATCACACCATGGTAAACAGCGGCTATGCCCCCTGGCGTCGACGTCTGCTGCAAGCAGGCGTTGAATTATTTGAATACCGGGGCGATATTGCCGACACCAGGGGAATCGTGGCACCGGGCCTCAACGGACATGCGATAACGCTGCACACCAAGGCTTTTGTGGTTGATAATGAAACCGTCTACATCGGCTCGCTGAACATGGACCCGCGTTCCCTGCACATTAATACCGAGATGGGCTTGCTGATCCGAGATCCCGGGCTGGCCGCAGAGGTGATGCTTGCCCTGAATGAAGACATGCTGCCGGAAAACGCCTGGCAGGTTACCCTGAACGAGGACAACGAACTGGTCTGGGAATCAACTGCCGGAAAGACTCACTGGCAACCGGCACGCAGCTTTGGACAACGCATGGCAGATTTCTTTTACGGCCTGCTACCGGTCAAAGACCAGCTCTGACATACTGCTGCACCACAATTACAGAGAGATGCAACCGCTCAGAAAAGAAGCAGGATTTTCGCCTCTGCCCGTTGTCACAGCACCGCCCGATCAACTGAAACCGTAGGATGCCCGGTTGACCGGACAGGTGCAGATAAACTGTCCGTTATAATTTCTCTTGAATGCGCATTCTCTTTCATCCCTGCAGCGCAGAAGCTCCAGTTCCCTGTCTACAAACAGTTCAACGTTACACGCGGCTTTACCTGACAGGCAGGCGTAACCATCGTCGCAACGGGTTTTTTTCAGGACATCAGGATCAACATTCATGCTTTTAATTAAAACCATTGCACTCTCCTTATCCCTTTACCTGTACAGAATGAACATACATGAATTACCGGGACCTGGCCAGAATCCACCCTCCTGAGTATGAATGATTCCGATTCTCAATCAACGTGCAGACGACGTATGTGTTGCAACAACAGCTTTCCTGCCGCTACTCCCTGCAGCGCAGCAGTATCCAGCAATAAACCGCCACATTAACAAGGATGACACCCCCCCCAAGGATCGTCTGTGTATCGTTATCCAGCGCTGCCGGGTAAAGCACTGGCAACAGGTAGTGCTCAACGAAGCTGTCCTGATAACCGGACTGGCCAGCCGCCAGCCTGAGTTGCTGTTCCCAGGGTGTCAGCGGGCAAATCCAGCCGCGGAATTCAAGCAGTACCGCCCACAGCACGGCAGGCAGATGTAACAGAATAAACCAGCGCCACTTGCAGACCAGCAAGCCACCCGCCACCACGAAACACACGAAACCAAGATGAACAACGAGCAACAGGTCTGCTGTAATCGCGTAAAACATCAACACAACCGCAGCGGACTGTCTGCAGTCAGCTTGCGAATGCCTGCACAATCATTCATTTGCGCAGTAGCGAACATTTATACAGCACCCACCGTTCGCCACAGGCTGGCAGACAACAAAACAACGGCTATTCACAGCTCAAATGCCTGGTGCAATTCCGGCATTTCCACGCGGGTATTTTTCAGCAAATGACCAAAGGTGGCCATACTGTCTTTTTCACCGTGTACCAGAAAGGTCGTTTCCGGATTACCGGTATGTTTATGCCATGCCAGCAGTTCAGACTGTCCGGCATGCGCTGAAAACCCCCCGATGGTATGTATCTGCGCACGCACCGGATAGTCATCACCATAGATCTTTACGCTCTTTGCGCCATCGACAATACGCCGCGCCAGTGTGCCACGTGCTGCATAGCCGACAAAAACAACACTGCTGTGCTCCCGTCCAAGATGATGTTTCAGATGATGACGCACGCGCCCGCCGGTACACATTCCGGACCCCGCCATGATCACGGCACCACTGCTGACCTGGTTAATCGCCATGGACTCGGCCGTTTCACGGCTGAAATGTAACCCGGAGAACCGGAACGGATCATGTCCGCTGGCAAACAGTGCGGCAGTTTCCTCGTCGTAACACTCCGGGTGACGCCGGAAAATTTCCGTGGCAGAAATCGCCATGGGGGAATCAAGAAATACCTGCAAAAACGGAGACAGTATCTGCTGCGTTTTTCCGGCATGCAGGTAGAACAACAGTTCCTGTGCGCGCTCCAGCGCAAAAGTTGGAATAATGACATTGCCGCCGCGCTCCATCGTCTCGTTTATTGCGAGATACAGCTCATCTATCGAGGGTTCCAGCTGCTTGTGCTGACGGTCACCGTAGGTGGTTTCCATTACCACAATATCTACCTCTGGCGGCTTATCCGGGTCACGCAGAATCGGTCGATCGCCCAGGCCCAGGTCACCTGAAAACAGGATGCTGCGCGCACGGTCCTTTTCTGTTACCTCCAGCACCACGCAGGCCGAGCCAAGAATATGCCCGGCATCGATAAAGGTGACCTTTATATCGGGACAAAGCTGCAGCACCTGGTTATACACAGCCGTGCGCCCGAAGAACTCAAGCGCATTCAGTGCATCAAGCGTTGTATACAGAGGCTGAATGACATCCGATGACTTGCCGCGCCGTCGCGCACGCCGGTTTAAATAACGTGCCTCTTCCTCCTGCAAGCCAGCCGCGTCCAGCATGATCAGGCGCGCCAGCTCACGGCTGGCAGCCGTGGTAATGATCTCACCGCAAAATCCACGGCTCACCAGCAATGGAATACGACCGCAGTGGTCCAGGTGCGCATGGGTCAATAACAGGTAATCGACAGAACTCGCATCAAAGCCGAAATCATCGGCATTATCCTCTTCGAGTTCGCGACCGCCCTGGTAAAAGCCGCAATCGACGAGGACACGTTTACCATTGCATTCCAGCAGGTGACAGGAACCGGTCACTCCCTGTGCTGCGCCATGAAAAGACAGCTTCATCTCTGGTCTCCTTTGGGGACGCCTGTCGGCAACAAGGTCTCTCCACATTTCCCGTACCAGTCGAGTATGCCCTGCCAGGCCTCGACGGCGGTTTCTGCAAACCAGAAACTCTCCCGGTCCTCACTGTCAATAACACCCTCATCAAGCAGATAATCAAAATCGATCGCACGTTCCCAGTATTTTCGCCCAACCAGCACAACTGGCACTGGTTTAATCGTTCGCGTCTGAATCAGTGTCAGCGTCTCGAACAACTCATCCATGGTGCCAAAACCGCCCGGAAAAGCGACCAGCGCCCTCGCCCGTTGCAGAAAGTGCATCTTGCGCAGTGCGAAATAACGGAAACGGAAACACAGTGCCGGTGAAATATAAGGATTGGGAAACTGTTCGTGTGGCAGGTCAATATTCAAACCAATGGTTTTGGCACCTGCATCAAAGGCACCGCGATTGGCAGCTTCCATAATACCGGGGCCACCACCGGTCATCACTACCAGCCTCGAATCCAGAGAGCCATCACCGGACTCGCCTACCAGCCGTCCGAAATCCTGCGCTACCGAATAGTAATGACTCTTTTCCAGAATACGTTGCGCAACCCTGAGTTTTTTCTGCAGGGCGGCGTCACCGGGTTGCGCCTGCAATGCCTGTTGCAGGCGTTCAACACGGCGTGCTGCCGTGGCGGGCTCGGTAATACGGGTACTGCCGAACACGACAATTGTATATTGCACGCCCTGCTCTTTCAGCAACAGCTCCGGCTTCAGGTAATCAAGGTGCAGCCGCAGTCCATGTGCTTCATCGCGCTCAAGAAAATCGACATCCTGATCAGAACGCCGGTAGCTGGGCGAGTCAAGTAACAGCTGTGTGCGTGCCGGGGCCTCTGGATCCTCCTCAAAGGTCTTCGGTTGAGACTCAGGGAGCGGCTCGCGCCGTACCTCCGGGTCCAGCGGCAGCGGAATTTCAGGGCTGCTCACATCATGTCCCTTCGTCATACTGCCCCTCAATCAGCTCCTGACGTTTCGCCTTGAGTCCCCGCTGGTAGCTTTGCGCGTCGCCAAAAGCAAAAAAACGCGGGTAGCGCGGGTGCGAGTCAATTACACGGTGGGCATGACGGATCGGACACCAGTATTGCTCGGTACGCGAGACAATCTCCCGCGTATAGGCAATTACGCCGTTGCCGTAGCCACAATAGGTACAGTTAATCTTCTCAATGGTATTCAGATAAGCCAGCAGGTGCCGGTCATTGACCAGGTAGTCTCGCCGGGAAACACGCGGCATACCATAGGCGCGAAAACAAATATGCTGAAAGAGCGTAAAGCTGCCATCAATAATCAGCAACGGCACAATCATACTGTAGATAAACGGCGCGGTAACCACACTGCGCCAGTCGGCATCCAGCAGGTAGCGGAACGAGCTGACACGATAACGACGCTGTAATTGCCGGACCTCGTACGACACCCGAACCCGGCCATCCTCCAGCGTATAACGAAACTTCTCGCGTGTTTCCTCGAAGAACTCCTCAAGCTGCTCCTGGATGCCACGCATGTCTTCCAGCAGCTTGTTGATATCAGCATACATAAGCAGACCCGCCTGGTTGTTTTGTACTTATAAATATAGTCTATATATCATTTCCCACTGTTTTAATCCCATTAAATAGCAGCACCAGAGAGCATCAGGCCAGGCTTACCGTTGCTTCAGCGTGTGGAATAGCGGCAAGATTTCTTGAGACCGGGCACTGCTTCATACGTGACACAATTGCCTCAATGTCATCCGCTGATGACTGGCCACTGTTCAGCTGTCCGGAAAAATGCAGCTGCAAGGTTTCCATATGCCAGTCCTTGTCAGCAGCTATCGTGATATTTCCCTCGGCGCTATTCAGCATCAGCTTGCGTTCCGCGCAGACAACCCGGAAGAAACGATGCTGGCAGGTAAAGATCGCGTAGACAAAGATATCAAAACCCGGCGTGGCAAGCCCTAAATCCAGAGGAACCCACTCATCTTTAACCTTGTGCTCAACTTCAAGGCTGCTTACCTCGTTAGCATCGCCCTGATAGTGGCACTTCAGCCGCATATTGAAACTGCGCTCACTCACAATATCCCCCTTCATTTTAATGATCCTGTGACAAGCGTACGTTAAGCCGACGATGCATAATATTGAGCCAGATCAAGTGTCCGGTGTTTTTTCAGGGCCATCATTGCCGTACAGTCGGCTTATACAACTTGCGCGGCCCCACCAGCAGCGGGTGTGGTGGGGCTGTGATCAAATAAACCGGCACGACACTCAGCTGGCAGGGAGGTTGAAATCAGCACCAGGCAGGACAATGCGTTGATACAAGGGCTGCTGAAGCCCGACATCTACCGCCATGAGACGCATTCTATCCGTCTAATCGAGACGCACTGCGCCTGGGTGGTCCTGACCGGCCTGTATGCCTACAAAATCAAAAAGCCGGTGAACTTTGGCTTCCTGGATTTCTCTACCCTGGAAAAACGAAAATTTTATTGTGAGGAAGAGCTGCGTCTCAATCGACGCTTCGCTCCCGATATCTATCTGGAAGTTGTCACTATCACCGGCACACTGGCATGTCCGCAAATCGAAGGTAATGGACAGGCGCTTGAATATGCGGTGCGCATGCGACAGTTTCCTGACAATGGCTTGCTCAGCCAGTTGGCCACTCGCCAGGCACTGGAGAGCGGGCATATTGATCAGTTAATTGATACCGTCAGCGATTTTCACCGACATGCAGACAAGGCGGGCGATGATGATGATTTCGGAAACCCCGGGGAAATCCATCACTGGGTAGTGGAAAACTTCCAGCATATACAACCCCTGCTGACATCCATGAATGAAAAGGCAGATATCGAACAACTGCAGCACTGGTCAGAAAAAGAGTACACGCGGCTGATCACTGTGTTGCAGCAACGCAAGCAGTCAGGTGCTGTGCGTGAATGCCATGGCGACCTGCATCTTGGTAACATCACCCTGATCGATGGACGAGTCACCCCATTTGACTGTATTGAGTTCAATCCTGAATTACGCTGGATCGATGTCGTTAGCGAAATAGCCTTTGTCCTGATGGATCTTGACGAGCGCGGCCTGCCCCGTTATTCCCACCGCTTTCTGAACGGTTACCTGCAGCAAACAGGCGATTATGCCGGACTGGCGGTATTACCGTATTACCTGGTATACCGTGCCATGGTGCGCGCCAAGGTAGCCAAACTGCGATGTCAGCAAACACAACCGGGAGCCACTGACCATGCGCAGGCAGAGGCTGAGTATCGGCAATACCTGCAACTGGCGTTGCGTTACACTGCACGACCCCGGGCCGTCATGGTGATTATGCGCGGCCTGTCCGGTTCCGGAAAATCCACTGTTGCCCGTGATCTCTGCGAACAGACAGGCATGATACAACTGCGCTCGGATGTCGAACGCAAGCGTCAGGCAGGACTGGCTGCCACTGATACCAGCCATTCCGGCATCGATAACGGTCTCTACAGCAGCGACAAAACAACAGAGACCTATCGGCAACTGGGCACATTGGCAAAATCCGTACTGGAAGCGGGCTATAGCGCACTGATTGATGCCACCTTCCTGAAGCGTGAATACCGCGACCATTTCAGGGCGCAGGCAGCTGCGTCCGGGACCCCTTTCCTGATTATTGAATGTTCCGCGCCAGACAACGAGCTTGAGCACAGAATACTGACTCGCCACGCCAGCCAGCAGGATGCTTCAGAGGCAACGCTTGAAGTACTGCACGCACAACAGGCAATCGATGAACCGCCCGGCGATGCAGAACAGCCGTATTTACTGCGCATAGATACCCGGCAGACGGGTAATAAAAGCACCCGTAGTGCGTTCCTGCACTGGTTCACGAACCAGACCGGTGACACTGTCGTCTGATCGCGCACGGAGTCAAATTCAGCACAGAGATATAATCAACGTATCAGAGCCTTTATTGACCGAAGTCAATTTACTGCGGCGACTGGCATTTTATCCTTGGGATATGTGCGCCCCGCCTGTTCACGGTCATCCGCTATTCCGCATACCGCTGCCAGGCTGTCTGCGTGCCTGCCTGTCTGCGCTGCTGCTGCTGACTGCCCTCGGCTCTGTAGCCAGCGAACCATGCAAACCGTTTGAAGGCGGTCGCGTCGATGCCCGCCTGCTTGAGGTAATGCGCCGTGCGGCTACAGAGGGACGCCTGTATCGCGTCGACCCAGCAGCATCGAAAGTCGGATTCTGCGTCAGGCATTTCCCGCAAAAGGAATTCCGGGGCGAATTTACCAACATCGTCGGCGGACTGGTACTGCCCTCCAATATTGACCAGTATGGCCAGGCCTTGTTACTGATCCATACCTCTTCAATGGAAGCCAGCAACGAGAGCCTCGCACCGCTGGTAAAGAGTCATGAGTTCATGGATATCAAACGCTACCCTGAAATCCTGTTCACGGGGCGTGCCTTTGAATGGCTGGGTCCGTTACAGGGTTATATCTATGGCGACCTCACCCTGAGGGGCATCACACAAGCGGTGGTATTCAGCGTCGGCCTGGAAATACTCGAAGAAGGGCTGAGCAGTCTGCCGGAACGTATCCGGCTGCAGGGAAATGGACAGGTAAACAGGTACCAGTTCAATATGCGCAGTCATCGCATCATGATCAGCAGCACCGTGGAACTGTGTCTGGACGTGGAACTGGTTCCATGGGGCCCCTGAATGCCAGCAAGGCTTGAAAATTTTTATGACGCCGTTGTTCTGAAACGGCCCGGC
>Ga0316189_10004113_pt1 | contig 14044 bp, 8 predicted proteins | sample LowCovwburrow_MG_FD_204930 | JGI IMG/M metagenome (GOLD analysis project Ga0316189, IMG submission 204930) | Coastal sediment microbial communities from Maine, United States - Lowes Cove worm burrow | ecosystem: Environmental > Aquatic > Marine > Coastal > Sediment | place: USA: Maine...
GGCCCTGCAGGCGCGTTAACCGCAGGGAGGCGTCACCGGCCGAATGAATTCGGCCCTGCAGGCCCGTTAACCGCAGGGAGGCGTCACCGGCCGAATGAATTCGGCCCTGCTTTTATTCAATCCGGGAATCGCCAGATCAACCGGGTGTTGTAGGGTCGAATTCATTCGACCCTGCAGACCCGATAACCGCAGGACTGCATCTTGTCCAGAAATGAATTACACCATCAGGAGAATAGTCGCTTTTATGACTGCTGGTTTCAGGAACCATGTACTCAGGACCAGTTAAGGCATGACTGTCGTGACTGACGACAACAAGCGACGCGCGTGGATCGTCCGCCTCGCCGTGGTTCCGCTTGTCGTGCTGGCGGGGATCTGGTTCGTGACGGGTATGCCCGGCAGTTCCTGGACCGGTCCGTTGCCGCCGCTGACGGACAGGCAACAGTTGATCCATGACAATCTCATACGCCATGTGGCTGCGCTGGCTGGCGAGATTGGCGAGCGCAATGTCTGGCGTCCCGAGGCGATGGCCGCCGCTGCCGCTTATATCCAGGGAAGTCTTGAAGAGGCGGGTTACACGGTTAATGTACAACCCTTTGCCAGCCGCGGCCAGAGCGTGGCTAATATTGAAGCCGTCCTGCCGGGTCACGCTGCAGTTGATGAAATCATTGTCGTCGGGGCACATTACGATTCAGTGGCCGACAGCCCGGGTGCCGATGACAATGCCTCGGGCGTGGCCGCTATGCTGGAACTTGCCCGCTTGCTTGCCGCCTCGACATTGCCGCGTAGCGTGCGCTTCGTGGCCTTTGCCAATGAAGAGGCGCCGTTCTTCTACGGTGATGAGATGGGCAGTAACCGCTACGCCGCTCATGCGCAGGCACACGGCGAGCGCATTGTGGCAATGCTCTCACTGGAGACGCTGGGTTATTACACGGCTGAGCCGGGCACACAAAAGTATCCCTTTCCATTCAGCTGGTTCTACCCGGATACCGGTAATTTTGTCGGCTTCGTGGGCAACTTCGCATCCCGGCCGCTGGTTCGCCAGGCGGTCGGGGCATTCCGCGCATCGACGGCGTTTCCCTCGGAAGGCGTGGCGGCGCCGAGCGGCATGGAGGGGATTCACTGGTCAGACCACTGGTCCTTCTGGCAGGCCGGTTACCCGGCCATCATGATCACGGACACGGCGCCATTCCGTTATCCGTACTATCATGAGGCGAGCGATATACCACAACAGCTTGACTACACTGGCCTGGCGCGGGTCACCGGCGGTCTGGCGGAGGTTGTCGGTGCGCTTGCCTCGCAGTAGGGAAGGGCGGAGAATTAACGGGGTTTGTCCCGAATGGCACTTACTTAAGAACCCTGCCACCGAAGGACACGGAACCGTTGCCGGTTAGATAATTTATTTTTCCATGTATTTCCGTGGCAGGGTTCTTAAGTAAAGTGCCATTCTGTTCTGACCCGTTTAATGTGCCGCAGTGGCGGGCTTTACCTGTTAACAGAAGGATGTTGTGATGACGAAACGCATGCTTGTTATGCTGCTGGCGCTGGGGCTGGTGCTGGGTGCCATGTATGGCTGGAAATCCTACCAGGCAGGGAAAATGGCGATGCTGGCCAGCATGCCGCCGCCGCCCACTACCGTTGGGGCCGCGGCTGTGCAGGTCGAGGCCTGGCAACCTTACCTGATGGCGGTGGGCTCGCTGGTCGCCACTCAGGGTATTGAGGTGACCACCGAGGTGGCGGGCAAGGTCAGTGCCATCCGTTTCGAATCCGGGCAGCAGGTAGAGGCTGGCACCCTGCTGCTGGAGCTCGATGACAGTGTCGATGAGGCCGAGATCGAGGGCATGATTGCCGAACGGCGCCTGGCGGAGCTGCAGTACAAGCGCCGCGATGAACTGCTGGAGACCAAGACCATCTCGCGCTCCGATGTTGACGAGGCGCGGCTGCGGCTGGAAAACGCCATCGCACAGCTGGCTACCAAGCGGGCGGTGATCGCGAAGAAACGTATCACGGCACCGTTCAGTGGCTCGCTGGGCATCCGCCGGGTGGACCTGGGCGAATACCTGCAGCCGGGGGCAGCCATCGTGCCGCTGGAGGCGCTTGATCCGATCTATGTCGACTACGCCTTGCCCGAACGTCATCTGGATAAGGTCTCGGTTGGCCAGCAGGTGGAGATCGAGGTGCAGGCCTTTCCCGGAGAGGTCTTCAGCGGGCAGATCGTCGCACTGAATCCGGGCATCGATCCGGGTAGCCGCAGCCTGCGGGTGCGCGCCACGCTGGAGAATCCGCAGGACCGGCTGCGCCCGGGCATGTTCGCAGAGGTGCGCACGGTGTTGCCGCAACGACGGGCGATTTCGACCCTGCCGCAAACGGCGATTACCTATAACCCGTACGGTGATTCAGTGTTCGTAATAGAAGAGGGTGAGAACGGACTGCATGTGCTGCGCCGCCAGGTTGAGATCGGCGGGGTGCGCGATGGCCGGGTCGAGATTGTGCAGGGTCTGCAAGAAGGCGAGCAGGTAGTGGTTGCCGGCCAGGTGAAACTGCGCAACGAGCAGGCCGTGGAGATCGACAACAGCATCGTGCTGGAGCCGCAGATTACGCGCCCATGAAATTTACCGATCTGTTTATTCACCGGCCGGTGCTGGCAAGTGTCGTTAGCCTGCTGATACTGGTGGTGGGCTTGCGCTCCCTTGGCCTGCTGGAGGTACGCCAGTATCCCGAGACCCGGGATACGGTGGTGACCGTAACCACTTTTTATCCCGGTGCCAGTAGCGAGCTGGTGAAGGGCTTTATTACCACGCCGCTGCAACAGGCTATCGCGGAGGCCGACGGCATCGACTACCTGTCCGCGACCAGCAGCCAGGGACGCTCGGTGATCGAGGCCCGCATGGTGCTCAACTATGATCCGAAGGCTGCCGTCTCGGAGATCCAGGCGAAGGTGGCCAGCCAGCGCAACGTGCTGCCCGACGAGGCCGATGACCCGGTGATCGATGCGACCACGGGTGAGCGCACCGCGTTAATGTACATGGCGTTCTACAGTGATGCCATGTCACCCTCGCAGATTACTGACTACCTGCTGCGGGTTGTGCAGCCGAAATTGCAGGCGGTGCCCGGTGTGGCGAAGGCAGAGATGATCGGCAACAAGACCTTTGCCATGCGTATCTGGCTCGATCCACAGCGCATGGCGGCGCTCGGGGTTACTGCGGGAGATGTGCAGCAGGTACTGAAGGACAACAACTACCTCGCGGGGATTGGCCAGACTAAGGGCGCCTATGTCGCCATTGATCTCAGTGCCACTACGGATATCAGCCGCGAGCAGGACTTCCAGGACCTGGTGCTGAGCAACAGCGGCGGGACGCTCATTCGTCTGCGGGATGTCGCGACCGCAGAGATGGGTGCGGCGGACTACGACAGCAGTACCTGGTACAACGGCAAAACCGCCATCTTTATCGGCATCAAGCAGGCGCCTGGCGCCAACCCGCTGACCGTCGCCGGCCGGGTGCATGCGCTGCTGCCGGAACTGCGCGCGCAATTGCCGTCGGGACTTGAAGCGGGCATCCCCTACGATGCCAGTGTCTTCATCGAGGATTCCATCCGCGAAGTGTTTACCACGCTGATCGAGGCGGTGTTGATCGTGCTGCTGGTGGTGTACCTCTCGCTGGGGTCGCTGCGGGCCGCGTTGATTCCGGCGGTAGCGGTACCGCTGTCGCTGGTCGGCGGTGTCTTCCTGATGCTGCTGATGGGATTCTCGATCAACCTGCTGACATTGCTGGCGCTGGTGCTGGCAATCGGCCTGGTGGTGGATGACGCCATCATCGTCGTGGAGAACGTGCACCGCCATATCGAGCTGGGCGAGACGCCGCTCAAGGCGGCGCTCGTTGGTGCGCGTGAACTGGCGATGCCGATCATCTCGATGACCACCACGCTGGTCGCGGTGTATGCGCCGATCGGTTTTATGGGCGGACTGGTCGGCACCCTGTTTACCGAGTTCGCATTTACCCTCGCCGGTGCGGTAGTGATATCTGGCGTGATTGCGCTGACCCTTTCGCCGATGCTGTCCTCGCGGGTGCTGAAGCCATCGACCGGGGAAGGGCGCTTTGAACATGCCGTGGAGCATTTCTTCAACGGCCTGGCGGAGCGCTACCGGCGGGCGTTGCGCGGTTCGCTGGAGACCTTGCCGGTGACCCTGGTGTTTGCCGCCGTGGTGCTGTTCAGTATTTATTTTATGTATGTCAGCGCGCAGAGCGAACTGGCGCCTGACGAGGACCAGAGTATCCTGTTCTTCCAGGCAATATCGCCGCAAACGGCAACCATTGACTACAATGAGGCCTATATCCGGCAGATCGTATCGCTGTTTGAAAGCGTCCCTGAATTCGACAAGAGTTTTATCCTTGCCGGTTTCGGCGGCGATGTGAGCACCACCTTTGGCGGCCTCAAACTGCCGACTCCCTCGCAGCGTGCGCGCAGCCAGATGCAGGTGCAACCGGAGGTGCAGCAGAAGCTCGGCCAAGTGGCCGGACTGCAGACCGCGGTGTTTCCGCGTCCCAGTCTGCCCGGCTCGGGTGGCGGCTTTCCGTTGCAGTTCGTAGTCACCAGCGACGCCAGCTATGAACGCCTCGACGAGGTGGCGGGGCAATTGATCGGCACGGCGATGGCGAGCGCAAAGTTCGCTTTCCTGCGCAAGTCGGTCGAGTTCACCCGTCCCAAGACCACGGTGGTCATTGACCGCGACCGCGCCGGTGACCTGGGTATCAGCATGGCTGAGGTCGGCCGCAACCTGGCGACCCTGCTGGGTGACAATGACGTAAATCGCTTCAGCATGGAGGGACGCAGTTACAAGGTGATTCCTCAGGTGGCACGGCAATTCCGGCTTGACCAGGCGATGCTGGACAACTACTACCTGCGCAGTGGCGCCGGCGAACTGGTGCCGCTGTCCAGCATCGTCAGTTTCACTTCTACGGTCGAACCGAGCAAGCGCACCCAGTTCCAGCAGCTCAATTCCATCAGCATCGAGGGCGTCATGGCCACGGGCGTTACCCTGGGGGAAGCGGTGAACTACCTCGAGGCGCAGGCCCGGCAACAGTTTCCACGCGGCTTTACCTGGGACTACATGGGCCAGTCCCGCCAGTACGCGCAGCAGGGCAGCAGCCTGATCATGACTTTCTTTATGTCACTGCTGATTATCTACCTGGTGCTGGCGGCACAGTTCGAGAGCTGGCGTGATCCGATCATCATCCTGGTGTCGGTGCCGATGTCGATCGCCGGTGCGCTGGCCTTTCTCACGCTCGGCTTTGCGACGGTGAATATCTATACGCAGGTCGGTTTGATCACCCTCATCGGGCTGATCGCGAAGAACGGTATCCTGATCGTCGAGTTCGCCAACCAGTTACAGATTAATGAAGGGCTCTCCAGGCGCGAGGCGGTCATCAAGGCCGGGGCCATTCGGCTGCGGCCGATCCTCATGACCACGATCTCGATGATCGTGGCCATGGTGCCACTGCTGATGGCCAGCGGGCCGGGCGCTGTGAGCCGTTTTCACATCGGCCTGGTGGTGGCCACCGGCCTGGGTATTGGTACCCTGTTTACATTGTTTGTGGTACCCGCCGTGTACCTGTTGCTTGCCCGTGAGCATGCAGCCGCGCCCACGGGCGTGCCGGCAGCATAAGCGGCGCGGGATTTTTGCTCAGGTAATCACCGTCGGCGCATCCCGCCCCGTGCGTTGCGCAATCTCCGCCAGCCGGATCGCAATATCAGCCAGTGGTTGCATCACCCCGGCCGTCTCGCGTTGCTGTTTCTCCGGATCAGGCTCGTAGGCCTCCAGATAAACCCGCAGCGTCGCCCCCTCGGTACCGGTGCCCGAGAGTCGGTAAACAATGCGCGAGCCATCCGTGAAGCCGATACGTATACCCTGGTTCTCCGAGACACTGCCATCCACCGGGTCGGTGTAGGAAAAGTTGTCGGCATAGTCGACGCTGTAGCCATCCAGCACCGTACCCGGTAGCTTCGGCAACTGTGCCTGCAGGTGCGCCACCAGCTCATTGGCCGCGGTTGTTTCAATCTCCTCATAGTCATAACGGGTGTAGAAATTGCGGCCGAACGCCTGCCAGTGTTGCTGCACAATCGCTGCCACGGAGTGTTTCCGTACCGCCAGCAGATTGAGCCAGAAAAGAACCGCCCACAGGCCGTCTTTTTCCCTGACATGATCGGAGCCCGAGCCAAAACTCTCTTCACCGCAGAGCGTGATGCGTTTGGCGTCCAGCAGGTTACCGAAAAACTTCCAGCCGGTGGGTGTTTCATAGCAGTCCACGCCAAGTACCTCGGCGACCCGGTCGACTGCCTGGCTGGTCGGCATGGAGCGGGCCACGCCACTGATACCCTTGGCATATCCCTTGATGTGATGTGCATTTGCCGCCATCACCGCCAGGCTGTCGCTGGGGGTAACGAAGAAGTTGCGTCCCAGGATCATGTTGCGGTCACCATCGCCATCGGAGGCGGCGGCAAAGTCGACCGCATCGTGCCCCGATGCCATTGCCACTACCTCGTGGGCGTGTGCCAGGTTGGGGTCGGGGTGGCCGCCGCCGAAGTCTTCTTTCGGGATGCCATTGATGACGCTGCCGGGTTCTGCGCCCAGCATGTCTTCCAGGATGCGTTTCGCATAGGGGCCGGTAATCGCATGCATGGCATCAAAGCGCATACGGAACAACCCGGAAACCAGCATTTGCTTGATGCGGGTGAAGTCGAACAGCTCTTTCATCAAGGCGGCGTAGTCGGCGACCGGATCGATGATCTCGACGCGGGTGTCTCCCAGCGACAGTTTGCCGAGGGTGTCGAGGTCAATTTCCCCCGTGTCCATTGTCTTGTATTCCGTGATCTCACGGGTGCGTGTAAAGATGGCCTCGGTGACGCCCTCCGGGGCCGGGCCGCCATTGGGCGTGTTGAACTTGATGCCGAAGTCTTCGTCCGGGCCGCCCGGATTGTGGCTGGCGGAGAGGATGATGCCGCCGTTGGTCTTGTATTTGCGGATCAGGCAGGAGGCCGCCGGCGTTGAGAGCAGCCCGCCCTGGCCAACAATCACCCGCGCCACACCATTGGCCGCTGCCATGCGCAGGATGATCTGGATCGCCTGCCTGTTGTAATACCGGCCGTCACCGCCGAGTACCAGGGTGCCACCCGTGAGGTCCGTCTGCGTGTCGAAGATCGACTGGACGAAGTTCTCCAGGTAATGGGGCGTCTGAAAGACCCTGACCTTCTTGCGCAGGCCGGAGGTGCCGGGGCGCTGGTCGGTAAAGGCCTGTGTACTGATGGTTGATATGATCATTGTGGTTATTCGTTCTGCGTGTTTGAGGATGGCGATATTCAGCTATGGCTGGAACATGTCTTATTCTATTGCCTTCTGTCCGGTTTGTGTACTCTGTGACCGGTTTGTTTCTGTTCAGGCAGGCGGTACTCGCCAGCGGTTGCCGGTGAGTCACATCGAGTCGGCGAGCAATTCTGCCAGGTAGTCGCGCCATTTGTGCGGTAACGCTTCGGTCAGTTCAACCGAGCGTTGCATGTCGGGCCTGAATACCTGTGCTTTCAGGGTGTTCACCGCGACTGTATTCGAGGTGGCCAGATTGAGTTCCTTGTTGACGCGGAAACTCAGGTTGTCAAAGTTTGCCGACCCAAAGCAGGCCCAGTCATCGTATATCGCCGCCTTGACATGCGACATTCCGGGATAGATGTATACACGAATGCCGTTTTTCAGCATCGCATTGGCGACGATGATGTTGCTGCGGTTGATCATGCCACTGTCGATTTCATAGGGGATGATAACGCGCACATCAACACCGCGGCGCCGCGCTTTGGCGAGCTCGAATATGATCGTATCGCTGGTCAGGTAGGCATTTTCCAGCAGTATCTCGCGTCGGGACTGGCGGATCGCCTTTACCTGGGCGCGCAGGATCTGGGAATTTCCCGGCCTGGTATAGAGCACCCGTAGCGGGTAGTTTTCCTCGTTATGCGCATACTCCAGCGGCTGTTGTTTCCAGAACAGGCTGCGCAGCCCGCCCATAAAACCACCTTTGAGCCAGGTTTTTTCGAACTCGTCGAGTATCTCGTTTACCACCGGCCCTTTGACCTCAACCATGAGATCATGCCAGTTATAACGATACTCGCGACCGATATTCATGCCACCGATGAAGGCGGTCTTTTCGTCGATGATAATGGACTTGGTGTGGTCACCGGTGAACCAGGGGTTTGCCAGTGTGTGTACCCTTACGTTCGAACCGGATTGCAGGTAGTTGGCGATGGATAATGGCGTTGCGTGATCCTCCGGCAGCGATTCAGGCCTGGCTGCCGAGGCACCGATGGTGCCGAGCCCGTCGACAATAACGCGGATGTCGAGTTCGTCCGAACGTTGCTTGAGAAAGTCGGCAAACCAGGTGGCATAGTCGTCGTTGTCGAAGATGTACAGTCGCAGCAGTACCGATTGCTGCGCCTGATTGATGAGTTCGACCAGCCGCGGGAAGAACGCCTTGCCGTCGACGTGATAAACCAGTCTGCCTGCCGATGCGGTGGTTCCGGTGATTTTGTCGAGTTGCTGTTCCCATTGTTGCAGGTCCATCCCGGGACCGGTATTCACCGGAGGCACCGGCGTCCCCTGCAGTACCAGCAGGGGCGTGGGATGCAGCACGTCATAGACGCTTGTGCCGGCTAGCGTGAACAACCTCGTCAGCGATGACAGCGGATGTGCCACGAAGGAGCGCAGCTGGCCGGCAACCGTGTGTGACACGGTTCGCGAGGTCACCACGAGTGTTGAGGAAGCAAGACCACCCGCGGCCTTGCGGTTGTACTGCAGCGGCAACACTGTGCCACTGCTGCCGTCGGCGTATACGAACGGGTAACCCCAGGCGGCGGTATTGCCGGTCTCGAATACAACCGCCCGGTCGTGAATGCCATGCTCGGCAAGCAGTTGCTTCAGCACCTTGCCCATCCTGGCGAGCAGCTCATTGCTGTCGAAACTGTTCACCGTGCGCACGCTGTCGGGTTTGTACTCGATGGGAACGGAATTCAGTATGCCCCGGTCATCGTAGTAAACAAACAGTTCATGGTGGCGAAGAATGTCTACCACCACACCGCACTGGCAATCTGCCGGTGACATCGCGGCCAGGGTTCTGTACAGCAGCTCGTTCCAGCTCCATGCGTCCATAATTTCGGGAACACGGGAGCAATGTTCTGTTGCCGGCCAGTCTTCGGCCTGCAGGGGTATCATGATGCGGAAAGGTAATTTTACCTCTGGATAGGGCGTGCCGGATTCCTCTCCGGGCAAGGTCAGTTCTGTGGTGGTATGGTGGGTTTCCCCGTCCAGCCTGAAGGCAAGCTGCAGGCGCGTCCCGGTCAGGCAGGCTGTCGTGTTCGTGAGGACAGTCGTGTTCCGCTCTGGCAGGGCCGGAGTGTTGCCGGCAGCATCGTCCTCCTGCCGGGATTGTGTGCCCGAGCAGCATGCCAGTGCAGCGACTATTGCCAGTACAGCAAGTGCAGAAAAAAAGGATCTGGTTTGCAAAAGCTTCCCCGTATGTTGCCGGCACGCTGGCTGGCCGGTTCAGATATGATGATTGGCGCCTGCATTAAACATAAATCCACTGCACGCCTTCCAGTAACACACGAATAACCCCGCTTACCAGCAGTGCCACACCCACGGACAGGGCGATGGAAAAAAACGCGTCCTTGCGTCCAATGGTTTTCAGCATGACGGCGAAGGTGGAGATGCAGGGGATGTAGAAGGTCAGGAAAATCAGGAAGGTGATGATCTGTACCCAGTCGAGATAGGCGCCGATATCGAAACTGCCGAGGGCCTGGTAAATCATCAGCAGGGACAGTTCCTTGCGCAACACGCCAAACAAAATGGGTACGCCCAGCACCACCGGCAGGCCCAGCCACCAGCTGGTGACGGGTGTAAAGATGGTATTAATAACATTGTCGGCGCCGATGTGCGTGAGCAGCGCCAGCACGATGCTGCCGCCAACCAGCAAGGGGGTCACGATGGTCAGGATGTCGCGGGTGCGCAGCCAGGTTTTTTTGATGAGTGCACTGGCGGAGGGCATGGTATAGGGCGGAATCTCGATGAGTTGTCCGGGTCCGGTTTCAGGATAACGGTGCGTCAGCAATCGCCCCAGTACCGCGATGACGACCATGGTGAGCATGAACACCGCGAATACACCGGCAGCACCGAGATATTTTGCGCCAATCGCAAGGATGATGGCGGAGCGTGCGGAGCAGGGTACAAAGGTGATCAGTAACGAGGCGACAATGCGGTCACGGCCACTGGCGACAGCCGCTGCGCCGGAGATGGCCGGCACGTTGCACCCCAGGCCCAGCAGGAACGGCAGGGCGACGCCACCATGCAAACCTATCTTGTGAAAGCCGCGATCGACGACAAACGCGATGCGCTGCATGATGCCGGCTTCCTCCAGCCACACCAGCAACAACACCAGCGGGATCATGTAGGGGATAACAATCCCCACCAGTCCGATAAGGCCATCGGCTACTGCGCGAGCCACCACGCCAGCGGTGGTTACCGGTTGCCAGCCGGATATCCAGTCGATCAGTTTTGCAGCCGTGATACTGTCGAGATAGGTGCTGCCTTCGAACACCACAAACAGCACCAGCGCAAATACAGTGAGGCTGCCCAGTAATCCCCATCGCGGGCTGAGAAACAATTCGTCCAGCCAGTAGCGCCAGCCATGTCCGTGCTCGGCCGGGCCCAGGCGGGTGGCGGCCTCGAATAACGTGGCTGCCCGGTGATGGCGGTCCGCATGCAGTTCCTGTTCCAGTGGACGCGGCAGTGTCTTTTCAGCCGCGCTGCGTAATTGCAACAGCGCCGGCAGTCGGTCTGGAAAGTGTTGCCGCAGTTCTTCCATGAAGTAGTGATCGTTGGCCGCCACCTGCATCAGCAGGAAGGAGTAGGGGACGCGGAAAGACCTTTGTAATTCCGGGTCGTGCAATGCATTCCTCAGGGGTTGCAGCGATTTTATAATGTGATTGCTGGGCCGTTGCGGATGCGGGTATTCGCCCTCGCGTACGGCATCCGTCGCGGCGGCGAACAGTTCCGGAATGCCGTGGCCCCGCAGCGCAACCGTCGGTACCACCGGCATACCCAGTTGTTCACTCAGGGTTCGGCTATTGATGTGTATGCCCTTTTCCCTGGCCTCGTCCATCTTGTTGAGTGCCAGCACCATGGGCTTGCCGATTTGACTGAGTTCAAGGGTGAGTTCCAGGTGACGTTCCAGCACCGTGGCATCCACGACCTGGATGATGACGTCGGGCGGCGCAAACGGTGCCGGTGGCGCGCTCTGCTCGTGTGCCAGCACCCGTGGCAACTGGTCTCCCCACAACAGGTACTGCAAGGTGACCAGGTCTTCATGCGGCAGGTTGTTGAGGGACTGAATGCTGGGGAGGTCCACCAGCCGGGCCTCGTCAAAGCCTGTCTGGACCGGGCATTCATTGTAGTTGCGGCGGGCGCCGGTCAGTTTTCCGGTATGTACCGAGGTGGCGGATACCGCCTGAAACAGCGTGCTTTTGCCGCTGTTGGGCATGCCTACCAGGGCGATGCGCAAGTGCTTGCGGCCCTGGAATACCGGGGTCAGGAGCGGTACGTTGAATTGCTGGTTGGCCGGTGGCCTTTTCATTCAGGTCAGATCCTTTTTATCCGATTAACCTGATTATACGCATCTCCGCGAGGCCTGTTGCCTGAGCGGGTCTGTGGCGCGCCCTCTACGCTTCCATGCCCGGGTTAGGCTACACTTGTGCAGTCTGCAGTGAGAGGTCGGCAGCAGGATTTCGCCGGCCGGACAAGCATGGAATCACCCTGCAATCCCACAATAATATTTTCGGTCCGCTGTCGTAAACGCGGAAATTTATCGGGCCACGGTGTTGTGAAGCATAGCCGGCACACCGGGTCTGTTTACAGGCTATAACAGGAGACAATGATGAGTGACACGCAGGAAATAACCGGGGAAACCACCGTTAGCGATGTGATGAGCAGCGAGGTGCTGTCCGCTGAAGCAGGCTGGTCACTGGACAAGCTGGCCGAGTTCCTGATTGATAACAGTATCTCCGGAGCTCCCGTCACGGATGCAGGCGGTGAACTGGTGGGTGTGGTGTCGATGACAGATATTGTGCGCCAGAGCGGCACGGCGGGCAATAACCCGGGCTCGGAGGCTACTCATGACGTTTATCGGTATGAACTCGAGCGTCACCTGAGCCAGGAAGAAATCAAGATCTTCCACACGCATTATGAATCACCGGTCGAGGTGCGGGATATTATGACCCCGATGATTTTCAAAGTGGCAGAGGATGACAATATCAAGGACGTTGCCGGGACGATGCTGAAGGGGAATATTCACCGCGTGTTTGTAACCCGGGGCAAGAAGTTGGTCGGTATTGTCACCAGCCTGGATATGTTGAAGGTGATTCGGGATATCTGAGTAAAATCAGCGACAGTCATTGCTTTTGAGTGAGCTTCTGGTGCATCCAGTGTGGCTTTTCTCTTTAAATTTAGTGGAGGGTTTGATTATGTCCCAGTGCAGTCATAGTGTTGCTCAAGCTGGCGATCCGGAAATTCCGCCAGCGAGCCCGCCAGAGGTGCCGCAGCCGGATGTGCCACCGGATATCGCGCCGCAAGCCCCGCCCGAGACCACGCCTGAACCACCGCTGGAAGTGCCTCCGGGGCAGCCCGTGGAAGTTCCACCACCGGTGCCGGGTGAGATGTGATTCTCACCTGATGGATCCGGAGCGAGATGCAAGCGTCCCTGAATCAGCAGATTGCCATGAAGCTCGCCCAGGCAGCGGATTTGCTTGAGCAGCAGGGGGCCAATCCGTTTCGTATATCGGCGTATCGACATGCCAGTGAGACCGTCTCGCGGTTGCCGCGGGATATCGGTGAATTGACCGAGACCGGGGGCAGTGCCGGTTTGATTGAGTTGCCCAATATCGGCAAGGGCATTGCCAGTGCGATCCAGGAACTGGTGACAACCGGTCGGTGGGTGCAGCTGGAACGACTGCGCGGCACACTTGACCCGGTTCACCTGTTTCAGTCGGTGCCCGGCATCGGCCCGAAACTGGCTGAGCAAATAGACAGGACGCTGCATGTTGATACGCTTGAGGCGCTGGAAACGGCCGCCTACGATGGTCGTCTGGAGCAAGTGCCGGGGATAGGTGGCCGCCGTATTGCCGGCATCAGAAGTGCGCTGAGCGCTTTGCTGGACAAGGCCCGCAGTCGGCCGCGTATGCAAGTCATGCAAGGGCCGGGTGTTAAAACCCTGCTTGAGGTTGATGCTGAATATCGATTGAAGGCGAAACAGGGCAGGCTTGCCGTGATTGCGCCCCGGCGCTTCAACCCGCAAGGCAAGGCCTGGTTGCCGGTGTTGCATACCGACCGTGGTGGCTGGCATTTTACCGTACTGTATTCCAATACAGCGCGTGCCCATGAGCTGCAGCATACGCACGACTGGGTGGTGCTGTATTTTTATGATGATGATCACCGGGAAGGTCAGTGTACCGTTGTCACCGAAACGCGCGGAGCGTTGATGGGCCAACGTGTTGTTCGCGGGCGTGAGCTTGAATGCAGGGAATATTACCAGGCCTCGGACGCGCATCGTTAATCAGCCGCTGCAAGGCCGAATGAATTCGGCCCTACTCTATATTTAACCCGGTAATAGCCGGTGTTGCAGGGTCGAATTTATTCGACCGGGAGATACAGGCGGAATGAATTCGGCCCTGCTCTATATTTAACCCGGTAATAGCCGGTGTTGCAGGGTCGAATTTATTCGACCGGGAGATACAGGCGGAATGAATTCGGTCCTACTCTATATTTAACCCGGTAATAGCCGGTGTTGCAGGGTCGGATTTATTCGACCGGGAGATACAGGCGGAATGAATTCGGTCCTACTCTATATTTAACCCGGTAATAGCCGGTGTTGCAGGGTCGAATTTATTCGACCGGGAGATACAGGCGGAATGAATTCGGCCCTGCTCTATATTTAACGCCCGGTAATAGCCGGTGTTGCAG
>Ga0316189_10004114_pt1 | contig 14043 bp, 9 predicted proteins | sample LowCovwburrow_MG_FD_204930 | JGI IMG/M metagenome (GOLD analysis project Ga0316189, IMG submission 204930) | Coastal sediment microbial communities from Maine, United States - Lowes Cove worm burrow | ecosystem: Environmental > Aquatic > Marine > Coastal > Sediment | place: USA: Maine...
ATGGTGGGGCGGATAACCGATGATATCGAGACCATATTTGTTGAGACCTTGGTAGAACAGCTGGCCATCTGTTTTCAGCTCTTGGAAAGAGGCGACCTGTCCGTCTGGTTTGGTGTAATACGAGTGGTGTTGTCCATCGTAGAGATGCCAGGCGTCATCGTAAAAAACCTCGGCGACCGTGTGCCTGGGCCAGGCCACGATGCGAGAGCGAAAACCCGCTTGTGCCCAGAGACCGGACTGCAAACGCCCCAAATCATAGCAATAACCATAGCCAAAACCCCAGACCAGAACGCTGAGGTCGTTGACGGCCAGGTTCGAACCCTGGGCCGGGTACCACCAGTCTTTGATCTGATCGCGCACAAAGAAGAAAAGTGCTTCGGCCTTCTCGCGATCTGTTTTTGCGTCGCGGATGATGTAGGCGATCAGCCCATTCATGTCACCCACGGCCGGTTGGCCCTCGCCCTGCAGAACAAACCCTTTGACAGGACCTCTGATACGCAGGACCAAGGGGCTCGGTGTGGCCGTCTGGGGTGTTTCCAAATGCAAGAGCGTTGGTTTATCAAGTTTTACGATAAAAATGCGCTGATCCAGTTCATTCGATTTGGGGTAGGTATTCTCGACAGATTTCAGCCTTCGGATAGGTAACTGGTCAATAGAAGGCAGGTTCTCAAGAATGTCCTTAACCTCAATCTTTCCGTTTTGAGCCCTGGCCGGCTCGCTGAACAAGGTCGGGTCGAGAAAGGCGCCCAGAAAAAGAGAAAGGGTCAGGGTTGGGGTGATCATGGGGAATATCTCCAATAACAAGGGTTGTCAGGTAGTCGTTTAGGGGGAAACGACGACTGGTCATTGTAAACCAAAGCCACTACCGCGTGGTGAATATTCTCTGGGCTGAGACCCTCAAGCGTTTTTACCGCTTGAGTAGACAAGCAGGCGGCTGAGACCGCATTACGGCAAAAATGTCAGCGTGCCAGGGTTGGAAATCGCAGGGTAAAGGTAGCGCCTTTTCCCGGGCCCTCGCTTTCTGCCACAAGGGTTCCTCCCATATCCATCATGGAAGTGGCGCAGCTGTGCAAACCGAACCCATGGCCGTCTTCTTTGGTAGTAAACCCGTGTTGAAAAATTCTGTCCAGATTTTCGGGGCTAATGCCACAGCCGTTATCTGTGATTCTGACGATCGCCTCTGCCGTGCCTGTCTCGATGGTGATGGAAATTTTCTTCTCATCCGTGTGTATGGCCTGCCAGGCATTTTTGAGGAGATTGAGCACCACATGGACGAGTTGGGTCTTCTGAACCACTACTATGGGACAGGGATGGTAGTCTTTCTGGATGTCAACTCGAAGGCTGCTCAAGGTATTGTGGTAGATGGTCAAGGCATCATCTACCAACTCACGCAGATCCACGCTCTCCATCTGTATGCCCGCCGCCGCATAGTTCTGTTGAGAGCGGATCACGTCTTTGATCAGCTCAACCTTGGAGATGATTCGTTGGGAATTGTCACGAATCTCGTTTTGTTCTTTGTCCAACAGCCTCTGGAAGCGGGTGAGGAAGGCCTGTATCTTGAGCACGTGGTCGTGATCCGCGCCACGACCCTCCTGGGCCACCTCGTTCAAGCGCTCATTGGCCCGGGCGAGAGAATTGATTTTGGCCTGGGATTCAGTGGCCCGACTGATCATTTGACTGGAGGTGATCACGCTGTTCATGATATTGCCCACGTTGTGGAGCACGGAGGTTGAAATCTCGGTCATTCCCGCGAGGTGGGCCTTGCGAATCAGTTCCTTTTGGACTTCCTCGAGTTCTTGAGTCCGCTTCTTGACGCGTGCCTCCAATTCCCAGTTGAGGTTCTCTATTTCATTGTTTCGCTGCACCAACAAGGCCTCTGCTTCTACTTTCTCACGCTCTAGCCGCACGTGTTGGAAACAACGGGTGAGAGCTGCCCGAAGGGTTTCCATGGCAAAGGGTTTGTGAAGGTAATCGAAGGCGCCTACCTGTAATGCCGCAATCGTAAATTGCTCGGAGGCATAGGCGGTCATCATGATACAGCGAATTTCTGTGATTTGTTCTTTAAGCGCCGATATCAGGTCGATGCCACTGTGTTTGCCCAGGCGTACATCCAGCAAGGCTACCTCGGGTTGAAAGTCGTCCAACAGGGCCAGCGCACCGTTGAAGTTGCTGGCATTGGCCACCGTATAGCCCTCGAGATACAGAATATTGTGCAAGCTCTGAGCGAAATCAAGGTCGTCATCGACAATTAGGATTTTGCCCTTGGCCTCTGTCTCGGAGTTATTGGGATGGACATCACCGGGCATTAACCATCACCTCCTTTTTGGTGGATTCCCATCTCGATGGCAGCCAGTAGTTCACTTGGGTCAAAGGGTTTGACCAGGCAACCGAGTATCCGCCAATCATCAAGTCGATTTATGTTTTCGGCCCCTTGCAGTTCGCAGCCCGTGAGTATAATGGTGGGTACGGCTTTTCCTTTGTTCTTTAATTCAAGGTAAACCTCAAGACCGCCAAGCACGGGCATTTTTAGATCGAGTAACAATACGTCGATCGGGTTGGCCAGAACGGTGTCCAAGGCGTCCTGACCGGTGTGCGCCACAAGTACCTGGTAACCCTGGGCCGACAGCATTTCTTCCAAGCCCTCTACGAAGCTGGTGTCATCGTCGGCCAGGAGGACAATGCCTGCAGGCATGGCGTCCTCAATCGCGGCAATGATCTCATTTGTGGGGACGGGCTTGTGCAGAATGCCAACAGCGCCCGCTTCAACGGCTTGTTCCAGTAACTGCTCCATGCTGTAGGCTGTCATCATCACCACCTTGGCCCGCGGTCGGATCTTGCGTATCTCAAGGAAGCTCTCGACGCCATTCATGCCTGGCAGCCGTACATCCATGAATGTGAAATCGAAGGCCTTTTTCTGAAAGCAAGCCACCGCTTCTTCTCCACTAAAAGCCAACGTAACGCGATGGCCTTCGAGGGTCAAGAGCATTGAAAGACTTTCCGCAAAATCTCGGTCATCGTCGACAATGAACACATTTAGGGATTTCATTGTGTAGGCCCCTCCAAAGGCATGGTAAAGATTACTTCGACACCCTTCCCCCGTTCACTGTTGAGGGTTACCAGGCCACCGTGATCTTCTACAATTTGTTTGACGGTTGGCAGGCCAAGGCCAACACCAAAACTCTTGGTGCTAAACAGTGGCTCAAATACTTTTCCCATCATTTCAGGCTCGATACCCGGGCCGGTATCATGGACATATATTTCCAAGTGACCCGAGGCGATCCTGGTCCCCACAACCAGTTCCTTCTCATTTCCGGCATTCTCCTCGCCGAGCATGGCCTGACAGCCATTTTGAAAGACATTAAGCAAGGCCCGTAAGAAATGGTTTCGATCCACCTCGATCCTTGCGCCCGAGGTCAGGCGAGGGATGATTGTCACTTCTTCTGGGAAGGTCTCTTCGTGGAGAACCTGAACCAGCCAGTCATCGATTTCAGTCATGCGGAAATGCAGTTTTCGAACCCGGGTAAAATCCAGGAGGTCATTGATAATACGATCACAACGACCAATGTTCCGATCGGCAATGTCAAGTGAGCTTTTGAGCAAGGGCGTCTCTTTCCCCGAGAGTTTCTCAATCACGGCCAGAGAGGTTCGAATCGATCCCAAGGGGTTGCGCAACTCATGGCTCACCGTGGCCGTCAGCTGGCCGACTGCCGCGAGTCTTTCTTTGCGGACCAAAGCTTCTTCGGTTCTGCGGTGGGCTTTGATACTTCCCTCCAGGTGATCGGCCATTTGGTTGAAAGCGTCCGCCATCACGCCAACTTCGTCACGAGACGGTACTTGGGCGCGTTGATCCAAGTTGTCCAATTTAAATTGTTCCGTGGCCTGAATCAGCATTCCCATCGAGGCGCCCACCTTGCCCGCCACATACCATGCGATCAGTAGAATCGCTACAAGCGTGAAGAGGATCACGCCATACACCAACCACTGGCCTATGGAAAAAACACTTTCCGTTTCACGGCTTACCACGGCTTTTAAGGTGTCGAAAACGTCCAGGTTCTGAGCCTTGAGCTGCTCCAGATCGACCAGGTCTTTGGCCATCAGCTGGTATTGCTGAAGCCCTCCAGCGATAATCGGGCGTAGCTCGGCCAAAGAATCCAAAATGGCCTGCAGCTCCTCTTCCATTCCAGGAACACCATCGCCCATACCCTCCAGGTGCTGATCAAGTTGGGACTCTGCCTCAGTGATGGCTTCAATCAAGCCTTCTTTCTCGGGGGAAAGAAAGTATCGATTCACATTTGAGAGATATTGGCGAATGTTCCTGATCAACCTGATCGACTCTCTCATTTGGCCACGCATGTCTCTTCGTTCACCGGGGGCAAGTTTTCTTCGCCGTTGGGCAATCCCCTCTCGGAGAACCATGCTCGCCTCTTGGAGCAGTTGCTCCTTTTCTTTAAAATGTTCCAGCCAACGGGTCAGAGCATCCCGCTTGCCCATCATTTTTTTGGAAACCGTCCTCATCTGGTCAACGGTACCGGTAAGCTCCCTGAGCAGTGGTTCATCCTCATCGTAGACCATGTCGAGATGCTCCAACTGCTCTGCCAAACCATCCAGATTGGTGCTGATTTCCTGCCGGTGTTCATTCTGAGGTGTGCGTAAATAGGAGCGACAAGCATTGTGAATCACCAACACATTGAGCCGGAACACTTCCACGGTTTGGATTTTTGGCAAGACCTGGTCCCGGACCTTACGGCTTGTAAAAAAAAGCACGCTAGCAATCAACATCCCGGAAACCACAACAGCCAGGGAAACCGGTACCAAAATCTTTAAGCGCAGCCCCCAATCGCGAAAAGAACGCACTCGAATATCCTCCTGAAGCCGTGCTTTTATGGCCCGCCATGAGAAGGAGTGGGCCTGGTAACAATCACAATTGCGCTGAATGAACCTTCATCTGGCCTGATAGGAGAAGAAAAGGGGTCGGTTTGACCTTCACCAGATAGTTAAGCTTATCGCGGTTCCTGGCTTTTTCTTGATGCGAAAATTTATCCATGGACCAGGCTGATCAGCTGATCCAACCCAATTCGGCCATGTCCACGAAACAACATCAGATGCAGGACTCTCTTCTTCAAAAAATGGGGACGATGTCCCCATTCTCTGTATTCGACCTGGTCGAGGATCTTTACTACCGCACCTGGTCTTGCCTCTTATATATTAAATGAGGTATCAATAACGTTGCAATTCTCGATTCGGCTATCTGCCGAGGGGTCCAAGTTCTTTATGACGCAGACGCGCTGTAGCCATCGATCCTGACCATCGTATTTGGGCGTAAAGCTTGATCGAGCATGGGCGGTGAAACGGTTGTCGACCACGCCGAGATCACCCGCTTCGAGTTGCACATAACCGCAGCTCGTTCGGCAGGTATCACGCCACATGATCAAGGCCTTTTCGGCTTCCTCGGTAATGCCTTGCATAAGATCAAGATCGTAATTCATGTATGGTTTGTAGGGGTTGCCAGACAGGATCGGCAGTAGCGGTCCATTCGCTTTTTGGCCATTGGCGCTGCCGAACGAGAAGTCGACACCCGTGCGATAGAGCCGCTGAGAGAGTAGCGAACGGACCTTCACCGGTATCTTGGGCAACATGTTGTTTACATGAGACACCAAGGTTCTTGCCTTGCCTTGGTGGTCGCCGCGTACGCAATACAGCATGACATAATCGGGTAGATCCGGGTGGAAGGCGGCCTCCGTATGGAAGTCAAGGAAACCTTTGGAGCTTTCAGATACAATTTTCCATTCGTTTCCCTTGGTGGGGCAAAGGTTCTGGAACAGGTTACCGGATTTCTCCTGTTTGAACGCATAAATTTCGCCCAGGTAGGTGGCAATAATGGTGAGCCAGAATTCGCTTCGGAAGGTGGGTTTCTCCGTCAGAGCGCTGCAATCGGAAGGTGTGTCTCCTGGGTTCTCATCTGTGGGCAATCCCCTTACAACAAACACACCCAAGCCGTTGCCCTTCCTTTTAAAGCGATAGAGGGCTTTGCGGAAGGCTTTCGGCAGTTGGCTGAAGGCGAGCGCCACTTCTTCAAAGAAAACTTCCTGGTTTTGGTAGGGGTTCAGGTTGCAGCTATCGACGATCTCCTTCAGCTGGGCGTAATAAGGAGCGGCATCAAAAACGTGTTCACCCACGATGACTTTCACGTCCGTTTTTGGGAGTTCCAGTGTGGGGAACCATTCTTTTTCGTTGACGATGCGGCAGAGTCGGTCCATGTTCTCATCGCTTACTTCCCGCTTCCCCAGCCATGCGAGTGAATCGACCAAAAGAGAAAAATTATCGCTCGATCCCAGGAAGGCATTGGAGAACATATCGGAGTCGCCCATGGCCAGAACCCGTCCTTGTCCGAAGTTCCCGGCAAGGGCGGTTATGCGGCCACAAGGCGCCTGGTATAAAGGCGTGTAATTGTTTTCCAAGTCATCGACGCTGACACAACCAAATACCGTTATCTTGGGTGACCTTTGTGTCAAAACATGTTCTTTGCTTTTGTTACATTCGCCCTGCTTATAAGCGATCGAAGTGCGTGGACCTGGAAAGCTAAGAGAGTCATCGCCAAAATAAATGCCGAATTCATTTGCAAGCATATTCATATGACTATTTGATGCTTGGGTATGGTACTCACCCAGAAGCAATAGACTCGCGCCACCCAGCACGCGTTCTTTCAATAAAGTACCGTACTCAAGCAGATCGGTTCGGGTGTTCTCGCCAAAGAAAGGATCTGGGAGAATGATGATATCTGCCGCAGCAATTGATTCTTCCTGGACCTGGTGATGAATGTCTTCTTCACGACAGTCGTACAGCCCAGTTAATAGTTTATTCCAGTGGGAAAAATCATGATAGTCAATGGCAGAATTGTCCTTTTCTGCTGCCTTCCCGCGTGACAGGGTCCATCTTTGGCCGGGCCCTTCATCAATGAGAATATTCATAACGTTACTCCTATCTAAGGTGTCGTTTTTAAGAATCACCAGGGGTGATTGCATTTCATATAGGGCCATCTGATTTTCGATGACAGGGGCCGAGACCAAAATAGCTGACCGTCTAGTCTTCTATTCGTGATTATGCGCGATTGGTTTCTTGAGGTCAACCTTTTTTCGGACCAAATCCCCTGCCATCGGCAATGACGAGGTGTCTTGAACAGCCCTTGGTTCCAAGTGCTTTTCCATTCTCAGCCCACATTACGGAACTGGTGCGAGGGCTGTCAGGCAAGCAGTACGATCATCAGAACAAGTCGGGCCTGGGGGCAAGAGCTGGCTAGTGGCAAGCCCCTGAGAAGGTTAAATCATGCCTGAACGGTCGCTTAGCCCTGCAAGGCCAGGCCCATTAAAACCCCGTGCGTTCCCTCTTTTGCGCCCCAGGGGTGCCATCAAGGGAACGCGAGGGGGGATTTGGCGTTTGATAATCGCGGTCAAATTGAGCCCCCAAGACGTGTGAATTGTCTTTTACAGGTTGAAGGCCGTATCAATGACGTACCGGTTCTCGATCCGGTTTTCTGCTGAGTTGTCCAAATTCTTGGAGACAACGGCCCGTTGCAACCACCTGTCCCGGCCATCGTACTTTGGTACAAAACGTGTTCTGGCGTGGACGGCAACGCGATTGTCAACCACCACCAGGTCGCCCTCGTTGAGCTGTACAAACCCCTGACCGCGATGACAGACATCACGCCAAACATTGAGGGAATTCTCTGCCTCTTCATTGATGCCCTGCATCAAATCGAGGTCGTACTTCATAAACGGCTTATAGGGATTGCCAAAGAGAATGGGCAGTAAGGGTCCATTGGCCTTTTCTCCGTTCGCGCTGCCAAAAGAAAAATCGACACCGGTACGATAGTATTGGCCGAACAAGCGAGCTCTTTCCCTCAGGGGTAACAGACGGAGCATGTGACCCACATGAGAAACCAGTGTTTTGGCGATGCGTTCGTGATCACTTCGAACACAGTACAGCATCAGGTAATCCGGCAGGTCGGGATGAAAAGCGGCTTCCGTATGGTAGTCCAAGAAGTTCTTGGAACTTTCGGAGGACAACATGCGTTCGTTGCCTTTGGTGGGACAAATATTTTGGAAGAGATGCCCGGCTTTCTCTTGCTTAAAGGCGAAAATTTCACCGAGGAAGGCCGACACCAGGGTTAACCAGAACTCACTCCGGTAGGTGGGCTTTTCAACGATCAAGGTACAGTCCTCGGGCGTGTCACCCGGGGCCTCATCATAAGGTAGCCCTTTTAGAACAAATGTTCCAACCCCATTACTTTTGCGTTTGTAATGGTGCAAGGCCCTCCTCAGAGGTTTGGGAAGCTGGCCAAAGGCAATCTCGGCTTCTTCAAAAAAGGCATCGTAGTCTTTGTAAGGGTTAATGGTGCATTCGTCCACGATTTGGGTCAATTCCGCCAGATATGGAGAAACATCAAAAGAAAACTCATCTTGGACCATCTTGATATCACCGGTCACCACTTTGGGTTCGGGGTACCACTCCTTCTGATCGAGAACGTGCAGCAGTCGTTCATGCTCTTCCGTTGAAATATCCCGGTTCCCCAGCCAGGCCAGGCAATCTGCTAGAAAGGCGAAATTGTCTTTATCGCCCAGGAAGGCATTGGAAAACATGTCCGAATCGCCGACGGCCACAACCCGACCCTTGCCGAAGTGTCCGGCCAGAGCAATGCTCTCGCCACAGGGCGAAGTGAATAATTCAGTGTACTTGTTTTCCACATCACTTACAGCAATACACCCGAAAACAGAGACCTCTTTTGCGCGTTGATTAATGGCATGTTTTTTTAATTTTTTGCAGTAGCCTTTCTGATAAGAGATCGAAGCCTTTTCACCGGGAAAACTTAATGAAACATCTCCGAACGAGACACCAAATATGCTTGAAATAGCATTTATGTTTTGAACTGTCGGCCAGGTGTGGTGATCGCCGATAAGAAGGAGACTGGCGCCTTGATGGACGCGGTTCTTTAGGGTGGCGATGTGGTCCATGAGGTTTGCTTCCGTTTTGTTCATAAAAAACGGGTCAGCAATTACAATAAAGTCCGACGAATTCAAGGAACTTTCATCCAAGACCGTCTGTGCATTTTCGGCCTGAACATTGAATAATTCGGTGATAAGTTTTAGCACATGTGAGTAATCATAATAGTCCGGATCACCCTTGCTAATGGCTTCAGCTTTTGTGCGAGATAGGGTCCAGCGTTGCCCATTACTTTCATCAAAAAGAAAATTCACAGATCTACCTCTTTATGTTCGGGATCCTTCTTTGAGTTCTCATTGAGGGCTACCGTGATTGCCGCAACAAGCTCATGTTTTTCAACGTTCCTCTCGAGGGTCACTGCTACGGATTTTAAGTGGCCCAGAGAGTCAAGGTGGGTTCCCCCGCAAGGGATTTCGGCAGTTCCGTCATTCAAAACGGTCTTCCATAACCTGAAGCTTTCCAAGAATGGCGCTTCGCATTCGATGAGAACCTCATTCTCCGAGGGCAGCCACTGGGCCAGGTTCTGATTGGCGGCGCGTTCATATGCTGGGATATCTTCGTAAAAGAGCTGAGCCATAAAGCCCTTCTTTTTCAAAGATTTGCCAATCCGATAGACCTCCCTGCTGGCAAAAGGTTCCACCTTCGACGCGCTAATGGCAAGCTTGTCAAAATCACGATTGCCAAGAGAGTCCCGGGCACAGTCTTTTTTCCACAAGGGCTCCAAGGCCTTATTCAAGGCAAAAGCGGCCAGATGCGACCCCGTGTGGCCCGCACACAATGCGAAGCGTCGCGCCAGATCAACTTCAAGGCTGATTTCTCGACCCTTCCAACGCGCAAAGTCCTGGCCTTCGGCAGTCAGAACATGGGCAACCACCGTGACCCCATTTTCATCGGTGAGCCGGGTTTGGATATCCTTGTCCGTGTGGAGCACACCCGAGTCTTTTAAGATCAAGCCGGTTTCAACCGCAGTCACTTCAAAAGCGACGCCGTCACAAATGACGCGACCCTGATCGCAGGGTTGATCCGGCCAGCGCGAACTAACCGGATGGAAAGGTGAGACATCGGTGACAAAAACGGCCTGAGCTTCGCCGGTTTGCGCAATACCGAGAATGGTTGCATTGCTGCGGGTCACATTGGCGGGATAAAGCACCTTAGTACTAGAAGCCAGTCCAAAATTCTCGATGATCACAGCATCCTCCTTAGGCGCTGCTTGAGCGAGGGCGCCCGATTCCATGGTGAGCGGTCCTGGCATGGACCAACGAGGCCGAGAGGCGAGAATGCCTGCGGCATAGGCGCCTGCTCGCGACTGATGGCCGGCAATCGTTTTTGCCGTGCCAAAGCAACCCCGAAGGGCTCGCACCAGAGATCAGCATTCAAGCGATCCTCCTCTAAAATGCCAAAGCGGTCCATACAAAAAAGGCGTTTCTGGAATATGATAAGGCTTACAAAATCTTGGGAACCGATCTGGCCGATGGCCAAGGCATTTATTTATCTTTCCAGCTTGGGCCGCTTGGAGTCGCCTCGCCGGCGGCGGTTGCATTGAGGTTTTATTCACTCAAGGGGCGGACGTAAACCCAGGCTCCACCTGCTTGGGTCAGCAACCCCAATTGTCGTCTATCCTTCAGTTGGCGTCAACCGGTTTTTCGCCCCAACGGCCTTTTTGTGCAAAACGCTTTGCAATGTCATGACGAAAACCACTTCTCTGAGCAAATCGCTTAGAATCCAAATTTCAGGAAACAGAAAGCGGAGCAATGGTCGAATAAATTGAAAGCCAAACGCCAAAGGAACTCAGGGCATGACCCATGGGGGAACGCGGCTGGCAGGCAGTGGCCAACATGGGTCGAATTTAGCGCTGTCCCGCCCGAGACGTGTTCAAAGAAGCTGAGAATGACCAGTGCTTACCAACGAAGTCTTTCAAAAAATGGCGGAGACTTCATTGGTAAATGGTTAAAGCGGGTCGACCTGACGGGGAAAAAGAGCTAGGAGGGTTGGCAGAGCATCCTTGCGGCAGGAGGCGAGAGTGTATACCTCCAGCTCTGGATTGTATACGCTGACAATCAACGTGTTTTCGCCCACATGGCGAATCCGGTCCCATTGAAAATCGTAGCTGGTCGGCTCCAAAGACGTGCCCTGCGTTTCGAAGGCCAGGAGGTTCTTGTTATTGTAAGATCGCGGTTCATTGGACCGTGGCGGATTGCCCGTCCACTTGATGACGACCAGATGGTTTTCTGCGGTCAGGTAGAACTGCTTGACAACCGGGAAATGTTCGGGGAAATTGGCTTTTATTCGGTAGTCGGGGTTCAACTGTTGCGCCACCTTATGAAGGTCTGTTAGAAAATCATGCCCCCAATCTTGATTGAAGGGCAGCTTTGGACCCGCCACCTTCAAGATCTTCAAACGCCGCTACGTTTGAAGATCAAAGATGGAAATCTCATCTAGGCCTTCCGGTTTAACATAGGCGTACCTGGCTGAACGATCAATGCGAAGCAACGTCACCGCTTCAACGGGGTTGATCCCCTTGGGCGTCAAAAGACGGGTCCCTCGATCATTTTCACTTGTCCAGGTACCCAATGAGACCCGATTTGAAAAACGGACGTCAAGCATAAATAAATTGAGTGGCTGGTTGGCCTGACCAAACTGAAAGCCAAAAAGTCCTAACCAGCTTTGCCCGGCTCTTTTGATGAACAGGTCTGCCGGAGTCCGAACCGTGCGTAAGAACGAACCTCTGAGCGAAAAAAGGTGAAAACGATCATGATCAGCAATAAAAAGAACATCCCCGGCCAGCGCGAGGGTGATTGGATGCCTCAACTCACCAGGGCCTTCGCCAGCACCAGCAATCCGATCAATAAAGGTCGTATTTGACAGTACACAGACGGAAACAATTGCCCATGTGACTTGCGCCGGTACAGTTTCCCCATAATGAGTTGATTTGGCCTTGTTGGCAAGGTAATGAAATGTGAAGTCTTTTGGGTGAAACCAGATGCTTTGCACCGAAAACGCAACGCCACCATGGGTCTGCGCCATTGCCTGCAAGTGACCTCACATTATATCTGAACAAGCCCGCACAGGGTTGACCCGAATTGAAGACCGTTATCGCACCTGGGTGCCAACAAATTTTAAATAAATGGGCGCTTTCCGAGCCTCGGAGACAACCACTTTAAATTAAACTGGCGTCTTCCGAGCCTCGGAGAAGACCACTTTGAAATGAACCGGCGTCTTCCGAGGCTCGGAGAAGACCAGTTTGAGATAAACCGGCGTCTTCCGAGGCTCGGAGAAGACCACTTTGAGATGAACCGGCGTCTTCCGAGGCTCGGAGAAGACCAGTTTGAGATAAACCGGCGTCTTCCGAGGCTCGGAGAAGACCAGTTTGAGATAAACCGGCGTCTTCCGAGGCTCGGAGAAGACCACTTTGAGAAAAATGGGCGTTAATTGTATTGCGAGCTGCGGTTTTTGGAAAAGCCAGGACACCCACCATTCTTGAAAGGCAATACCAGAAGGTGAAGCCAGGAAACGCAAAGGAGAAGCCAGGGCATGGGATGCGGAGATGCCAGACGAGGGTTTTTTTCAATAAGCCCAAGGAGGCTGTCATTGACCGGACCCAAAAGGTGCGTTCTTCACATTCGGCATTCCCTGACTTTCTTTTGCCCCCAAGAGGCTTGTATAGATTGTTGGTCACTCCTTGACCATAATCAATTCCTGAACAAGCAGTTGTCAGCAATCAGGCCTCAGGCATCAGCAGGAGAGCACGTTTAACGTGTTTGCTTTAAGCTTGTTACAAGCTGATTGTGGACGCTCACCAAAGGGACCCGGAGGTTTGCTCTGAAAAGGGTACCACCTAATGTGCGCGCCTTTTGCCAAATGCACGCGCATTCCGTGTAGTATAGGAAAAGCCCCCCCCTGATGTTATCCGATTAGTTTTTCCAGGCGCTGCCGGGGAAAAAGGGTGGGACCGTTTTCGAGATCAAACCGGGTCCCTTTTTGAGAGTGTCGAGAAATAGCGGAAAATTGTGTAACTTTCCACACCCAAACCCAAATATCGTTGGACGAACGCTCCTGAACACGTCATATTTAACAGTGTCCTGTTGCCAGTGTAGATTATGCAGGGTGGGCCCATGGTCGTTTTTAGTTTTTCCTTACTTTCCGTATTATGGGTCATGGAGCCATTGGCGACAGATAAAGGCTCTGGCACAGATGTCAGCGACGAGCTTGCTCAAGAGTTTCGAAGCTACCGTTTTTCAGCGATTCGGATCCCCATCTGGGTGACCGATCGCCACGGCTTGCCCCGCACCGACCTGACCGCCCGAGATTTCAAACTTTATGTGGATGGCCGCCAGGTGGCCATCGAAGGGTTTATGTCGACCCATGAGCAGCCCATAGAACTGGCCTATCTGCTCGATCTGTCGGGTAGCATGGAAATTGGCGGCAAGGTTGCCGCCAGTGTCACCACGATGGATTGGTTAATGGAGATGCAACGCGGCGCTGATCGCTGGCGGCTCTTTGCCTTCTCTGATGATCAGGTGGTGGAAGTTCTCGACGATTCGCGGCCAGAATACTGGCCCGAAATTAGTACCAAACTCAAGGGTTATGGGAAGACCGCGCTTTACGACACGCTTGTCTCTGCGGATATCTTCTTCAAACCCTTGAGCCTGAACAACCGGGCCGTGCTTTTGTTCACCGACGGCAACGACAATCGCAGCGAATTCTCCGAACAGGAGATGTTGAAAATCCTCTCCGTTTTGGATGTACCGGTTTTTGTCGTGGCCATTGCCGACGGTTTTTTGCCGAAAACCGCACGGGGTGAAGCAGAATTAGGCTTGCAAACCCTGAGAGAAATTGCGAAAGTTACCGGCGGCGAGCTGTTCCTCGTTCGGAATGCTGAATCTTTGTCCGGAATCTGGTATCAATTGGAGCATCGACTTCGGCCACAATACCTTGTAACCATTACGGTTGAGAGGGGCGTGGACGATCGGCGCCACGAAATTGTCGCTGACCTTGACGGACATAGGAAACTTGATATTCGCTCTCGGCGAGGATATCTCGGTTCGC
>Ga0316189_10004115_pt1 | contig 14040 bp, 10 predicted proteins | sample LowCovwburrow_MG_FD_204930 | JGI IMG/M metagenome (GOLD analysis project Ga0316189, IMG submission 204930) | Coastal sediment microbial communities from Maine, United States - Lowes Cove worm burrow | ecosystem: Environmental > Aquatic > Marine > Coastal > Sediment | place: USA: Maine...
TCGTTATGGGGCAACAAAGCAGGTAACATTTGACGGGATACGCTCCCATAAACACGTTGAGGCACACCAGACGGAGGTTAGGATCGGATACGGGATTCTTCGGATGCCAAGTGTTACGGGCGATAGCCAAAAGCGCAGGACCGTCCAGGTCGAGCACTTCCGCAATTCTGGTAATGATTGGTTCAGGCGGGATTAACTCATAACTTTCAATGCGGCGGATTTCATCCGGCTTAAGACCTGCCGCCAACGCCAGTTCATACGGAGTCCAGGATTTTCCGTCACGGGCTTTCTGTAGAATATCGCCCAGCTCATCTTCCAAAGTGTGCGGCATGTCAGGCTCTCTGTGTTGAGGACTCCCGCGAGTAACAATAATAGGCGCCCAGATACATGATTAGGGCTATCAAATACAGGCTTTTGGTTCCTAAAGCCATGGCACTGTATTCCATCACGCCGCCGAATACCGCACCGATCACATTATATCCCAGAGCCAGAGCAGCCTGTTTGCGAGTTTTAAAAATCAGGGCAAAAATCATACTGGCGAAGAACAGCGGCAAGGCCACCTTAATCCCACCCACCAGCCATTGCCCCGTGACCGGCATAGCGAGCAGAGAATGGACTGGCACCAAATAACTACCTACCAGAGAGAGAACCAATAACCCGAACAGCCAATTTTTGTTCCAATGCTCCTTCTTGAGGACCCATAGGTTGGCCAGCAGGATCATGAGTAAAATGGAAGAAAACACCAGCACGTTAACCAGCCAGGTGGATCCAAACAACAGGGACATTTCGGTTACGCTTTTGGTTTCCAAAAGCAGGAAACCCACACCCAGAAAGAACAGCGATCCATCCGGCTTTCCGCGATTTTTAATTCCAGCACTCACCCACACCAAGAGTACTGAAAATAACAGAATGATTCCTCCTGCCTTCAGGTAGTGCGTTGGTACGGCGGGTCCTTTTAAGTAGAGATAAGGCCAATCATCCGTTGGCAGGAGAAACGAAGATCCCCGTTTGCCTGTGGGGTCTACGCGGCCGGGAAAAGAAAACGTGTATTCTGGAGGAACCGAACCCTTCGCACCTCCAACGAACGTGAAATTGAAAAGACGATGGCCATTGAGCTGAAATTTCAATAACGGCGGTTTGCCGAAAGCTTCAGCCAAAGACCAATAAATTTTCTCCGAAATATAATTGCTCCAGGAACTGTGATACAGAATTAAAATGCCATCCTCCTTGAGATGCTCCCGGGCCGCTTTGAACGACTCCAGGGTATACACATAGTTATCAAGGCGAATCGACGACATACCGGAGAGCAGTGTTTGGCTATCCAATGTCCCAAAAATAATCAGATCGTATTTCTTATCGGTCTTCTTAAGAAAGACCCGGGCATCATCAATGGAAACCGAGACCCGGGGGTCGTCATACGGTTTTTGAAAATGGAACTTTTTCCCAAGATTATAAATTGCCCGGTCAATTTCTACAGCATCCACATGCCCTGCATTTTGTTCCAGAGCCAACGCGACGTCGTTCCCCGTTCCCGCCCCTAGAATCAGTACTTGATCCCTGGATTTCACAAACTGGTAGGGAGAAAGGTAATCCTGCCGAACCAACTGGGCATAGGTGCCTGCGGCCGAGGGATCATCAGCCAAATCCAGAATTCTTTGATGAAATGAACCGTTCACACTGAGGTCAATATTCCGTTCGGCTTTAAAATAATTGATCTTGTAATAAGGAGACCACAGTTCGCCTTCCTTTTGGTGCATCCCATAAATCAAAAAAAGTATCACCGGAATGCCCAAACAGGAAACCAGTACTTTTCGGTTCTCCCGGCAGAGAATCAGGTAATACACGGTGCCTAGAGCAAACCAAACGATGGGGGGCATGGAGAAATGGCTTAACAGAGAAAATAGCGCGAGACCCGACAAGCTACCAAAAACATTGATGGAATAAGCCACCAAAGGAGGAAACTTCTCAAAATATTGGCCGATCGCGGAACCCACAGGAACAAACACAAGGGTACACAAAACAAATATAATTGAAACGACTGGAACCATGCCCCATTCCTGGCTGGTAGGAGACAGGTTCAATCGGATGGAATATATAAACTCCCCTCCTGAAAGAGGCGTGTGCACCACTACATTGGAAAAATATTGGCTAACACCCAGCAACAGGACAAGCGCAGGAATAAACCCGGACAGAGGCTTGAGCCCTCGGGCCTGAATAATCAATCCGACCCCCATACCCAAAAATGAAGCGATCAGAATCAGGTTGATAAAATAGGAGGTCACCTGGACGTGTGCGGGAATGAAGCGAATCAACGCGACTTCAAAATAAAGCAACAAAGCACTGAACCCCATCAAACGATGTCCGCGCCGCTTTTGATCAAGATCCCAGTTCAAGGGATTGAGTGAAACCCGTGCTGGTTTTTCGATGGAATTCATTGCACTCCAGAGATTTCAAGCTGTTATTAATATATATTTAGTGTTTTTAGTATAACGGATATCATGCAGAATGGAATGGCTTTGAGACCTCGGAGAAACTCGTTTTACTTCGAGGACCATCAACTTTCGGAGGAACTATGCTGGGAGCAATCGCAGGCGACATCATCGGTTCGCGTTTTGAACGCAATCCGATCAAAACAACCGACTTCGAACTATTTCATTCGGATTGCCGGTTTACGGACGATTCCGTCTTAACGCTGGCGGTAGCCGATCACATTTTCCTTGGCTCTGATTTGATCGACACCCTCAAGGAATATTTCAATCAGTTCCCTAATGCTGGATACGGCGAACGTTTCATGCAGTGGGCTTCATCTCCATCACGCGAACCGTACAACAGTTTCGGTAACGGTTCAGCCATGCGAGTGAGCCCTGTCGGCTTCGCATTCGATTCTCTTGAAACGGTTCTGGAGAAAGCCCGGGCCACCGCCGAAGTGACGCACGATCATCCGGAAGGGATTAAAGGCGCGCAGGCTACTGCTGCCGCGATTTTTCTCGCCCGCACCGGAAACAGCAAAAAAGAGATCAAGCATTTCATTGAAGCACAATTTCAATATGACCTGAACCAAAGCATCGACGCCATCCGCCCGCAATACACCTTTGACGTGACGTGCCAGGGTTCCGTGCCGCAGGCGATCACTGCGTTTCTGGAAACAGATAATTTCGAAGACGCGGTCCGTAAGGCCGTTTCTCTGGGAGGCGATAGCGACACCCAGGCCTGCATCGCTGGCGGTATTGCCCACGCTTTTTATGGAAAACTCCCGGACATTATTTCAGCCGAGGTCCACAGTCGCCTCGAAGTCCCTCTGCGTCAAATCCTTACGCTGTTTTGCGACCGATTTTCCTGCCGGTGACGCGGTAAAAACTTGATCTTCCCTCTTGCGTTCCGAGGGCGGGTAGGCTATGGTTTTACCTCATTTCAAAGCATGAATAGGATATCAACCGGGCCGGCCTTTCCGGCCTTTTTATATAGTTTAAATGAGGTTTTATGGCGGATTTAACACGGGAAGAGGTCGAAGCAATTCTGGATCAGCTCAGGGAACATAACGAGCGGGTCGAAGCGGAAACGGATGTAGAAGAAGACGAGGAAGAACCTGCCGACGAAGAAGCTGAAGAAGAAAATTCCCCCACCGATGAGGAACAGGTTGAGAAGGCTGAAGAAGAAGAGCCGGAAGAAGAGATCCCCCACCTCAAAAATCGGGACCTGGCCGGTCTTGATCTGTCCGGCCTGAATTTTCACGGCGCGGATATTACCGGATCAAAGCTCGTCGGAACCAAGCTTGCGGACTCTGAGTTGACAAATTGTGTGCTCAATGACGCAGATCTGTCGAAAGCCGAGTTAATGGACTGCATCATGAACGACACTCAGCTGAACCGCGCCAACCTGACGGAAGCCAATATGGAGCGCGTCGACCTGCGCCGCGCAAAACTTCACGAAGCCAATCTGACCCAAGTCAATCTAAACGAATCCATCGTCAATAAAGCCGACTTTTTGAAGGCCAACCTGTCCCGCGCATCCATGAACAATGCCGATCTGTCCCGCGCCAATTTTAAAGGGGCCGATATGAGCCACTCTGATCTCTCGGATTCCAAACTCAGCATCGGCGTCTTTTACGAAACCAATCTGACGGAAGCCAATATGGTTCGGGCGGAGATCAAAGGCGCTAAAATGTTCGGCGCCAATTTCAACAAGGCCCGCCTCACCCGCGTGGACTTCACGGGAGCCGACTTGACCGAGGCCAACCTCACCAATGCCGATGTCACCCGCGCCAAATTCAACGGCGCCATCATGCGAAGAACCAATCTGAAGGGTTCGGACCTGAGTGAATGCAACCTGGATATCGCCGATTTGAACGGTGCTGTATTATTGAATGTGAAGCTCGAAGGTTCCCACATGAACCGCACCAAACTGAACGACGCCAACTTGCAAGGCGCCTATCTGCGAGGGGTCAACCTCAGCCGCGCCAAACTTGAGAACGCCAATCTGGAAGGGGTGGACCTGAGCGACTCGAATCTGGAAGGGGCATACTTCAACAAAGCGAATCTGGACAACTCCGACTTGAGCCGCGCGCATCTACAGGAAGCCGTGCTGGAGAGCGCTTCCCTCAAGAATGTTTACCTGACCGGCGCCAACCTCAGAAAAGCCAAACTCGATAAATCCAATCTCGAAGGAGCCGACCTGGCGGGTGCCAAGCTCAAAGGCGCATCTCTCGTGGGTACTCAATTGAAGGGCGCCGACCTGCACCGGGCCGAGCTTGATAAAGCCAATCTATCACAGGCAGATCTGAGTAATGCCAACTTGACCGGAGCCAAGCTTAACGAAACCAACCTGACGGGCGCAAATACCAACGGAGCTGAATTTAAAGATGCCGAATTGGAAGGCGCCAAAGGATATCATCCCTAATCAGCTTTTCCATTGTCAGCAACACCCTCAGTTCAGCAGGAAGTCTTCCCTCCTATAGTCGTATTTCTCAAAATATCTTCTCAGGTTACGCCGGGATTTTGCCAGCCCTATCGTATTCTCCTGTTCCTTGAATAGCAGTTCGGCAATCTGGGTATGCACGATGGCGTTGGCTCCTGCTCTCATTTCATCATACGCTTCGCCCAAAGCAAAATGAGCTTCGGCATTTTTCGGGTCGTCTTTGATAATTCCCTCTTGCTTCACAATTCTTTCCTCGGCAGTATATCGGTTCTTTTTTCTCTCCTCCTGAAGAACCTTCATTTCTTTGTCCAGTAACTCCTGTAATTCCTTATGAACCCGTTTCGCAATTTCATCGCTGAATTGTTTGAGCTGATCCGTCAATGGAGGTTTCCCTTCAAAAGGGTCTTCCATCTCGCCGCCTTCTTCCGCCCAAACATTAGAAGCGCATATCAACGAAAATACCAGCGCCGCCAACAACACGGACCACGACTTGTTTTGATCAATCTCCATACTTGTCACTCCTTCTGAATTCGGAAAATTATCCTACTGGCCGTTTTATACTATGGTACCACTGAATTTCTCGAAAATCCGGCTGTCGATGTACCCCAAAAAACAAAACAAAAGGCCCCACTCCCAAAAAGATTGGGAAATGGAGCCTTGGGTAAAGATTTACATGTACTCAATAGATTAAAAGAATTCGGTGTCGACTCCAGCTAGCTCAGCCAACGGTGAATACTCATCCACCAGTTCCTTGTAGTCGTCAAACCAGTAAGCTTCGGGATCACGTTTGAACACCATGAACCTGGCGCCATTGTCTTCATCCGCGGCCCGGAGATATTTGAAGTAAATATACTTCTCGGTCAGGCCAACCACCTCAATTTTACCAGTGGCGTGCGACATCACAAAGCGGGCTCGCTTTGCCAGACCCGAACACCGGGTGCGCGCCGCTTCAAAGATTCCAAACGCTTCTTCCAGGGGAGTGACATAGATTCGGTTCCCCAGGGTGGGACGACATTGGAACACATAATAAGGAGGAACACCGATATAAGATAACTTGTTGAACATTTCAACAAGCACATCGGGATCATCGTTCACGCCAGCGATCATCGGAGTCTGGTTGACCACAATGGCGCCCGCATTCAACAGAAAACCTATGCCACGCACCGCTTCGGGTGTCAGCTCGCGCGGGTGGTTGAAATGCGCCATCACGTAAATCCGTTTCTCCGGCGTGCTGTACTTGCGAAGCATAGACTCCAGAGAGGGATCGTTATAGATCCTCATGGGATTGAACGCGGGAATCTTGGTGCCGATACGGATGATGTTGACATGATCCACCTCGCGTAACTTCTGGATGATCGGTTCCAGCTTGGAAGTAGACATGATAAGAGGATCGCCGCCAGTCAACAGAACGTTGTTAATCTCCTTGTGCGTCCGGATGTATTCCAATCCTTCGCTCACGTCCTTGGTCACTTCCTCGTTCTCGTCCATGAACAGACGCTTGCGAAAACAGAACCGGCAATACGCCGCGCACACTTCATTCACCAGCAACAAAGCAGTGGAATCGTATTTGTGTTCCAATCCCTTGGCGACGGTGTAGGACTCTTCGTTGGAAGCGTCCAACTGGCCCCATTCGTCCAGTTCCTGAACATCTGGTATGACGATGCGGCGAATCGGATCTTCCGGATCGTCCCAATCGATCAGCGATTGATAGTAGTCGTTTGTGCGGAATACAAACTTATCGTTAACATCTTCCAGTCTATTGATTTCACCCTGACTCAACTGGGGAATCTGCTCCAGCTTGGTCAGGTATTTTGCTTTCTCTATTTCAGAGCTATTGGAATTATTGTTAGTCATCTGACACCTCCTTTCCAATTTCATGAGGCCTTTTTGGCTAATCAATGATTCGCGTGAACCATCACTTCTAAAAAGACTCAACCTCATACAAAAAAACCAGAACCTGTGCAAATAATCCGTTTCACAGCTTGAAAAACCTAAGCGCTGTTTAGACTAAGATTATTTCGGGGACGGTCCTGGCTGGTTTTAAACTTCCCTAACAAACACTAAAACTGCTTTTTTAAATACGTGCCCTGCCCTGCCTTGAACATCACAACTCAACAGAAGCCGACAGTTGTTTCAAAAAATAATTGTTGGGAGTTGGATGTGAATCTTCTCACATGCTCCTGAAATTGCAAGAGTTAAAATAAAAATCCATATTCTGCAAATAACAATTTTATTGTTTTTAATTTTAGAGTAAATCAGACTAATAATATTTTTAATAAATTTTGATAGCCGTGCCCGGTGAACAAAAGTTATTTTTTAAACAAAACTTTGAATATTTCGTTGACCCAAAAACCCGCATCCTCATTACCTTTGTAAAATCTACCAGTTACACACCCCATTAACGTAATATCCCATCCAAAACTAGAGCCGGTGTGTACGAATATTCTGCTTCTATGTAGGCCCCTCATATTAGATAAGACCTCCATAAGGCAAAAATCAAGCGAAAATATAAAAACACATTGGAATCCCTTGGGCAGAAAAAATACAAAATACACATTCCATTTTACTACCAGAGATTGAATTTTCTTGAGAGAGTGGATTTTCCGGGCTGGAAAGCGGAAGGGGTCAGATCAGTCCCAGTTCGGAGCCGATCTTTTTGAATGCGGCCACTGCCTGGTCCAAGTCGGGGGTCTCGTGGCCTGCGGAGACCTGGATGCGAATACGGGCCTCGCCCTGGGGCACCACGGGATAGCTGAAGCCGATCACGTAAATGCCCTCTTTCAGTAGCTTATCTGCCATCTGGTGAGCCAGTGAGGCCTCTCCCAGCATGATCGGGATAATGGGATGCTCCCCCGGACGGATATCGAAACCTGCCTCGGTTATCTTTTTCCGGAAATAGGTCGTATTGGCCTGGAGCTTCTTCACCAGATGCGGACTCTGGTCGATCATATCGATGACTTTCAGGGTGACAGCGGCGATGACCGGTGACAGGGAATTGGAGAACAGATAGGGCCGTGACCTCTGCCGCAGCAGTTCGACGATCTCCTTCCGTCCGCTGGTGAACCCGCCGGATGCCCCGCCGAGTGCCTTGCCAAAGGTCGAGGTGATGATATCCACCCTCCCCATCACCTGCCGGTATTCGATACTGCCCCGCCCTGTCGGCCCGAAAAAGCCGGTGGCGTGGGAATCGTCGACCATCACCCAGGCGCCGTATTTCTCCGCCAGGTCGCAGATGTCGCCGAGCACGGCCACATCGCCGTCCATGCTGAACACGCCGTCGGTCGCAATCAATTTGAACCGCTTGTCCGCCGCGCGCTGGAGTTGTTTTTCGAGGTGAGCCATGTCGCTGTGGTTGTACCGGAAACGCGTCGCCTTGCACAAGCGGACGCCGTCGATGATGCTGGCATGATTGAGCCGGTCACTGATGATGGCGTCCTTCTCGTTCAAAAGCGCCTCGAACAACCCGGCGTTAGCGTCGAAGCAGGAGGAGTAGAGAATCGTATCCTCCGTCTGCAAGAATTCTGAAACTTTCTTTTCGAGCGCCTTGTGGATTTCACTGGTACCACAGATGAAGCGCACCGAGGCCATGCCGTAACCGTATTGATCCAGCGCTTCCTTGCCCGCCGCTATCAGGTCGGGGTGATTCGCCAATCCCAGATAATTATTGGCGCAGAAATTAAGCACCTCCCCGCCAGCAGTCTTAATGCGTGCCTGCTGGGGAGACAATAGAATCCTCTCCTCCTTATAGAGACCCGCCTTGCGAATCTCCTCCAACTCACTCTGGATATGTTTTAACTGGTTGTCAGGCATAAAGAGATTACTGGCCAATAGGAATCGTTAATAACGGCGCGGTGGAGGCGATTTTACCGGCCTGCAGGGAGAAAATTTGAGCCAGCAGAGAAAAAGTGGATTTGGAACTCAAATCGGTATCATCAATGTAAAACCATCGACCGCGATGCCGGATAGCAATGGCTGCAGAGCCGGGTCGGTTTTCGCTGGAATGAATCTGCATCAGATCACCGGTTAATTTTTTCCAGTCGAACACATTCCCCATGGTATCCCGAGTCAAGGTCACTCTCCCTTCCGCAACGTGATCCTGGGGAATATCGATTCCCTGGGACAAATAATACATGACTCCAAGAAGCGACCGGGTTTCTATACGAACAAAATCAGGCTCTAGGGTCATCGCCAAATATAGCTTTCCTTCCTGGTGAGTTTTTCCCAGCAGACCTTCCAGTTTTTTCAGATCCGCGTCATCCACTGTCTTCAAGTCAAAATGGATGACCAGGCTTGGTAATCCTTCATGGAGCTGAAAATCAAGCTCCATCAAATCCTTTTGGTTGATTTTGTTGAATATTTGCAAGAGTTCATCAAAGTCCTCGTACTGAGGAGCCTGATTGGGTGTCGGTCCCGTGGCGGTGGGAGCGTTTTTGATCCCATCCAAACGATCCAGACAAATAGAAAATAAACGATCCACCCGCCAACCCGAATGATACAACAGGGCTATCGTTTCCAGCGAGAGGGGTGACAGGACTCTTTGAATAAATTTTTCTCCCTGCAAAGGTGAATAGCTGACAGTTGGTTTCTCCTGAACAGTCACTCCAGCGCCGAACCCAAAAGCTCCCGCCATCCCCTCAGGTACAGAGACACTGGCATCGGCGACAGCTGTGTAAGTGAATTGGGCGGTAACACTGCTGACCTCCATAAAAAATGGTGTATCCCGATATTTTAAGCGCACCAGGTTCAACAGCAATTGCTCATCATTGGTCTGCTGAATGGCCTGATTATAATAATTGCGTTCATTTTTCAGACGAGAGGCGCCCAAACCACAACCCGAAGTCATCAGAGCAAGAACCCATATTAAATAAACCAAAAATCGGATCATGGTACGAAAACAGAAAGGAAGTTTTTTTGAGGAAAATCTATCAATAAACCGATGGACAGAACAAATACTGATTAAATGAAAATCGAGATTCCCTATTTAACAGTTTATTTTCATGAAATGGAAAGGAGTCTTGAAAAAGCGAACATTCAATTGAAGCCAAAACTTTTCTTTTCACTCGCCCAGTAGCTTCTCATTTTTTTCCTTCACGGTCAATGTTCGAATCTTTCCCATTGCGAATCTCCTCCAACTCATTCTTGATATATTGAGTCAGGTCGTCAGGCATAGTCTCTCAATAATGAGGACTTTTTCTCTATCAATATTTCAAAATGGTTTTGGGATTGGTTTTGATCGCTTCTTCAAATGTGTCGTGATCGAACTGGTGAAAAGGAAACACAGTACCCTTTCCTTTGTTCAAGATCACTTCCCAGATTTTGTCCTGCAGGTCGTGGCCTTTTGATGTGAGCAGATTGTTGACGATGTACCAAGTTTGAAACACTTTGCGCCCGACGATGCCGTGCATCGTCTTGCCGTGCATGATGATCTGTTCAAAATCGGGCAAACGGTACTCGCCGGACGACAGGCCAAACAGGATGACGTCGCCCCCCGCGCGCGTCGACGCGATGGCGGTGTTCAGCGCTTGGTTACTGCCCGACATCTCGAAAGCGACGTCGACGCCTTCGTCAAAACAGCTTTTATGGATTTGATTGACGATTTCCGGGTCGGGTGCCACCGAGTCTTTGCCGGTGGAACCCTTGATTACTTTTAGAGCCTGATCGACTCCGAGCCGCTCCGCCATTTCCAGATGTTTCGCATTGGGGTCGATGCCGATGATCGTCGTCGCGCCCATCGACCGCGCCACCAGAATCGCGAACAGGCCGATGGTGCCGCATCCAAAGATCGCCACCGTCTTTCCGCGCAAGTCGACCCGACTACAGGCGTGCACCGCGTTGCCCAACGGTTCCTGGATGGCTGCCACTTCGGGACGGATGACATCGGTATCGGTCCGCCACAATTCCTTGGCGGGCAATTTGATGGTTTCCGCGAAACAGCCGTCGGTGGAGATGCCGATGATGAGGTGGTTAGCGCAGACGTGTTCCTCGCCAATTTTACATTGATGGCACAGGCCGCAGAAGATATGGGACTCGGTGGAGACGATGTCGCCGGGACGGTAGCCGTAATGGCTCATGGCGTAGGAGCCAACCTCGACCACTTCGCCAAGCAGTTCGTGGCCGCAGACGCGAACCGCTTTGCCCTCGCTTTCCAGCGAGTCGAAAATCATGTCCCCAAACGCGTGGCGGAACCAGATACCCTTGTCCGAACCGCAGAACCCTGTGTAAATGGGCTTGATAAGCACCCGCCCGCCGTCGTTGGGTACATTGGCCTCGTCGAGCTTCGGCTCGTCGACGTCGGCAAACGTCATGCCGGTGGTAGTGTCCCACTCATCGCGCTTGATGTCGAGGATCAGTGCCTTCATGAAGCCTCCCTAAGTAGAAATCTTCTACTCATAATATTGCAACTCCGACGGCAATAGGCAATTTTCTTTTTACGACGAGGGACGGGCGCGTTTATGAGCCCATTGACGAAGATGAGTGATCTTTTCCGACGCCGTGACCGCGAGGGGAACAGTTTCCTTAATGCTGAGCAGGATATCCTCCGTGGTGAACTCCCGGTTCTCGGCAAAGGCCCGGTACATGGCAGACAAAATGGCCTGTTCGATTTCGGCACCGCTGAACTGATCGGCCTCCTTCGCCAGGCGATCCACATCATATTTTTTAGAGTCACGTTTTTTCAATCCGAAGTGAATATCGAAAATCGTTTTCCGCTCGGTCGCTGTTGGCAGGTCGATAAAAAATATTTCGTCGAACCGTCCCTTACGCAACAACTCCGGCGGCAGGCTCTCGATATCGTTCGCGGTAGCGATAACAAACACCGGCTTGACCTTCTCCTGCATCCACGTCAGAAAAGTCCCGAACACGCGCAGGGTCACGCCAGAATCACCTGACGAACCTTTCAGTCCGGAAAACCCCTTTTCGATTTCGTCCAGCCACAACACGGCGGGGCTCATCGCTTCCGCAAGCGCGATGGCCTTGCGCATATTGGCCTCGGAGTTGCCGATATACGAATCGAAAATCTGACCGACATCGAGTCGAAGCAGAGGCAGATTCCATTCAGAGGCGATGGCTTTGGCGGACAAACTTTTTCCACAGCCCTGCACACCCAGCATGAGCAGTCCCTTCGGTTCCGGTAGACCATATTCGCGTGCTTTGTGACTGAACGCCCCGCCGCGTTCCCTCAACCATTCCTTGAGCTTGCCCAGCCCACCGACGTTCGATAGCGTGGTCGACAATCCAATAAAATCGAGAATACCGGATTTGCGGATGAGCTGTTTCTTTTCGTTGATGATCTGGGGTAAATCGGCCTTGCTGAATTTACGATCGGTGATCAACGCCTTGGCATAGACGTTCTCCGCCTCGTTGCGAGTGAGACCGAGCGTGGCCTGAATCACTTTTTCCTGCAGGTCCTTTGTCAACTCCACCTTCACTTTTTGGGATTTGCGGTACGGCTCCAGTAGATTGTTCAGCACTGCTCCCAGCTCGTCGGCATCCGGTAGCGGCATGTCGTGCACGGTGATGTCCTTTTCCAACTCCGGCGGAATTTTCAGCACCGGCGACACCAAAAGAATGGTTTTATAACTTCGCTTTAGATTACTCACCAGATCACGCATCAGCCGGAGTATTTTTTGTTCTTCCAGATAGGGATGGAAATCCTTCAGCACGAACACCGCTTTCTTATCGGACGCATCGATGTACTTCAACGCCTCCTCCGGCTGGGTGGATTTCCTGGCATCGCCCTGCGGCGGCTGAAATCCCTTGGAGCAAGTCCAGGTGATCACTTCCTTGCCGGTGGTGCGGCCGACTTCCTCCAGCGCCTCTTCAGCCCGGACCTCTTCACTGGTCACCAGATAGATCAACGGGTAACGCGCCCGGATGCTGAGTGACAATTGCAGTTTTAAATTATTCATGGGTTATCCCATTCATTAAAGTTCGAGAAACGATGACCGGTCCTCCACCGCGTGCGGCTCGTGAACCAATTGATGATAATACAGGCTTTGTGAATCCAGAATCGCCATGCGGTTGGCGTTATCACTCACCGCGACCGACTGGATTCCCCCCACCAACGGGAACCGCCATGTCAGATCCCCGGTCGGCACTTTGTAGCAGGACATCATGTCGCCACTAGGTAGCAACTCGAGAACATCTTTTTTATATTGGCCGAAAAGAGAATGCGAACTGTGCGCGACAAACTCTCCCAGTTTGCGTCCGTCATGACCGCACAACAGTACGTCGCCTTGCTTACTGCGGAAGATCACCTTTTTTTTCAGAACGATAATCTCCTCAATCGGCCCCTTCATTTTATGTTGCCATTGTTCTTTGCCGCTCAAATCCAAACCGTAACAGCGTCCCATTTTTCCACCGGTAAAAATCCCATCCCGAGTGAGCTCGAGAGCGGTTACGGGTCCACCCAATACGGTCTTTTTAAGTTTAAAGCTCTTCAGGTCCAGCACGAATAAAATTTTTGGTGACACTTGAAACACCGCCCGGCGCGCAAGGTTGTGGACGCGAAGGTTATAAATCTCCTTCTTAAGGTTACGGCTCCAGACTTTCTTGCCTTGTCCGGAATAACAGGTCAGCATCTTGAATTTATCAAACACCATAACGGCAGTTCCCGAGGGCGCCAGAGCAACCTCGCTCAACTCAGCGTTGTAAAAGGTCAAATGTTTTTCCTTCAGGGTTTGGGTATCCAGCAGAAACATTTCGGTATTGCTGAATAGCAGAACCCTCTTGCCGTTCAGGGAAATCCGGGCATTGGGAAGACGCGTCATGAAATGCTTGATCCATACCAGGCTTCCCGTGGAGTCGTAAAGCTGAAATTCCTTGCCGTCCGCCAGGAGAACGAAACGTCCATCTCCTGAAATTTTCAACTGTCCGGGCGAGGGACTGACCTTATGAACCGGCTGGCTCCAGATTTCCTTGTGATCACCAAGATCATGGAACTGGGTCAACTCCAGAAAGTTTGAGCGCTGTTCTCCTTCCTCCAAAAATTTAAAGCAGGTTAGCGTCCCGTTCCTCTCCGCCACGACGACCCGTGTTCCCCGACGGTCGATCCGGCAATGGGTTACCGCAGACAACAACTCTTTTTCCCACACTACGGCGGCGCTTTTGGATGCCATCATAATTTTT
>Ga0316189_10004116_pt1 | contig 14039 bp, 12 predicted proteins | sample LowCovwburrow_MG_FD_204930 | JGI IMG/M metagenome (GOLD analysis project Ga0316189, IMG submission 204930) | Coastal sediment microbial communities from Maine, United States - Lowes Cove worm burrow | ecosystem: Environmental > Aquatic > Marine > Coastal > Sediment | place: USA: Maine...
AGTGAGCTGGTCTGGTTATGGGATGTCACCACCCAGGCTGACAAAACGATCATCGTCAATAACTCAAAGGGTGTGCACTCGCGATACTACGAGCCCGGCCCGTTTTCGGACATGGAGCGGGCGGAGCGTGTGTACATAGAGTGGATCCTGCAGCAACTGGTAATGACTGAGTCATGAAAAGCTACGACGCCATTGTTGTCGGCGCCGGTCATAACGGCCTCACGACAGCCGCTTTCCTTGCAAAGGCGGGTCTTGATGTCGTGTGTGTTGAAAAGAACGACTATATCGGTGGCGCCACAGTCAGTCGCAATCTTTACGAAGACTGGATTTATTCGAACTGCTCTTATGTCTGCAGTTTACTGCGCCCGGAAATTTACCGGTCGCTGGAGCTACATCAGCACGGCCTGCAGATAACACCGTACGGCGGTTCCGTGACGTTCATGGAGAACGGCGACTATTTCGGTTCCTATCACGACGAGGAAGTGGCGTACCGCGAGCGGGCACGATTCTCGGTGAAAGATGCCGACGCCTACGAGCGCTACTCGGCAGACACGATGCGCCAGTGCCGCTTTATTCGCGACTTTCTGCTGACGACGCCGCCTGATCCTACGTCGCTGCACCCCAAAGACCTCATGGGCCTGTTATCGATCGGCGCCAAGTTCTGGGAAATGGGCGAAGATCGCATGTACGAGACGATCCGCTTCTGGACCATGAGCGTCGCGGAATACCTGGACGAGTACTTCGAAACCGATGTCATCAAGGCATCGCTATCGGGCAGCGGGATCATCGGTACTGCGCTTGGCATTCACTCACCGGGCACGGCGTATGTCCTGTTACACCATTACATGGGAGACGTGGACGGCACCGTCGGCTCCTGGGGATTTGCGCGCGGCGGCATGGGTGCTGTGTCGAAGGCTATTGCCGGCGCGTTCCAGCGCTATGGCGGCGAACTGCGGACCGAAGCCGGTGTGGACAAGTTCATCGTCAGAAATGGTAAAGCGGCTGGCGTCGGGCTGGAGAACGGTGATGAGTTGTACGCAGATGTCGTGGTTTCAGCCATGGACGTCAAGCGAACCTTCCTGACCTGTATGGACCAGGGAGACCTTCCCGAGGCCTTCTACAATCGGGTGAAGAACTTCAAGATTCGCGGCTCGTCGGGAAAGTTGAACATCGCACTCGATGGCATGCCAACGTTTCCGGCGTTGCCGAAAGGCAGCACGCTGCATCACAGCGACATGCACTTCATCGACTCGATGGAGCGCATGGAACGCGCGTATGACGACTGGAAAGGAGGCACCTGGTCACAGGATCCATACGTGGACATGGTGATCCCGACGCTGGTTGATCCGACGATGGCGCCGCCCGGCAAGCACTTCATGAGTTGCTTTGTGCAGTACTGCCCGCACGAAATCGATGGGCGTCGATGGACCGACCAGGAGCGCGAAGCGTTCGGCAAGACGGTCATCGACCAGATCAGTAACTACAGCCCCGACTTCAAGGACCTCATCCTGCACGCAGAGATAAGGACGCCGCAGGATATCGAGGACCAGATCGGCATCACTGAAGGCAATATCTTCCACGGTGAGCTGACCATGGATCAGCTGCTCTTCAACCGTCCGGTGCCGGGCTATGCGCAGTATCGTTCGCCTGTAGACGGCCTTTACATGTGCGGCTCCAGCACCCATCCGGGTGGCGGCGTCATGGCCGCACCGGGCGCCAACGCGGCTCGCGAGATCCTCTCTGATTTGCGCCGCCCGAATACAGTGCCGGAGAACTTCGGCGATGACTGAACGCTACGATGCCATTGTTATTGGTGCAGGGCATAACGGCCTTGTCTGCGCGACGCTGCTGGCCCGTGCCGGCAAGAGCGTGTTGCTTCTGGAAGCCAATGAGCAGGTGGGCGGGGCAGCTGTTACGCGAGAATTCAGCGACGGCTTTTCGGTATCCGCGTGCGCGCATCTGTTGTACCAGTTGCAGCCAAAGGTAATGAAGGAGCTGGGCATCAAGCCGAAGTTACTCGGCGATGATCTCAAGACGATTGCACTGGCCGCCGACGGCAATCACGTCAGCTACGACACAGAATCTGTCGCGGGCGTCAGCGATACCGACGTGGCCAGCTACAAAGAGTTTGCCAAACGTATGCGGCGCTTCGCCGCAATCATCAGGCGTCTCGGCAACCGTCCACCGCCAAGGCTCGGTAGCAGCCATCTCAAGGACACGGCTGCGCTCGCCAGGCTGGGGGTCGATATGCGGCTGCTTGGCCGCGCCAATATGCGTGAGCTGTTGCGAGTTATCGGCATGAACATTCATGACGAGTTGACTGAGCGTTTCGAGAACCCGTTGCTGAAGGGTGCGTTAAGCGTCGATGCAACCCTCGGCACGCACCTTGGTCCGCGCTCACCGACCACGATGCTGACGTATCTGCATCGATTGGCCGCCAATGACGGTCGCGTCTCACAGCCAGCCGGTGGCATGGGTAAGGTGACGGCATTGCTCGCGCAAGCGGCGCGCGAGGCAGGCGTGCAGATCGAAACAGGAAGACGGGTTCTGCGCATCATCGCCGAAAATGGCCGCGTCACCGGTGTGCAGACGGAAGATGGCGAGTGCTACGACAGCTACACAGTCGTGTCGAACGCAGACCCGAAAACCACCACTCTGGATCTGCTGGGCGCGCGCCACGTGGAAACCGGTTTTGCCAAGCGTGTAGGCAATATCCGGGCAAACGGCAACGCCGCGAAACTGCACCTTGCGCTCGATGGATTGCCGGCGATAGCGGGACTGCAACAAAGCGCACTCGGCGAACGCATCGTTATTGCGCCGGATGAGCACTACGTTGAGCGCGCGTTTAATCCTGCCAAGTACGGTGAGTTTTCGACGCAGCCGGTCATCGAGATGACGTTCCCCAGCGTTCGTGACGAGACACTGGCGCCGGCAGGGAAGCACGTCATGTCTGCCATCGTGCAATACGTCCCGTATGAACTACGCGCTGGTTGGGACGATGCCGCCAGAGCAGATTTGATGCGAGCGATCTTTGACGTTCTGGCGACGTATGCGCCCGACCTGGAAGAGCGTGTCACCGCGAGCGAGTTGTTGACTCCAGTTGATATTGAGCGCGAGTTCCATATTGGGGGCGGGCATTGGCATCACGGGGAATTGTCGCTGGACCAGTTCCTGTTTGTGCGGCCGGTTGGCGGCGCGGCGCAGTATCGAATGCCGATTGATGGGCTGTTTCTGTGTGGCGCCGGTGCACATCCGGGTGGCGGCGTCAGCGGCGCGGCTGGCAGGAACGCAGCGCGCTCGATCATACGGTTGCAGAGATAAACATGACTATCCACGAAGTACACCAGGGCCGTCTCAAATCGCCGTTCTACTCTCGAATGGCCGCTCTCGACTCCGTCAATCAATGGCACGAGTGGAAGGGTTATACCGTTCCGGACCAGCTTTACTGCTCCGAGATGGAGTACTTTGCGATTCGCAATGCAACAGCGGTGTTCGACCTGACGCCGATGACCAAGTACCGCATTAGCGGACCCGATGCGCTGCCATATGTTGACCGCCTGGTGACGAGAGACATGCACAAGATTCGTCCGGGCCGTGTCGCCTACGCGGTCTGGTGCAACGATCAGGGGCAGGTCATTGACGATGGCACGATCTTCCATCTGCGTGACGGTGACTACCGCCTGTGTTCACAGGAGCGGCACTACGAGTGGCTTTCAGATTCCGCCGTCGGCTTCGATGTCACTATAAGCGTCGAAACAGACGAGGTGGCGGCGTTGGCAGTGCAAGGGCCGACCTCCTGCAGCGTGCTGCAGCGAGCCGGCATCGATGTGGCTGACCTGAAACCCTTCGGCCTGACGCACTTTGAATTCGATGGCGCGGAGCTGATGATCTCGCGTACCGGATTTACCGGAGATCTCGGTTACGAACTGTGGATTTCCCCTGACAGGGCGGAAGCGCTCTGGGATGCAATTTTCGAGGCCGGTCAGCTGACCGGTATTCGTGCGATGGGCACAGACGCCTTGAACCTGGCTCGCATCGAGGCTGGTTTTATCCAGGCGTTTGATGACTTCCTTCCGGCAACGCCGACGGTTCGGAGTGGCCGCAGTCGATCGCCGCTTGAGCTCGGACTGGAGTGGCTGGTTGATTTCAAGAAGCCGGTGTTCAATGGTCGTCGCGCACTTGCCGAAGAGAAACGCAACGGCTCGACGTGGCGCTTTGTTCGCTTGAATATCGATGGCAACAAGCCCGCGCATCATTCCTATATCTACGCGAAACAAAAACGTAATCGGGAGGCCATAGGTTTCGTCACGTCGGCAGCGTGGTCGCCCGTCTGCAAACAAAACATAGCGCTGGGCACCGTCAGGATGCCGCATGGCGCTGTTGGCGATAACGTTTGGGTAGAAATTTATTATCAACGCGAGATGCACTGGTCACGCGTTATGGCGAAGGCCGAAATTGTCGCTAAGCCGTTTTGGCTGCCAGCAAGGCGCAGCGCGACACCGGCTTTGCCGTACTAGATGGAGATCGGTTGGATATGAGCAAGGGATACCCGGATAGCTGGTACGCCGCAACCGCTAACTCATGGCGCAAGCAGCGGCCGTTGCGTGGCGACAAGCGAGCCGACGTCTGCGTCATTGGCGGTGGCTTCACCGGACTGTCGGCAGCGCTGAATCTTGCTGAGCTCGGCTTCGATGTGGTGCTGCTGGAGGCGGAACGCATCGGGTTTGGTGCTTCCGGACGCAACGGCGGCCTGATCGGCAGCGGCCAGCGCAAGGACGTGCTCGAAACAGAAGAGGCGTTCGGGCTGGAGCGCTCCCGTGCGTTGTGGGATTGCGCTGAGGCCGCCAAGCAGGAAATTCGCGACCGCGTCGAGCAGCATGGCATCGATTGCGATTTGCAGTATGGGCAGCTGGTTGGCGTCCACAAGAAGGGATACCTGGGCTGGGCCGAGGAGCTGGGGGATGCGCTGCGCGAGCGCTACGATTATCCCCATGTCAGCTCGCTATCCGCTGCGGAGACCCGCGAATACGTCGCGACCGATGATTTTCTGGAAGGCTGCCTGGATACGCAGGCGATGTCGCTGCACCCGCTGAACTACGCAATTGGCCTTGCCCATGCTGCCAAGGCAGCGGGCGTTCGCATTTATGAAGGTTCACGTGTGACTGGATACACACGAAGGGACCCGGCCACGGTCAGTACTGCGGCAGGCACCGTCACCGCGAACTTTGTCGTACTGGGCTGCAATGGCTACCTGGGAAGGCTGGAGCGTCGCGTTGCAAGCAAGATCATGCCGATCAATAACTACGTGATCGTCACTGAGCCGCTTGGTAAACAGCGTGCGCGTGAGCTGATTAAAGATCGCCTGTGCGTGCACGACACGCGCTTCGTCGTAAATTACTTCCGAACCTCGGCAGATCATCGCCTTATTTTTGGTGGCGGTGAAAACTACCGTCCCGGGTTTCCGTCTGATATCAAGGGCTTTGTCCGGCCTTATATGCTGCGGCTGTTTCCGCAGCTCGAGGACGTTGCAATTGACTATGGTTGGGGCGGAACGCTTTCGGTGACGGTCAATCGTCTGCCGCATATTGGTCGCCTGAGGCCAAACGTCTTTTATGGCCAGGGCTATTCGGGACATGGTTTGTCGACAGCGAACTTCGCCGGCAAGGTCATCGCCGAGGCAATCAACGGTACGGCCAGCCGCTTCGATATTATGGCGAGCTTGCCGACGATACCGTTCCCGGGTGGTACGCTGCTGCGCTACCCGGGCATGGTGCTCGGCATGTTGTATTACTCGATGAAAGACAAGCTCTAGCGGGCGGCTGCGCTCTCAAGCATTTTCGCGATGAAGCCCCAGATGACGGTGGAGCGGTCGCCAGAGCGGCAGTAGGCCAGCACGGTGCCTTCACTGCCGGACATCGCCTGCAGCTGCCCTCGCACAATTTCCTCGGTGAGGTTATTGCCACTCATCGGAATGTGAAAACACTCGAGATTGTGTTGTTCACAGGCACTCTTAATGTCGGCATAGTCGGCCTGCCCCATGTCTTCGCCGTCGGGCCGGTTGCAAATAATCGTCCTGAAGCCAGCAGCTGCAATATCGGCCACATCGCTCGGCGAAATCTGACCGGCGACCGCGTAGTCGTTTGATAATTGTTGGTATTTCAACGGGGCTCTCCTAAAGAGCGTCTATTGGGATTTTGAGATATCGGACGTTGTTGTCTTCTGCGTCTGGCAATTCGCCGGCACGAACATTGACCTGTATTGACGGCAGCAGCAGCTTCGGCATGCCAAGTTCGCTGTCGCGCTGCTCGCGCATTGAAATAAATTCGTCACGAGTAACGCTGTCATTTATGTGCTTGTTTGACGCGCGTTGTTCTGCAACCGTTGTTTCCCATGCAAATACATCTCGCCCGGGCGCCTTGTAATCGTGACACATGAAAAGTCGCGTCTCGTTGGGCAGTGCGAATATCTTCTGGATCGAGTCATACAGCTCTGCTGCACTGCCACCAGGGAAATCCGTTCGTGCGGTGCCGAAGTCAGGCATGAACAGGGTGTCGCCAACGAACGCGGCATCACCGATCACGTAGGTGACGCAGCCGGGTGTGTGACCAGGCGTATGAATTACCCGGGCCGGCAGCGTGCCGACCTTGAAGGTTTCGTCATCGGAGAACAGCCGGTCAAATTGCGAGCCATCGGCGGCCAGGCCTTTGATGTTGAAGACGCCCTTGAAGGTCTGTTGCACGGCCGTCACGTGCTGGCCGATCGCCGTGGTCGCTCCCAGTCTGTCTTTCAGGAGCGGCGCCGCAGTTAGGTGGTCTGCGTGTACATGAGTTTCGAGTATCCACTCGACGTGCAGCTGCTGTTCCTCTATGAACCGCAGCACGCGCATCGCCGACGATGTCGATGTGCGTCCGGACGCAGGGTCGAAGTCCAGCACAGGATCGATGATGGCGGCCTTGCCGGTATCCGGGTCGGCGACGACATACGTCACGGTGAAAGTGGCTTCGTCAAAAAAAGCATTGATGTTCGTTGATGTCATGTGTCTAAAGTAACATTAAGTTCGGAAAATTCAGATGGTCGCCGTACAATCAGGGCTATGAATATCAAAAAAGCGTCGCTCGCCGCAATCGTGAGCCTGTGCATCGTACCTGTCTCCGGCTTCGCGCAGTCTGAGGGGCCGCAGCTGACCGACGAGGAGGCAGAGAAGGCCGCGTCACAGTATCAGCAGTATTGTGCTCTATGTCATGGCGATGACCGCCAGGGTCACGTCAACGATCATGCGCCGTCACTAAAGTCGAAATCTCTCATGGCAACCGGTTTTCCGTGGGCAGTCATGTATGCCACAGCCTATGGTCGTGCGGGCACTCCGATGGCGCCGTTTTTTGAGGAAGTCGGTGGTCCGTTGAGCCGCGAAGACATGTGGCACATGGGTGTTTGGCTGCGTCAGCAGGTCGATGTCGAGGATGTCGAGCTATCGAGAGAGCCTATCAAAGGTGATATTACGCTGGGTGAGCAGGTCTATGCGCGTGAATGCTCCGAGTGTCATGGCGACCAGGGCGAAGGCGGCAAGGGCACAGCGCTCGCCAATCATGCGATGCTGGCGTTCACGAGTGACGAGTTTCTCAAGTACGCAATCCTGAACGGCCGCGATGGCACCGAAATGGTGGGCTTCGCTGACAAGCTCAGCGAGGACGAAGTCGACGGTGTCACCGCATTTATTCGCAGCCGCTCAATGGGATGGACCCTGGAGAAAGCGGTCTATCGTGAGCCGCCACCGGCGGACAAGTACGTCATGAACCCGGACGGCGATGCACCGGATTTCGAACTTAAGGATGACATGTACGTAATGTCAGCTGATCTCGACAGGGCGTTCAGGGAAGGTCGGCGCATGGTGCTTCTCGATACTCGCAACATGGCCCTCTGGCAGGCAGCAAATATCGAGGGCTCTGTGCCGCTGCCGTATTACTACGAAGACATTGACGAGCTTGCCGAAGATCTGCCGACAGACGGCACCATGATCGTCACCTACTGCGAGTGCCCGAGAGCAGCCGCCGAGTCAGTGAATCGCAAGCTGACCGCAAAAGGCTTCGAAAACACGGCAGTGCTCTGGGAGGGCATGCAGGGCTGGATTGCGCTCGGCTACCCGATAGTGATGGGGCAGACGGAAGAGGTTGCCGTGGCCCCGGTCCACGAACCGGAGTAAGCCGCAGTTATAACGTCTAAAGCGCCTCGAGCACGCTCTGCAGGCGCTGTTTGACGTCATTGGCCAACGGCACGACATTGTCGTCGCCAACCAGGCCCAGCACTGCCAGCGGATCCATAAAGCTCACGTGTGTTGAGCCGTCGTCGGCTACTCGCACGAGCACGTTGCAGGGCAATAGCAGGCCGATTTCCGGCACCGCTGAAATAGCCTGATGGGCAAGTACCGGATTGCATGCTCCGAGGATCTTGTACGGCGGCATGTCTTTATCCAGCTTCTTTTTCATTGTCGCAGAGACGTCGATTTCGGTCAGAATGCCGAAGCCTTCTTTGGACAGCTCCTCGGCCACCTTTTCGAGCGCCTCTTCAAAGCTGTAATCCACAGTCTTACCAAAACCAAAGTTCGTATCCATAGTCGTTTCCTGTCAGCGTCTCGCCGGGCAGTAAATCTCGTGCAAAACGTTAATGATCTGGTTCGCTGGGCCCGATGTCAGCGAGTAGTAAATAGTCTGTGACTGGCGACGGGTTTGCACCAGCCCGGCGCTACGCAATCTTGCAAGTTGCTGCGACAGCGCTGACTGGCTCAGCGGTACAACATCGTTCAATTCGCCAACGGAGCGCTCTCCCTCGGCAAGGGTGCAGAGGACCATAAGACGCGCTTCATTGCCCAGAGCCCGCATCAGCCCCGAGGCCTCCTTCGCGTGAGGTTTCATCTCCTGCGAACTGTCGTTGGGTAAGTTGTCCATGCTGTTCCACGCCATGTGCCGATGCTCTGTCGCTTACTATAGGGGAAACTAAATTAGAAGTCTATAAATAATACTAGACTAATTTAGCAAAAGGTAATATATTCCTCAGCAAGTATGAGCTTAGATGGATCGAATCAGGAGAGGGCATTGGCAAGAATAGTCATTATGGGTGCTGGCATCGGGGGCATCTCGCAGGCCTACGAGCTGCGCAAACTGCTGGGTAAGGAGCACGAAATCGTGTTGCTTGGTGACTCAACCCGATTTGAGTTCACACCATCGAATCCGTGGGTCGCCGTCGGTACACGTAGCGAAAAGCAGATCGTTGTTGAACTGCCAGAGCTGATGGAAAAACACGGCATCAGTTTCAATGCCAAGGGCGTCAAACGCATTCATCCTGACGAAAATCGCCTTGAGCTCGTCGACAACGGGGAGCTTGAGTACGACTACCTCGTGATTGCAACAGGGCCGCGACTCGCATTCGAGGAAGTGCCCGGCCTGGGTCCGGAAGGACACACACAATCGATCTGCAAAACGGGCCACGCCGTCGAGTCGCAGATTGATTTTGAAAAACTTGTCGCCAACCCTGGCCCTGTTATCGTCGGCGCTGCTCCAGCCGCATCATGTTTCGGCCCGGCGTATGAGTACGTATTCATCCTCGATACCGAACTCAAGAAGAGAAAAATTCGCGACCAGGTGCCTATTCATTTTGTAACACCGGAGCCCTATATTGGGCACCTCGGGCTGGATGGCGTAGGCGATACCAAAAGCTTGCTTGAATCGGAGTTGCGTGACCGCCACATCAAGTGGACGACCAATGCAAAGATCACTGAGGTTGAGGCCGGCAAGATGCGCTTTGTCGAGGTCGATGAGGATGGCAATGACAAAAAACAGCACGAACTGCCGTTTGTACACTCCATGATTCTACCGGCCTTCAAAGGCGTAGATGCGGTTATCGACATCGAGGGACTGACAAATCCGCGCGGTTTCATCGTCATCGACGAATATCAGCGTAACCCCACCTACAACAACATCTACGCAGTTGGTGTCTGTGTTGCGATTCCTCCAGTGAACGCAACGCCAGTCGCTACCGGTGCTCCCAAGACCGGCTACATGATCGAATCAATGGTTACCGCGACAACGCACAACCTGCTTGACGCGATTGCGGGCCGCGAGCCTACCCATCGTGCAACCTGGAACGCAGTGTGTCTTGCGGACTTCGGAGATAGCGGTGTGGCGTTTGTCGCTTTGCCGCAGATACCGCCGCGAAATACCAACTGGGCATCAAAAGGCCGCTGGGTACATCTCGCGAAAGTGGCTTATGAGAAATACTTCCTGCACAAGGTCCGCGCAGCGAAGGCGGAACCGTATTACGAAAAAATGGTACTCAAGATGGTAGGCGCAGTGCGCCTGAAGGACAGCAATAAATGAACGTAGCGCTTGCGAGCTTTGCTACTACGCGGCCGAAAACCGTCTACGCGATTGTCGTATTCCTGACGGTATTACTCGGCAGCATGATCACCGGCATCCAGATCGATACGGACCCGGAGAGCATGCTGGCCGAGACACAGTCCGATCGCCTTTATCACAATGAGATCGAGAAGCGCTTCTCAATCAGCGATGCCATAGTTGTCGGCGTCGTAAATGAGCAGCATCCGGACGGCATATATAACGTCAAGTCACTGACTGCGCTGCATGCGTTGAGCGCAGGGATACTCAAACTCGACGGCGTCGTCGCGCTCGACCTCATGTCGATCGCCCAGGCGGACAACCTGACCCAGGAAGGGCCGGGCACCATTCGCTTTGAGTGGTTGATGAAAGACGCGCCGCAGACGCGAGCGCAGGCGCTGGAGATCCGTGACAAGATCGAGCGATTACCTTTGCTGATGAACTCGCTCGTTGCCGGTGACGGCAAAGCGGCAACGATTTATGTGCCGATCGAAAGCAAGGACCAGAGTTATCGACTGTCGCAGGAGATCTCTGCGTTGATGAGCGAACTCGACTCCGACGACGATTATCACATTACCGGTCTGCCGGTCGCCGAAGATACGTTCGGCCATGACATGTTTGTACAGATGGGCATTTCTGCGCCATTGGCCGGAATCATGATTTTCCTGCTGATGCTGTACTTCTTCCGCAGCGCAGCACTCGTTGTCGCGCCGATGCTGGTTGCGATGGCGACGGTCATTATCAGCGTAGGGTTGCTCGTCTCGGCCGGCTTCACCGTGCATATCATGAGTTCAATGATTCCTATATTCCTGATGCCGATAGCGGTGGTCGACTCTGTGCACATCATGTCCGAGTTTGCGGACACCTATCGGCCCGGCATGGACCCCAAGAAGGTCATACGCGACGTTGTCGGGCATTTGTTTACACCAATGCTTTTCACCTCATTGACGTCGGCTGTCGGATTCCTGTCACTGCTGTTAACCCCCATACCCCCGGTACAGGTTTTCGGCGCCTTCGTCGCCTTTGGCATTCTGCTCGCGTTCCTCCTGACTATTGTCCTGATTCCTGCCTATATCGTTCGTATGAGTCCCAAAGCGATCGCAAAGATGGCCAGCCACTCGACGACCCCGCACACCGAAACGTTGCTGGCGCGGCTACTGCGTAAGACCGGCGTGTTCGCCGTCCGCCGCGCAAAACTCGTGGTTGTCGCAGCAGTAGTGCTATTGGTCGTCAGCGTTGCCGGTATCTCCAGGATCCAGATCAACGACAACCCGGTGCGCTGGTTCAAGGCCAACCATCCGATTCGCGTTGCTGACGAAGTGCTGAATCGGCACTTTGCCGGCACCTACGATGCGTTTGTCGTATTCGAGGCCGACAACACGCGTGCCATTCCTGAATTTGTTTCGCAGGCCGAGGAGCTGTTGGCCGGTATTGATGCACAGACGAGCGCGCCGATACGACAAGCGCTTGAGTCAGACAGGAGTGCTGTCAGTGCATGGATGGGCGATATCGTCGCCGCTGTTGATGACGCGATGTTCGATACCGTTGATGAGCAGCAACTTGACGCGCTCGATGAGCTGATGACGATTGCCGAGGAGGTGCAGACCCGCTCCAAGGTCTTCCAGAATCCGGAAATGCTGGAGATGATCTCGGACATACAGAAAGCGCTGGACAGCTCGGATCTGGTCGGCAAGACGAATGCGCTGCCGGACGTTGCCAAGGTGGTTAATCGCGAGCTGCGCAGCAGCGAGGAGCGTGACTACCGCATTCCCGCGTCGACAGCCGGCGTCGCCCAGGCGTTGATGCAATTCCAGTCGTCACACCGTCCGCACGATCTCTGGCACATAGTCACGCCGGACTTTTCCTCAACGGCGATCTGGGTGCAGCTGAAGAGCGGTGACAACCAGGATATGAGTGGTGTCATTCGGTTCCTGGACGAATACCTGGCGGCCAACCCACTTCCGGACAACATTGAGGCCCGCTGGGCCGGCAAGACCTTTATAAACGTCGTTTGGCAAGACGGCATGGTCAAGGGCATGCTGGTCAGTCTGCTCGGTGCGTTTGTCGCCGTGTTCCTGATGATGGCACTGCTATTCCGCAGCGCGCGCACCGGCCTGCTCGCGATGGTGCCGCTGTCTGTCACGATACTCGGTGTCTACGGCATCATTGGGTGGATAGGCAAGGACTACGACATGCCTATCGCCGTGTTGTCGTCGCTGACGCTTGGCCTGTCGGTCGACTTTGCGATTCACTTTATCGAGCGAACGCGGGCCTTGCAGCGCACCAGCGGCTCTTTCGACACCGCCATCAAGATGTCATTTGAGGAACCCGCACGCGCTATCGCGCGCAACGCGATTGTCATAGCAGTTGGCTTTACGCCATTGTTTTTTGCACCGCTGGTGCCGTATATCACGGTAGGCGCATTTATGGCCGCTATCATGGCGTTGTCCGGTGCGACTACGTTAATACTACTGCCCGCAATAATGAGTCTGACCTGGAGGCGATCATCATGAAGCACACTGTCATTCTACTAACAGCACTGCTGGCGTCTTCTGTCGCGATGGCGGAGACACTGACCGATGCTGATGAGATTATTCATCGCGCGAATCTCGCGTCCTACTACGCGGGCGTCGATGGTCGGGCCGAGGTGCGAATGATTATCACCGACAATCAGGATCGGCAGCAGCGTCGCCAATTCACGGTGCTGCGACGCGATGTCGAGGATGGTGGCGATCAACAGTTTCTTGTTGTCTTCAGCCAGCCATCTGACGTGCGCGATACCGTGTTCCTGGTCGACAAGCATGTTGACCGAGACGATGATCGCTGGCTCTATTTGCCCGGCCTCGACCTGGTGAAACGAATCTCCTCAGGTGACAAGCGCACCAGTTTCGTTGGTGCACACTATTTTTATGAGGACGTCTCCGGCAGGCAGCCGCGAGAGGATACCCACGAGCTGATCGAGACAGACGATAACTACTACGTTTTGAAGCACGAGCCGATAGATGCGGCGTCCGTCGAGTTCGAGAGCTACGTGACCTGGGTCGACCGAAACACGTTTCTGCCGATGAAGATTGACTACACCAACGCGGCAGGTGACGTATACAGGCGTGTCGAGGTGTTCAAAGTCGAAGATGTCAACGGGCACCCGACAGTTGCGGTCAGCCGAGTCTCCGATCTCCTTGGTGGCGGCAAGACAGATATGCAGTTTCGTTACATGAGCTACGACAACGGTATGCCCGCCGATGTCTTTACCGAGCGGTCTCTCAGGAATCCACCGCGTGACTGGCTGCAACGCAGCAAGGACTAGTCTGCCATGAGGGTCTTGCTCATCTTGCTGTCGTTGCCAGCGCTTGCGATGGCGCAAGACGATATGTGGGACGACGAAGGCTGGGGCGACGAGGAGCAGGCGTCGTCATGGAGCGGCTTTATTGATGCTGGCGTCGGCACGCGTTTCGAGAAGGACCCATTGCTGGACAATCGCAATGTACTCAAGGAATGGCGTGCCAGGGTCGAGACCAGCTGGACGCCCGGAAAAACCGAGATCAGCCTCAAGGGTGACATCGGCTACGACGGCATCCTCAGTGAGCCGATTTCTGAACTGCGAGAACTGCTGCTGTCATTCTCTCCGACCGATAAGGTCGACGCTCGTGT
>Ga0316189_10004117_pt1 | contig 14037 bp, 13 predicted proteins | sample LowCovwburrow_MG_FD_204930 | JGI IMG/M metagenome (GOLD analysis project Ga0316189, IMG submission 204930) | Coastal sediment microbial communities from Maine, United States - Lowes Cove worm burrow | ecosystem: Environmental > Aquatic > Marine > Coastal > Sediment | place: USA: Maine...
CACTTATCAAAGCTGCCGACCAGTCTATGTATCAGATCAAAAACAAAGGCAAAGGCAACTTCTGCTTCGCTTAAGACCCAAAAGCCATGGCACCATCCATGCCTGAAATTGCAAAAGACATTTTGGGTTCGGCAATTTGGTCATGGGTGACAGCGAACCGGGGAAAGTTATGAAAACAAGCGACATCAGGATATTGAGACGATCCCGTTGCTTCGCTATCCGTTTTGATCTAAAAGAGAAAAACTCCGAAATAAACCAAACAAAATATAAGGAAAAAACCATGAAAGCTGAAGATCACAGAAAAGTCGCCTCTTGGCACCTGAAACAAGCTGAATTGCACGAAAGTGTTGATGGATACGCCTGTGGCTGCCCACCAGATGAACAAAGCAAACAAATCATCGCCATTGTTGATTCTGGCGTCATCGAAGAAGAAAAAACCTGTTCATTGGCTAAATAACGTAAAGCTTCAAGAACACCCGATCTAACGAACCGGCCCTCAACAGGGCCGGTTTTGTTTTGCCCAAACCGAATGCTCAACAGCGCCTAGGCTCCACTGAGGCGTTTTACTGAGGCGCCCATAGATCATTTGTATGACCATTGTAGTACGACTGGTCAATATCACCGTTTCATTTATTCGCCTAAGCTTGTTATCGCGCTGAAAAGAAGTGCTTACAGTATTGAAACGGGCAATCGAAACATGGTCAACCAGCCAAATAAGACTGAAGGCTTGAGTATATTTACCGAGAAAATGAAATCCTTTGGGAAGACCGTTTTACCGTTAAATATGATTATCCTCGCCTTCCAAACCTCACATCCCAAGCTTGCTCTTTCGGCAGAGCTGCGGCCTAAGCTTCTTGAGACCTTGATGATACTCAGTGAGCTAAAAGAAATTACCCTTGATGATGCAGAGTGGGATACGCACCCGACGTCCAGCCTCCCGCGGTCAATTCACCTGATGGATGAAACGACATCAAAGATACAAACCGGGCATTGCTAGCGAAGTTGTTTACGCTTTAAGTTTTGACCACTTAATCATGCCGCCGTCCAAGATCGAAACTTTGGAAAAGCCGTATTCGTTTAAAATTCGTGCAGCTTTGGGCGACCGATTGTTATTTTTGCACGTGATGACGATGCGTTCGTTTTTGTAAGGTGCAAGTTGATCACCGAGGGTTTCAATCTTCCCCCCAAGCTTTGACACTTCGACATTCAGCGATCCTTCGATATGACCCAAAACACCGTTGTATTCGTGGGGCATGCGCACATCAAGGATCAAGATGTCTTCGCCTTCATCAAGGCGGGCTTTTAAGGCCGCGGGGAGAATAAACGGCACCTTCATGAGCTTCGCCTGAAGGCGCGGCCAAAAGCGCATTAACAAGATAAAACCATAGGCAAAGCCCATCGCCATAAGGATGTCGTATTTAAACTGCGGGTCCACGTGTCGTACTCCTGAATTATATTGAGCAGAGAATTAACGTCTTGGCTCCCCTTCGTCAAGGTTGCCACAAGCTCGATAGACCATTATGACTGCGCTTATGGATACAAATTCACCAAACGACACGGCCCCCATTCATGTCATTGGCGGCGGCCTCGCAGGATCAGAAGCCGCTTGGCAACTGGCAAACCTTGGCATCCCCGTTGTGCTGCACGAAATGCGCCCCGATAAATCTTCGCCCGCCCATCAAACGGATGGCTTGGCGGAACTGGTGTGTTCAAACTCGTTTCGCGCCGCTGATCATACAGGCAGCGCCGTGGGGCTTTTGCACGAAGAAATGCGGCGTTTAGGGTCGTTAATCATGCAAGCCGCCGACGACAATAAGGTTCCGGCGGGTGGTGCCCTCGCCGTCGATCGCGAAGGCTTTTCAGCCTCTGTCGAACAAGCCCTCACCGAACACGATCTCATCACCATTGAACGCGGGGAAATTTCCGACCTCGAAAGCCTCAACTGGGGCGACACTATTGTTGCCACCGGGCCGCTCACCAGTGATGCGTTATCTGACTCTATTCGCAGCCTCACGGGCAGCGATCAAATGTGCTTTTTTGATGCCATCGCCCCCATCGTCTATCTCGACAGCATTGATTTTGATAAGGCCTGGTATCAGTCACGTTACGACAAGGGGTCGGGTAAAGACTATATCAACTGCCCCCTGAACGAAGAGCAATACAACACCTTTATTGACGGGTTGTTAGAAGGCGAAAAGATCACCAACAAGGATTGGGAAGCAGACACCCCATACTTTGAAGGCTGCTTGCCCATCGAAGTCATGGCGGAACGCGGTCGTCAGACCTTGACGTTCGGCCCTATGAAACCCGTGGGCTTAACCAATCCACACGCCCCCGAAAAACGCAGTTATGCCATCGTACAATTGCGCCAAGACAATAAACTGGGCACGATTTGGAACATGGTGGGCTTTCAGACCAAACTGACGTATGGCGAACAAAAACGTGTTTTTCGCAGCATTCCGGGGTTGGAAAAGGCTGAATTTGCCCGTTTGGGCGGCATGCACAGAAACACCTTTATCAAAAGCCCAGAACTTTTGGACAATACCTTACGCCTGAAGTCCCACCCCCACATTCGCTTTGCAGGGCAAATCACAGGCTGTGAAGGCTATGTGGAAAGCACCGCCATTGGTTTGTTGGCCGGACGTTTTGCCGGACGACAACGCTTAGACCTAGACTGTTCAGGTCCCCCAAACACAACGGCCTTGGGGGCTTTGCTCAATCATGTGACAGGCGATGCCGAATCTGAGACGTTTCAGCCCATGAACATCAATTTTGGCCTGTTTCCGGTGCCCGACATCAACGAACGCCCTCCGGAGATGAAGGGTAAACGCCTCAAACGCGGAGACCGCAAAAGAGCCCGCAAAGCCGCCGTTTGTGCCCGTGGTTTGAAGGACTTAACCGCTTGGTTAGAGGCGACGGCATAAACCAGTCCCTCTTCATTACCTGTTTTTGCGCATTTAAATGATATTCTACAATCGTCTAAACCTTAATTTTGCTCCATTTTGATGCAAAATTTTATATATTAATGGTATATGATCGAAACATAGATTTGTGCGCAATTTCAACGGCAAAGAACCAAGGACCATTTTTTAGGGACATGATCCGCAAGACACACTCGCATTGCCTATTTTCAAAGCATCCGTTTGCTCTCAAGCGGGTGGCTGTGGTTTTGTGCCTTGGCTCATTGTTTGCTGTATTACCGACCCTGCCTTTTTTGGGTCTTTCGCCATATACTCAAGCTTTCGCCCAAGCCAATTCTCCCAAAAATGAAGCTCTGTTTTTAGCCGTTGAAAACAACAATCTGACAGATGTGAAAGAAGCGATTAAGTCTGGGGCCGAGGTGGACGCCAAGGACTTCAACGGTATGCAGCCCGTTGACCTGGCCATTGACCGTGGTTTTTTTGACATTGCTCACTATTTGATTTCGATCCGCAACGATCAACAATCTGGTGAAGGCTCGCCGATGACGGCGGCCCCCACACCAACAGCCGATGCACCGGACACGCCTGCGTCCCCCTTTGATGCACCCGTAGCCGAAACAGCGCCACCCCCTGAACCAGAAACGTCCCCCTTTGACGCACCTGTAGCCGAAACAACGCCAACAGTTGAACCGGAATCATCCCCCTTTGATGCACCCATAGCCAAAGCTGAACCAGACGTTCTGGACGCCACAACAGCTGAAACCGTCCAGATTTCTGAGCCTGAACCCCCGGAAACTCCCGTTGAGGAAGTTGCTCAAACGCCTGAACCAGACGTGACAGAACCTCTTGTTGAAGAAATCGTTCAACAGCCTGAAGAAATGGTCCAAAAAGCTAAAGAACCAACGGTCCCTACAAACAACAATGCTCAGACGCAGACTTTTAATGAGGTGAAAAAAATTGACCGTGAAAAGGCGTCCGCCTCAAAACGGTTCATCACCACATTCATGGATTTTTTCAAGCCTGCCAACACAACGGGCATTATGCGCAAAGAACGTAAGGCCCGAGAGCCAGAAGTTGCCCCGCTTACGCTGGATCAACTCAATGAACAACTGCAAGAACTACAAGCCGAACGCGGCCCCGTTCTTCATCAAATCGGACCCAAACCAACGGGTACCCAATTGATGAAGAATAGTGAGGACGCTATTCAAGATGCCCGCATTGCCAAGGCACTCTCAGAAAATGATTCGCCCCCATCAGCGACAAACCAAAGCACGCCCATAGCAAACTCTAGCGAACCAGCAAGACAATCGAAGAAGCTTGTTTTTGATGAAAGTAAGCCCTTCAACGGTCAGGTTGACCCAGAGGTTCTTGCTTTTCTTGATAATTCGGGAGATACGGAAACGGGAACGACAGACATCCCATCAGAAGGCGATCCCTTCGCAGATGCACCTGCGTCGACAGCCAAGGCCGAAGCAGATCCCTTTGCAATGCCCAGCAAAACAGATGCCGATCCTTTTGCAGATACACCAGCCCCAACAGCCAAAGCAGAAGCTGATCCCTTTGCTCCAATTGATGCACCGCAAGACGTGGCTGTACTTGAACCCAAAAGCCCGCCATCGCGAAAGGCTGCTGATCCTGCGGACCCGTTTGCCAGTCCAACGACCGATGCTGCCGATCCTTTTGCAGAACCAGACCCTTTTGCATCAGCCGAACCAGACGTCTTAGATGGTTTACTGGATTCTAATTCAGATGATGGTTCCAAAGGGGCTACGGGATGGGACGTTAAAACCGTTGAAGGGGCCACCATTCCCGACGAAGTCCAAGTCTTAAGTGCCATTGAACCCACGGGCAATATGTTGGAAGGCGTTGAGCTTACATTGGGGGCCGACACGTCTATCGGTCAAGAAGTTGGCGAAGATCGTCTGAAATTGATGGATGAAAAAACCATTCACAAGCCTTGCCTCAACAAAGGTGGGGATGAAACCATTTTCTGTGTCGACAAAGTCAGCTGGCCGTTTGAATTGGAAGAAGACTTCTTGGTTGATACCATCATGTATCAAGGCACCAGCACCGTGTCACGATATGATGCAGGGCGCGCGACCAACTTTCACGCGCTGTTTAAAAGCATCGCCTTTCCAAGGGTCATTAGCTATTACATCAACCGTTTTGGGCAACCCAGCGAAGTCGTGCAACGGGCTGTGGCTCCGCTTGCAAAACCCCGTATGGACAACCCGACTTATATCTGGCGCAGCCGCGAAGCCGGAACCGATACGACAACGTCTTTGGAAATTCGCAAGTTCGATGATGAACGCGGCAGCTTCCCCGACACACGGCGCGGCGTCATCATGCTGTATCGCAGCCACGCCGGTCCCATTTTCCCCCAACTGTCTCAGTTAGAATTGATGGTGCTTAAAGCGAATGGCGAGGTCGACACCTTCGCCGCTCCCCAAGACGATAGTGTTTGGTAGCTAATAGCGCCCCGTGGTTTTGCCCCACCACACACGAAACACAGCCCCCACCCCATCATTGGCCGCATCCCCCAAACGCAAACGTCGATCAATGAGACTGGCCAGTATCAAGGCTGGTGCCGCAGACTTTTTAAGGCTTTTGGGTATGTTCTGTTCACGAGCCCCTTGGAGCCATTTTTGAATTTGATCTTGAATAACTTCGGCTTCAATACCTTCGATTAAGCTTTCACCGTTCCGCAAGAACTTGACCAAAGCCCCTGCGGCACCAATGTCTTTAGCCGCAGCCTCGGCCCCAACATGGACAACCCCCAACTGTTCCAAGACAAGCGATTGAAAGACACCGCCCGTTGCCAGTGCATAGGCACACAGACCGTCAAAGGTAATCGGCGCGTCTTCTAAATCGAAATTGCGGGCTTCGATCAGTCCTTGCAAGTGTTCTGTTTTGAAACCAAATGGCGCTAAGCCTTGAGCCACGGGATGAGCGGGGGCTTGCCCTTTTGCCATTGCAGGAAGAGCTTCTAACCACCATTGAAGCCGTATTCGGCCTAACATGGGCTCGCTCACCGCACCGGGAATTTTCGAAATTTCTTGGTCAAAGGCCAACAAGGTTAACACAGCGTCACGTTTTGAACGGGGCACCGTTAAGGCACACAGGTACCGCGCACGATCTGTACGGGCGAGTGTGAAAACTTCTGTATCAAGAACGGGCATGCGATTTTTCATCAAAGACTTCGGATGTGACGGTTTTAGCGCATTGGTCGAGATTTCGGAAACTTTTCTCAACATTCAAAGTTTATTTGCAATTCCCGACTAAATCACTATGTTATTACTATCACTTATTCCCTTTATGAGACGAGGTCTAAAATGGCGTTTGAACTTCCCGAACTTCCCTATGCCAAAGACGCATTGGCCCCCCATATTTCGGCCAACACTTTGGATTTTCACCATGGTAAACACCACAACACTTACGTTGTGAATCTCAACAACTTGGTTGCTGACACCGATATGGCAAATCAAAGCCTTGAAGAGATTATGAAGGCCACGGCGAACGATGCGTCCAAAGCCGGAATCTTCAACAATGCGGCTCAAATTTGGAACCACACGTTTTTTTGGAACTCTTTAAGTCCCAATGGCGGCGGTGCTCCAACAGGGGCCTTAGCCGATGCCATCGACGAAGCCTTTGGCTCTCTTGACGGTTTTAAAGAAGCGTTCAAAACGGCTGGCCTGACACAGTTTGGCAGCGGTTGGGCTTGGTTGGTTTCGCGCGATGGAAAACTTGAAATTGCCAAAACACCGAATGCCGAATGTCCCCTGACAGATGGGGCCACGCCGATCCTCACCTGTGACGTATGGGAACATGCGTATTACCTTGATTTCCAAAATCGTCGCCCAGATTTCTTGGACACGTTTTTAAACGAACTGATCAATTGGGATTTCGCCAGCGCAAACTTCGCAGCTTAACCCCAACTCAAAACAACAAAGCCCCTGTGTTTCATTTACAGGGGCTTTTTTTGTGGGCTTGGTGTACCTATAGACCATGAACCAACCCTGCCCCCTTTGCGGTGAAGTCCAATCATCGCCTTACCATTCAGATAAATATCGATCCTATGTCCAGTGTGGGGTGTGCGATTTGGTGTTTGTTCTCGTTCCCGATCACCTGTCTGCAGAGGCTGAAAAAGCCTATTACGACCTTCACGAAAACGACCCCGTGATCCGGGCTACAGAGCCTTTCTCAGCCGGTTTTTTGAACCACTAGATCAACGCTTGGCCCCAAAGTCCCATGGCCTCGACTTTGGCTCTGGCCCCGGCCCAACGCTATCAAAACTGTTTGAAGAAGCAGGGCATTCAATGGCGATATACGACCCCTACTACGCCCCAGACGCATCTGTACTGTCTGACCACTATGACTTCATCACCCTGAGCGAGGTCGTTGAGCATTTGGCCGAGCCTTGCAAAGTCTTAGACGCTCTGTGGGACACTTTAAACGCTGGGGGCTGGTTGGGGATTATGACGAAACGGGTCCGGGATGCGGATGCCTTTAAAACTTGGCACTACATCACGGACCCAACGCACATTTGTTATTTTTCAGACACGACGTTTCACTGGCTTGCCAACCGCTGGTCGGCCAAACTTGTCATTGTGGGAAACGATGTGGTTCTTTTGCAAAAGGTTACTCAGCAACCGTGAACTGATAGCCTTCGTGACAGGCCACGCAACGGCTCATGTTTTCATCAAGCTTTTCCAATACGGCTTTGGCACCGTTATCGGCAGCCTTACCAATGTCATCAAAGCCAACGTGGGTGGCCTTGCCCAACTGTTTAAATTCGATGGGAAGCTTCAACATGGTTTGGACGGGAACGCCGGCGACTTCGGCCATACCCACCTGATAAGCGATGTCTTTTACGGCGGCCATATCACCCGCGTTTGCGGCGCTGAGAATATCTTGAACGGCGGCGAGCATGCCCCGCATTTCGGTCAAGATAAAGGCCCGTTCGCCAGCATCCAAGACGACGGCTTCGCGTCCGTCCTCAGCCGTCATCGTCGAGCCTTTAACGAACTTAAAGCCCACAAAGGCGGCGGTCACCCCCCACAAGAGGATGGCAATGACGGCTAAACTTTTCGTATTCATTCTTCTGATTCCTTAAATTTTGGGCTGTAAGGACGGGCGAAAGAAGGCCCAGATCACAGCCGCTTGGGGTTTAAGCTCAAAGCCATAATCAAACAACGACCAACGCAGCAACAAACCTTGGATCATGGTCACAACGGCTTGGCCCATGACGGTCGCATCAACATCAGGTTTGAACGATCCGTCTTTGATGCCTTCGTCGATCAAAATCGAAATTTTGGCCGCGTAATTCTTCATGGATGTCCGAACATCGGCTTTCAGAACAGGGTCATCTTGATGCAAACGGTCCGAAAACAGCACCGCTGGAATACCGCGATTTTCTTCGATCACCGCCAAATGAGTCGTAATCAAATTTTCCAAGCGTGTTGCGGCCCGTGTTTCTTTATCTTCGAAAATCGGGTGAATGCGGACATACACGCGTTTTTTGGCTTGTATAATCGCTTCGCGAAAAATCTCATCGCGATTTTTAAAATGACGAAACACGGTCGCCTGAGATACCCCCATCCGATCCGCAATGGCTTGCGTCGTGACAGTCCCCACACCTTGCTCTGCGGCAAGGCTCAGCGCCGTATCCGCAATTTCAACGCGCCGTTCCTCATGAGATTTCCGCTGTATCATCGTTCAATCAAACCACTTCATTATGTAAGTGATTAATTACTTACATATATTGCAGGCAGAAAGCAAGTTAAATATGTAAGGGTATAAATGTCAGTTTAGCCCTTGAAAGCAGACGTAATTTGATGCGCCCTCGAACTTCTGCTCTTATCCATGAGCAGAAGTCATTATGGAAACGTTAATCAAAAATGGCAGCCCTAATAAGGACCGCCATTTTCAATATTCGAAGATAAGTTAAAGACTATTTTTTACTTGTCTTCGCGTAGGCTTTGAGCATTTTTTTCATAGCCTTTTTGTGGTCTGCATTGTTGAGCCAGCCGTCCGTTGAGACTTTATCCCAAAACTTCGCATCAGACTGTTCTTCATGACAACCAATGCATAATCCTGTGCGTTCCATACGGTCACGCATGTCTTGAGGCAAAGGCCCTGTCAAAGGCCAGTGTGACCCAATGCTAACAAGTTGTTTTCCATCACGCGTTACGATCTGTGATAGATCATGATCGAGTTTTGGAATAGCCGGAGACTGAACACTGGTTTTGCCTGGGATAATTTGTCCTGTCGCTGTTTCCAGATCAAGAACCATATCTTTGGCATTGCCCATGAACCGACCACCTTCGATCCCGTACCCTAAAGTCTTCGGATTATCATGGCAGCTTTCACATGAACGACCTTTACGACTAGACGTGTGCGGTTGCACAGCAGCATGATCAAGGCCTTTTCCTTCAGGTGTATGCCAAATTTCATTCTTGGCTACAGTCTTGCCATCCTTGTCAATCACGGTTGTGATGACCTGGCACCCTGGCATTAACGGACTGACTCGTCCTTCACCATTGATGCCCAAAATGGGCGTTTCCCAACGCAGGTATGATCGCGTTTCAGAAACTTTACCCGCAGATGTTAGACCGTTGGTTCCCAAAGGAGCATCAGCGGTTAAGCCATCTTCACCCCGAGCATTGGCATTGGTGATCCAATCCACGTCTGTTTTTCCTTTGGAATAGTCAACCGTCACATGGCAACCATAACATTGAGGCGCCCAATCAGCGTGACAGGCATAACATTCCATGGATTCACCATGCTTGCTGAGATCATACATAGCCGTCTTAGATTCTGGACTTGAGAATGTTTTGTCCTGACCAATTTGCTTGAGAACAGGAACCTCAAAGTCCAATCCAGATGCAGAGTGCAACATCACTTTTTTACCGTCTTTAACAACGTTGCCAAGTGGGTTGCCACGGGTTGTGATTAAGAATCCATCTTTTTCATCTGGAACATCAGACATATACATGAAGGCAGGAAGGTCCGATGCCAATCCACGAGCAGCTTCTTTCAAAGGCTTCCCGAATTCTTCACCTGTACCCAAAGGAAGTTCCCACGGGAATTTTTTAGGTGTCCCATGGCAATCTTCGCATTCGATTTCAACCTGAGCCAACGTGGTGCCCGGGATGTTGCCATCACCATGCATATCAATTGACGTATGGCAATCTTGGCACAACAAACCACCTTTGGGGTTACCCGGACGGCTATCTTGTTGATGGTGAAGATCATCGGCAATAAATGTATATTTTTTCGTATGAAGCTTAGGCTGTTTTTTACCTTCTGCATTCACAGGAGACCCATAAGGGAATTCCATTACACCTTGATAGCTCATACCAACACGTTTACCGCGGTTGTGGCATGTGGTGCAGGTTTCTGTGGGAATACCCGTGTAGCTTATGCCGTTATGCTTAACGACACTTTTACGTCCCGCTTGCATACGGTGGATTAAAGGACGTCCAGCTTGGGTTTTATCGATGGTTGGGTCACCACCTTCATAAAAGCCATCGTTAGAATATGGTACGTGACAGGCAGAACAGCCATTGCCACGAAAATCGCCGCGTTTTTCGCGGCCCTGAACACCCACATGGCACCGTTGGCATTGTTGACGAGAATAGGTAATGCCTGCTTGGTTCGGGTGATCTGAAATTGCGTTCACATCAACTTCTGGAATCTGTTTGATGGACGAAGGCATTTGGTCGGGGTGAGACGTAGAATAAGCGACCATATACTCTTTATAAGCATCCGTACCAACACTTGGGACGTTACCATCTTTATCAACAAGGTCGTAGTTGCCGTAAACAGTCTTCATGTCCTTTTGCAGCCCCCAAGACCACATATTCCCTTGAAGCTTTCCGGCCTCGGTATTCATGAGAGATTTTTGCAAGCGTTCTGGGTAGCCTTCATGGCACTGACCACAGGTTTTATCTGCGATCGTTATCGCACCGGGGTCAGGATAGAACAAGGCAGGCCCACCAGCTTTGGTGAGGCCCGCAGGAGCACCCGTGTGAGCTTTTGCCTTATCTTTGGTCTCTTTGGGATTGCCGCCATGACACGTAATGCAACCTGCAGGGTCGCCAAATTCGTCACCTGCACTTTCAATGGCATCCATCATCGGGCCGTCGGTAAAGCGTTCAATGCCAGTGTGGCACGACAAACAACCGACATTAGGTGCTGGGGGTGATTTTTCTACAGCTTGCGAAGGTGCCGCTGTTAGAAACAGCACTGTCATCGCGAGGGCAAAGCTTCTAAATAATTTAATCATTCCGGGGGGGTATCCATTTTCTGTGCAAGCATGCAGCTTCAACTCTTTTAATGAGCTTTTTGAAGAACGACTCGGGCATGACAATTGAAACCCTCAATTGCTCATACTCTACAGTCCAAAAACCACACAAAACTTATGGTATTTATGGCTTGAAGTCAATCTATTTTGCCTTATTTATGCCTTAATTTACAAAAAAATCACCAGCAAAACAAAGGCTTAAACGTACATTTCATCTGCAGCTTTTGTTTAGGGCTTTTCAGCAAGATAGATATCAATGGCTTTAAATCTTTCCATCATCTGATCCAACGTCTGGGTGCGAATTGGCCATGTTTTATTATCGTTGACTGCGAATGATTTTCCGCGCCATTGATGGTAAACTTTGACGAAAGTATTGTGGACCTTATAGAGGCTCATAACCGTGATTTCACCCGTGTCAGCACCGTACGCAGAGCCAGGGGTACCATTTGGTGTGCTTGTGCAAAAAATGACGACGGTCGCATCCAGAGGGCTTTCAGATAGTTTCAAAATTGACACGTTCTCTTGTCCGCAAATCCGCATAAAGGGTGTCAGCGACATGCTGATAAAACTATCAATATTTAATTTTGAATTTTCTGGAAGGTGCACGCCCGACGCAACATAGCGCATTGACCAATTTTCAAGCGTTTCCCCCTTGGGGATTTGCTCCGCAATAAAATTTGGCCCGACTTGATTGCTAAAATGCTCACTTTCTTGGCTCCCATCCTGAGACTTTTGCCAAACAGGAACAGGATAGCTAACGGCCACATCAAAGACGGTTACGACCTGAACTTCAGGTTGCTTTGTTGTCTCGGCATAGGGTGTTGCAAGGGCGATAGAGACCAAGCTTAGCGTTATAAAAAGGGTTTTCAATAATTTCATGTAACGGCTCCACGGTCATATCTGTTTTCTTTGAAGGCCCTGTTTATGAATACGACATAATTACAGCTTCCAACAACTACGGTTTTTCATTCAACAAGGATTCAATGACCACCTTGGCCTGATCCGACCGCCATTCTGCTAATCCAAGCACACCACCACGCATAATACCCTTGCGGTCTAAAACAAAGGTCGTGGGCAGAGTTTCAAGGCCAAGCATCTTCATGAATAAAGATTGCGGGTCAAAATAGGTCGTCAATGCGGTTAAATTTCGTTTGCGCAAGAAATCTGCCGGGCTTTCTTGACCTTGTCGACCACTGGCCACCGGAACAACGATAAAATCACGTCCCGCGAAATCTTCTTGAAGCCCGTTTAAGTCGGGCATTTCACGAATACAGGGTGGACACCATGTGGCCCACAAATTAAACACGACCACTTTGCCAAGGAACTTTTCAAAGGTGACGACGTTGCCGGACTCGTCGAACATTTTCACATTGGGGACAGGCGGTGCATTGCTCAGCTTGTTGAAACCGCTAAATTGGATGGCGGCAGTGGCAAAATCAATAGGGGCACGAACGACTTCAGGAGTTGCAGGTCTTTCCGATACATTTGTATACAGGGCCACCCCCGCTGTGATAGCAACAATGAACACCACAAGAATGGAACGAAAGGGCATGGGCTAGAATCCTGTTTGATTTTGTACAATCTATCGCCCATGTTGATCAGAAACAATCTTTCCCATAACTCTCTCAAAAATACAGTTCTCTAACCTCGGCACAACACTCCCTTTCTATATAAGGTTAGTGTGTTGCGTCGACCAGTTGAACCCGCAGTCAAAAGCAGAAACAAACACCAGCCAGATAACACGTCTGCTTAGCGCCTGAAAGCAGGCATGAATGAGCTGTGAGAGACCGTTAAAGTTGACTTCTTATGGGCGTTTAGGCGCGCGCACCTACAGAAGGCCTAACCTACAGCCACCAAAGCCGCAGCCACCGCGCGTTCTTCGATGGATAGGATGTTAAAGGTTCGACACGCAGCAGACGTGTCCATCCATTCAAGGACGATGCCGTGGGCTTTCAGGGCGATGCGCAGGTCTTCGGGTGGCAGTGAAAATGTATCGCCACAGCCCACCACCAAAATGTCGGGCTTGTCTTCGGCTTCGACGATCGTTTTCAAGCCTTCGATGGACAGGTCGCCATCCCAACTTTGCGTATTATCAAGAAACACCAACACCGGGCCTTCATAGGCGACCTTGGTTATTTTGAACCCGCCGTCACCATAGGCTTGCACCAACTGGCGATTTGCAGGGGTCTTTGGCGTGATGTCTAAGGACATTAAACGGACGTCTGCTCGATGGTGGAAGACTGGCCTTCATCATCATTGGAACGATGATGCACGCCCAAACGCAACAACAACGGCACAGCCAGACAGACGGAAGAATAAGTCCCGATGATAACGCCCCAAATCATGGCAAAGGCAAAGTCACGAATGATCTCGCCGCCCAAGAAATACAACGCAACCAAAGCCAACAAAGTGGTGATCGACGTCATCACGGTCCGTGACAGGGTTTCATTGGCACTTTGGTTCAACAGATCGGCCATGGGCTTGGTTTTGTATTTGCGCAAGTTTTCACGCACACGGTCAAACACCACCACGGTATCGTTAATAGAATAACCCGCAATGGTCAGCACAGCAGCCACCGTGGACAGATTAAATTCCAAACCCAACAGAGAAAAGATGCCGATGGTCGAAATGACGTCGTGACTTAACGCGACGACGGCGCCCAAACCAAACTGCCATTCAAATCGTATCCAGATATAAAACAAGATGGCGAGGATGGCCGATACAACGGCATACACGCCGTTTAAAAACAATTCATCGGAGACCTTTGGCCCAACCAGTTCAGTGCGGCGGTACTCCATGCCCTCACCCAAG
>Ga0316189_10004118_pt1 | contig 14036 bp, 11 predicted proteins | sample LowCovwburrow_MG_FD_204930 | JGI IMG/M metagenome (GOLD analysis project Ga0316189, IMG submission 204930) | Coastal sediment microbial communities from Maine, United States - Lowes Cove worm burrow | ecosystem: Environmental > Aquatic > Marine > Coastal > Sediment | place: USA: Maine...
CCGAGCCGGTGAGATGTCCATCCAAACACGTACGGTAGAGGGCGTCGGGGTGAGCGCCGATGAACGCCAGCACGTCGGTCCGCGATTGTTCTTGTGGTTCCCCAACCAGATCGGCCGCTTTCACCAGCGATCTGGCCAATGCCAGGTCGCCCATTGCTGAAGCCGGCGTTTGGTCGAGAATCTGGAACACACCCCAATCATAGGCCAACGGCGTATCGGGCCAAGGTTCGGAGCCAGAGGGGGCCACGATCAAGGGAAGGAAAGGCGCTTTCGGTCCTCGGCCAAGCGCTGCCACAGAGCCTCAAGTTGTTGGGCCACTGGACCGGGGCCTCCCCCGCCGGGGCTCGTTCGCCGGGCAACTGCTGCGCCCGGTTCGAACAGAGCGCGAACCCCCTCACCCAGTTTCGGATGAGCCGCCGCCACCTCGACCAAAGGCACGTTGTTTTCCAACGAATCACGAACCAATGCACCGACGATGGCGTGGGCGTCCCGGAACGGGGTTCCGGCAACCACAAGGGTTTCGGCCAGGTCGGTTGCCACTAGCGAGTCCGAACCCGCAGCTTCTGCCATTCGGTCGGTGTTGAACGTGGCAGTGGCCATTAGGCCACCCATGGCAACAAGTGCCAACTGGACTTGGTCCACGGCGTCGAACAACGGCTCTTTGTCTTCTTGTAAGTCGCGGTTGTAGGCCAACGGCAACCCCTTCAGCGTTGCCAAGAGCCCGGTGAGGTTCCCAATCAGTCGACCAGCTTTACCTCGAGCCAACTCGGCGATATCGGGGTTCTTTTTCTGCGGCATCATTGAGGAGCCGGTGGCGTAGGCATCGTCGAGACGGAGAAAGCCGAACTCTTCGGTTGACCACAGCACCACCTCTTCGCCAATACGTGACAGGTGAACGCCAATCATGGTCACGCAGAAAAGCGTTTCAGCAACAAAGTCTCGATCGCTCGTGACATCCAAGGAATTGGTGAAGGTCGAGCCAAAGCCCATGTCGGCTGCGGTCGATTCCGGGTCGATCGAAATCGAGGTTCCGGCCAAGGCGCCGGCGCCGAGTGGCGACACATCTATCCGGCGGCGGGCGTCGACCAACCGATCGACGTCTCGCAACAGTGACCAGGCGTGAGCGGCAAGGTGGTGGGCCAACAACACCGGCTGGGCCCGCTGCAGGTGGGTGTAGCCGGGCAAATAGGCCTGGCCGGCCTTGACTGCCCGGTCGGCGAAGATTTCGGCAACGTCGAGAACGCTTGCGGCCAATTCGTCTACCGTCCGGCGGGTCCACAGTCTGAACGCCGTCGCCACTTGATCATTTCGACTACGCCCGGTGTGGATCTTGGCCCCGGCACTGCCGGCCAGTTCGGTTACCCGACGCTCGATTGCGGTGTGGATGTCTTCGTCGGACTCCACAAACTCAAACAACCCGTCGGCAAGCTCCACCGCTGTTGTATCGAGGCCGGCAAGTGCAGCGACGACCTCGGCGTCGTCCAACAGCCCCGCTCGGCCCAAGCCTCGTACGTGGGCCCGAGAGCCCTGGATGTCGTCTTGGGCCAGTCTTTGGTCAAAAGACAAACTCGAGGTGAAGGACATCAAGGCTTCAGCCGGGCCACCGGCGAATCGGCCATGCCACAGTGTGTTGGCACCACCGCCCGGGCTCGTGGGTTCGCTTGAACCGGTGATCATGATCCAAAGCCTCGTCTGGCGGCCAAGGTCCGAAGCCGGAGAGCATTGAGCTTGATGAAGCCCTCAGCATCGGCCTGATTGTAGGCGCCACCGTCATCTTCGAAAGTGGCGATGTTTTCGTCAAACAACGAATCAGGCGACTTGCGTCCCACAACATCGACGTTGCCTTTGTAGAGCTTCAGCCGAACCGTTCCATTGACAACGGTTTGGGTGGAGTCGATCAAATCCTGGAGAAGCTCCCGCTCCGGGCTCCACCAGTAGCCGTTGTAGACAAGCGTGGCGTATCGAGGCATCAGCTCGTCCTTGAGGTGAGCCACTTCTCGATCCAACGTGATCGACTCGATGGCCCGGTGGGCTTTAAGCATGATCGTGCCGCCCGGGGTTTCATAGGCGCCTCGGCTCTTAATCCCAACGTAACGATTCTCGACAATGTCAAGACGGCCGATTCCGTTGGCACCACCAACGTTGTTCAAATGGGTTAGCACTTCGGCGGCCGACATTGCCGAGTCGTCGATGGCGACAATGTCGCCGTTGCGGTATTCAAGGTCGATATAGGTGGCCTCGTTCGGTGCCATTTCCGGGCTGACCGACCAACGCCACATCTCGGCCGGCGGTTCGGTCCAGGGGTTCTCCAAAGGACCACCCTCATAGGAGATATGCAGCAGGTTGGCGTCCATCGAGAACGGTGACTTCTTTCCCCGCGACATCTCAATGGGGATATTCCGTTCCTCGGCGTAGGCCATGAGCTTCTCACGGCTGAGCAGATCCCATTCCCTCCAGGGGGCGATGATCTTGATGTCGGGAGCCAAGGCGTAGGCCCCCAGCTCAAACCGCACCTGGTCGTTACCCTTGCCGGTAGCGCCGTGGCTAATAGTGTCGGCCCCGGTTTCGGCCGCTACCTCAATCAGCCGTTTGGCAATCAGTGGCCGGGCGATCGAGGTGCCGAGCAGGTATTCGCCCTCATAGATGGCGTTGGCTCTAAACATCGGGAAAACAAAGTCGGCAACGAATTCTTCCCTGACATCATCGATGAAAATCGACGACTCGGGAACACCCATCTCCAGGGCTTTCGCCCGGGCCGGCTCCAACTCGTCGTTCTGACCAAGATCGGCGGTGTAGGTTACGACTTCACAGTTATAGGTGTCGACCAGCCATTGAAGAATGACGGAGGTATCCAGACCTCCGGAATAGGCCAGCACAACCTTTTTGACGTCCACTAGATATCTCCTCGTTGATCTTCATTTGCAATTCCCGACATCTCCGCCAATTCAGCGGCCAACGCGGGACCAGACTTTTCAGCGGCGATAGCCAGCAAGGTGTCATCACCCGCAACTGTTCCTATCAAATTGGGTAAACCAGCACGGTCCAACGCCGAGGCAACAACGTGGGCCGACCCAGGTGGGGTGCGCAACACGACCAGGTCACCTGATCGGTCGACGTCGGCCAACCACTCCCCCAACACGCGACGAAGATGGTCGGTAGGCGCAAGCTGATCCACTGGAAGCTCAGGTATCGCGTAAACCGAATTGCCACCAGGCACCCGGACCATGATGGCCCCAAGCTCTTCAAGAACTCGGGAAACGCTAGCTTGTGTGGCAGCGATCCCGGCGTCGGCCAATAGGTCGACGAGATGCCCTTGGCTGGTAACCGCTTCGGCCGTCAAAAGAGTGGCGATGCGATGTTGTCGTTGCGTCTTACTCATGCGAGCTCATGCGAACCAGTGCCGTTTTGGTCTGAAAGCCAGGCCAGAACCGCCCTGATCGAGGCCAAACGGTTCGCCGCTTGAGGCCATATCCGACTTTTCGGACCGTCCATCACCGAAGACTGCACCTCTTCCCCTCGGTGTGCAGGCAGGCAATGCATAAAGATGGCGTCGGTGGCAACCTCCATCAAACGGTCGTCGACGGAAAACCCTTCGAAGGCCTTGAGCCGTTCGGTGCGCTCGGCTTCTTGGCCCATTGAGATCCAGCTGTCGGTATAGACCACGTCGGCCCCTTCCAGCGCCTGCTCGGGCCGGTCGAAATATTCGAAGTTGGCACCATCAACGAAAAGGCGGTCGGCGTCGGTGTCGCTGAAACGATATTCCGGTGGTGAGGCCAGACGGATTTCAGCCCCCAATCGTGAGGCGGCCAAAACAAGCGAGCGAGCCACATTGTTGGCGTCGCCCAAGTAGGTGATCACCTTGTTATCGAGCGGGCCCAGCTCGGCCCGGATAGTCAACACGTCGGCAATCGCTTGGAGAGGGTGACCGTCGTCCGACAGCAGATTTACAATCGGCACAAGATCAAGCTCCGCCATCCGTTCAAGAAGGCGGTGATCGTGAACCCGGGCACAGACAACAGAGTGATAGCAGGCCAAGGTACGGGCCACGTCTTCGGCGGACTCACGCTGATCGATCCCGATCTCGTCGTTGGTGATATAGATCGGATGTCCACCGAGCTGCACAACGGCCATCTCGGTGGAGTTGCGAGTCCGAGCTGATGCTTTGGCGAAGAAACACGCCACTCCCAGACCATCAAGTGGCTTTTTCAGTTCTGTCGGATCCAGCTTGGCCAGATCCAAGACCTGATGGAACTCCTCCAGCGTTAGATCATCGATTTCCAACAGGTGCCGCATTACTCGCCGGCTCCATTCGGCTGGTCCGCCGTTGACAGCACCGATTCCAAGATGGCTGCTGCTTCGGCGATTTCGCTATCGGAGACGAGCAGGGAAGGCGCCACTCGCAAAGCAGTAGCAGTGACACCGTTGAGCACCAGGCCGGCATTCATGCATCGAGCAGCAATCTCGGGGGCATCGTGACCCTCAAGTTCAACGGCCAGCAAAGCTCCAAGCCCGCGTATGTCGACGACGCCGGCCAGAGCCCCGAAAGCCTCGGTCATCTTGCGACCCACGGCATGAGCCAAAGCGGGAGCATCGACCGACTGCATTGTGTCCAACACCGCCCGAGCCGCAGCGGTGGCCAACGGTTGACCTCCAAAAGTAGTGGCGTGATCGCCACGTTTGAACGCCGAAGCCACCTCTTTACGAGCCCAGCAGGCGCCTATTGGCACACCGTTACCCAAGGCCTTGGCCATAGTGACCACATCGGGCTTCACGTCGAAATGCTGGAAGCCGAACCAACGCCCAGTACGACCAAGACCGGTTTGAACCTCGTCTACCATGAAGAGAATATCACGCTCCCGGCATAGTTCGGCCACCCCTTGGAAGTAGGCCTTTGTTGCCGGGTTCACTCCCCCTTCGCCCTGGACCGGTTCCAGGAGCACTGCGGCGACCGTCTCGTCCAGCAGCTTTTCCAACTCGTCCAGGTCATCCCAGATAACGTGGCGGAAACCTTCGGGAAGTGGCTGGAAGGCATCCCATTTGGCCGGCTGCCCAGTGGCGGCCAAGGTGGCGAGCGTCCGGCCGTGGAAGCTCTGATAAGCCGACACCACCACGTGACGACCGGGGCCTCCGTAGCGACGGGCAAGTTTGATTGCCGCTTCGTTCGACTCTGCCCCCGAGTTACAGAAAAAGACCTGCCCACCAGCGGGTGAACCGTCGCCGATCAGGTGATCAAGAGTCGAGGCGACCGCACCGTTGTGCTCGGTGCCATAGAGGTTTGAAACGTGAAGAAGTTTCTGGGATTGAACGGCTAATGCCTCGGCGACCGCCGGGTGGGCGTGGCCCAGGCTCGTTACGGCCAACCCCGACAAGAAGTCGAGGTAGCGGTTGTCGTCGCGGTCCCAAAGATAGGAACCTTCGCCTCGAATGAATTGCACCGATACCGGGCCATAGTTTGGCATCAGTGGGCAAGAGTCCATTTCGGCAGGAGCGCCGACAGCTGAACGGTGGTTGGTCATGACGATTCTCCGGGCAATTGGGGTTAGGAGGTGTGCCGGCAGGCATGCCGACCAAAATATACAGTGGGAATTCTCGGCTCGGGGAGTCGAGATCCAACCGTGGCGAAGCGAGCGCGTTCACCTAGCAGGGCTGGTCCTCAAGGGTAATCATGGTTCCGATCCCGGCATTGGTGAAAAGCTCCAGCAACACGACGTGGGGTATCCGCCCGTCTAGCATGTGGGCGCTGGCCGCACCCGACCTCACGGCATCGATGCAGGCCTGGGCTTTAGGCACCATGCCACCGGAGATCGATCCGCTGTCGATCGCCGACTGCAGTTCGCTGGCGGTTGCTCGAGGCACGACTGTTGTTGGGTCGTCGGGGTCGGACAGGAGTCCAGGGACATCGGTGAGGTAGATGACTTTTTCGGCACCGAGTGCACCACCCAATGCCCCGGCCACGGTGTCTGCATTGATGTTCAACGCCTGGCCCTCGGTATCAGCACCGATCGAGGAGACAACGGGAATCAGATCTTCGGCCAGAAGCCGTTCGATAAGGACAGGATTCACCGCCACGATGTCACCCACGAAACCCAGTTTCGGGTCTCTGATGGTGGCTTCAAGCATGCCACCGTCTTCGCCCGACATGCCAACGGCATAGGCCCCGTGCATATTGATCCGGCCGATGATGTCTCGTCCGACTTTGCCGACCAACACCATCCGGGCCACATCCAGGGTTTCGGCATCGGTTACTCGTAGTCCGTCGACAAACGACGACTCTTTACCAAGACGGTGCAGCAGTTCACCAATTTGTGGCCCGCCACCATGAACGACAACCGGTTTCATTCCCACCGAGCGCAACAGGACGATGTCCTCGGCAAAGGTACGACCGAGATCATCATCGACCATGGCGTTGCCACCAAACTTGACGACGACGACCGCCCCTCGGAATCGCTGGATGTAGGGCAGCGCCTCAATCAGGGCTTGGGTGCGCCGTTCAGGCTGGTAGCCCCTGATGTCTTCTATCGTCGACTCAGCCATAGTGGAAGACTATACAACCCGACACATAGACATGCGAGTCATTTTATCGCCGGTCAACTCCGGTAGCCGGCGTTGATATCGATGTAGCCATGGGTGAGGTCACAGGTCCAGATTGTTCCGGTGCCATCACCTAGGCCCATGCCAACCGAGATGACCACCTCGTCGCCTCGTAGATGCTCGGTTGCCCGCTCCTCGGAATAACTGTCGGAAACGTAGCCGTTCTCGGCCACCAACTCATCCCCGATGGTGATCGACAGCCGATCACGGTCGGCTGGTTCGCCTGCTTTGCCAACCGCCATCACGATCCGACCCCAGTTGGCGTCTTCCGCGGCCAGGGCCGTCTTCACCAACGGCGAGTCGGCGATGGAGCGAGCCACCACCTTGGCCGAACGATCGGATTCGGCACCGGCCACGTTCACGGTCACAAACTTGGTTGCCCCCTCGCCATCCCGTATGACCTGATGGGCAAGGTCGAGATTTACACTGTCCAACGCTTCGGTGAAGCTACCCCAAAGCTCAGACCCGTCATCGCCGATTTGCCGGTTGCCAGCCTTGGCAGTGGCAAACAGGAGGACGGTGTCGCTGGTCGAGGTATCGGAATCCACCGTGATCGAGTTGTAACTTCCCGAAACCGACGCGGAAAGTGCCTGCTGAGCCGCCCCGGCACTCACATCCAAATCAGTGAAGACGAAGCTCAGCATCGTGGCCATATCGGGCGCGATCATGCCACTGCCTTTGGCGATACCAACAATCCGACCGACTATCGAGCCGTCAGGACCGAGAACGTCGGCTCCGGATGCTTTAGCGAAGGTATCGGTGGTCCGGATGGCATTGGCCGCTGTTTCCCAACTCGCCACCGACGACGATGTCACCAACCGGCCAAGTTCGGAAACCATGTTTTCGACATCAAGTGGTTCACCGATCACGCCGGTTGAGGCAACCATCACTTCTTCGTTGGCGCAACCAAGTTGGTCGGCGATTACCGCCACCTCGGCCTCGACCGCATGCTCACCAGCCGCGCCGGTAAACACGTTGGCGTTGCCTGCGTTGCACACGAGGGCCCGGGCGATGCCGTTCGGGAGTTGTCTACGGCACCACTCGACCGGGGCCGACGCACACCGAGACGAAGTGAACACGCCGGCAACGGTGGTTCCCGGGTCGAATTCGGCCAGGAGCAAATCGTCACGATCGCGGTAGCGAAGATTGGCCGTTCTGGTTACCAGCCGAACCCCCTCGATCGGGGAAAGGTCGGGAAAGTGACTGGGGGCTAGAGGTGATACGTCGCTGCTCATGGATACATACCAATCGTCGAAAGACCTAGTGTCTCGTCTAATCCGGTGGCCAAGTTAGCGCACTGAACAGCCATTCCCGATGCCCCCTTGGTGAGGTTGTCCAACACCGAAATCACCAGAGCGGTACCGGTACGCTCGTCAAACCGAGCGGTCAGGTGAACGGCATTCGATCCGACAACCGATTTGGTCTGGGGGCTCGAATCACCCACATACACGAATGGCTCATCGGCGTAGGCGTCGGCTAGGACCCCAAGCAGATCTTCGGACGTGAGCCCGCGCTCCAGCTTGTCGTCGGGAACCGTTCCGTAGCAGGTCGCCAGGATTCCTCGACTCATCGGCACAAGGTGTGGCGTGAACAGCACCGACGGAGAAACATCGGCGTGATCAGCGATGGCCTGTTCGATCTCGGGAGTATGGCGGTGGGTCAGCAGGCCGTAACCGGTGGTGTTGCCGTCGACGGCGGTAAAGGACGTGTGCGGTTTAGGCGGACGACCGGCCCCACTCAATCCCGTTTTGATGTCGGCGACAAGCCGTTCGGGTTCCACCAAACCCGCAGCCACCAACGGAGCCAAAGCCAAGGTGGCTGTTGCCGCGTTGCATCCCGTGGCCGCAATCAGTTCGGCACCTTCGATTTCGGACCGGAATAGTTCCGGCAGGCCATACACCGAGGAATCCAACAAGGCCGGTGCGGTGTGTTCGGCTCCGTACCACTTTGGATAGAGCGCAGCGTCGTGAAGACGGAAGTCGGAACCGAGGTCGACGATATGGCCGACCCGTCCAACCAAGTCGGGCACGATCCCCATGCTTACCCCGTGAGGCAGCCCGATGAACACCACATCCAGCCCGTCGACCAGATCGGCACTGTAGGCGTCGAAGGTCTGGTGGGGGTAGGCCATCGACAGGTTGGGATACAGGTCGCTGACTCGATTTCCAGCCTGGGAATCACCGGTTGCAACGACAAGTTCAAATCGAGGGTGGCCGGCCAGCAGACGCATCAATTCGACACCGGTATAACCCGACGCCCCAACTATTCCGACACGGAGGGTATTCGACATGACCTTGAGTCTATTCATCGGATCACATGATTATACAACTCCGTGAAGCCACACATTTGTCACACCACGATCCAACCCCTACGCCGGTTTATCGCCTACAATTCGTTTTCCGTGAGCCTTGTGATTGGGATCTGTGGGGGAAGCGGTTCAGGGAAGACCACCCTGGCCCAAAAAGCAGCTGAAGGAATCCGACAACAGTGGGGTTCCAACGCAGCGACGGTGATCAGCTTCGACGCCTATTACCACGACCAGTCCAACGTCGACGTAGCGACACGAGCAACCGTGAACTACGACCACCCGGACTCACTCGAGGCCGATTTACTCATTTCTCACATCCAACAACTGAAGCTCGGCTGCGACGTTGACATCCCGGTTTATGACTTCACCCAGCACACTCGCTCGCCACAAACCCAGAGAGTGGAAGCCTCCGATGTTGTGGTCATCGAGGGCATTCTGCTCTTCAGCTATCCCGAGCTTCGGAACGAGTTCGATTACCGGGCCTTCCGAGATTGCCCGGAATCAGTCCGATTCGAACGACGTCTCCGGCGTGACATACACGAACGAGGGCGTTCACCAGCCTCGATCCGCCAGCAACTACAGACCACGGTCAAACCAATGCACGACCAATACGTCCAGCCCCATTCCGACAGTGCCGACTTCGTCACCTACCACGGGGAAGACCTTGAAGTCGTCGCCGACAAACTCGTCGAGCAAATCCAGTCGCTAGACGTGTGCCGTTCCGGCACCCGGAGTTTCGCTTAGCGAAACATCCCACGCTGACAGCTACTACGCCAGTGGGAACAGATTAGATTCGAAACGTTGACGGCCTTGCCCGGGCTTCGGTAGCCACACCGGAAATGGCAGTTGCCATATGAGACCAGCGGGTGGGTGGCAAGTCATGCCCCATGTCGGGGAACGTCAGTAGCACCGATCCCGGCACAGCCCGAGCCGTAGCTTGCCCACCTCCCACGGTGATCAGGCGATCCTTGTCCCCGTGGATCACCAAGGTTGGAACCCGAAGTTTTTGCAGGTCCGAGGTTCGATCAGGGCCGGCCGCCACTGCCGCCAACTGGCGACGAAGACCGTCGAATGAGAACCCTCGCTCTACCGCCAGTCGAGCCCGGTCGGCGGTAGAGGCTTCATCTGAGCGAGGTCCGGCGATCAGGTTTTGAATCTCGGAGATGTAGTCGACCACGGCATCTGGATCCCGCTCGTCTGGAGGGGGAATCATGGTGGTCAGTCGAAGTGCCAACGACGTCGCCACCCGACCCGAGAACCGATCACCGGGCATCGACATGATCGATGTCAGCGATCGAACCTTGAGAGGGTGGTGAATCGCCATGGATTGAGCGATCATTCCCCCCATGGAGGCTCCTACGACGTGGGCCGAACCGATGTCGAGGGCTTCTAGAAGATCGGCCGCGTCGTCAGCCATGTCCTTGATCAGGTACGGGACCTTCTCTTGCCGGGCCAACACGCCCTCAACCGCCAACTCGACTATGGATGGTACGGGCAGGTCAAGAAGTTCGCTGGCACCGGCGTCACGATTGTCGAACGCGATCACATCGAAACCCCGGGTGAGCAGCTCATCGATGAAACCCCGCGGCCAGTCGATCAGTTGCCCGCCCAAGCCCATTATCAGCAGCAACGGCTCGGGCTGCTGTTTAACCGGCTCCCTAATCTCGCTCGACGGATTCAGGCGTCGACCGATACGCCGAGCCCACCCGCGCATACCATGAGAGGGATTCGCCGGTACCGGTTCGGTGTCTGGCTCAGGGTGGAATCTCTCGTAAGCGAGCGTTATCCCGTTGGATTTCACGGTTGGCATCACCCCCAAGCTAATGGATTCCAAGGCCGGCAGCCGCAACATCGCCCAACAAGAATTCCAAATCTTGGTTCAGATGCGGCCGGCAGCCTTGGCTGAACGTTCGGCTTCGTCGAGTTGATGCTCGACGATGTCAAGCCCGGCCGACCAGAATCCTGGATCGTTCAGATCGCAGTCGACGATTGCTCCCAGCTCGGCGGGAGGCATTGATCCACCGGCCGAGAGCAGTTCCAGATACGACGGAACAAAGTCGGCTCCCCGTGCTTGGTAGCGGGCATAAACCGACAATGCCAGCAGTTGGCCGTAGGCATAGGCGTAGACATAACCGGGGGTACCCATGAAGTGAGGGATGTAGGACCACCAGGTTTTGTAGCCTTCGGTGATTTCGACCGAGTCGCCCATCATGTCGGTCTGGGTTTTGGCCCACAGGTCACCAAAGGTCTCGACCGAAAGCTCGCCTTCGTCACGACGGTGGGTGTGAACCTCGTTTTCGAAGCGGTTCATCGCCACCTGACGAAACACCGTTGCCATGGCGTCATCGACTGATGCCGCCGAAAGTGCGAACCGCTCGGCTGGATCGTCGATCATCGACAGCAGCCGGTTGTTGGTGACCGTTTCACCAAACACCGAGGCTGTTTCGGCCAGAGTCAACGAAGTCGTCTGGTGAAAGATGCCTTGCTTCCGTGACAGATAGGCATGTATCCCGTGACCCAGCTCGTGGGCCAGGGTTGCGATGTCTCTCGTCTTTGATGTCCAGTTCAGGAGCACATACGGATGGTGGCTCGGCACGGTATAGGCGCAAAACGCTCCAGGCTGCTTACCGGGCTGGGTTGGGGCGTGAATCCAGCCTTCGTTGATAAACCGATCAACGATGTCGGCCAGTTCAGGCGAAAACGAGTTGTAGGCGTCACGAACGACATCGGTCGCCTCGCTCCAACCAATTTCGGTTTGTGAGTCGGCAACGGCCGCCATCCGGTCATAGTCGGCCAGGCGGTCAACGCCGAGCACCTTGGCCTTGAGGCGATACCACCGCTGAGGGATGTCGTATCGGCCCACGACGGCCGCAACGAGGGCTTCTACCGACTCATCGGTGGCTTCATTGGCCAGGTTCCGAGACGAAACCCACGTCGGGAAGTTCCGTAGGCGGTCTTCGACTGACTTTTCCAGCAAGATCGTATTGAAAATGTAGGCCCTTGTGCGAAGACCGGGGGCAAGACCGTCGGTGACGGCTTCGGCTGCGATTTGTCGAGCGGAGCGGTCGGGATGGGCCAGAAGGGACAAGCCCTGTTCCAACCCGACGGTATGAGTATCGCCCTCTCCGGTAACGGGATTCTCCGGCAGCTGTAGCTCAATGGCCGAGGTTTGCTCGTCGAACATCCTGACCCAGGCCGACGATCGAGGCGACGACGTCTCGATCAGGATTGTCTCTTCGGCCTCGCTAAGAAGGTGAGGCCGGTTGAGCCTGGTGGTAACGAGATGATGGTGGCAGAATCCAAGCTGGCTGTCATCCAAGAACCTTTGGGCCACATCATCGTCCAGAGCTGCGAACTCCAACTCGACGAACAACAGCAAGGTTCCGATTTCGATCGATGCCTCTTCCAATTTCTGACGGGCCGCTCCCCGTTCAGGATCGAGTGTGTTCTCGGTGAATCGAAGCATTCCATAGTGACCGGCCCGGCTGACAAGATCATTTACCTCCGCGATGCCGGTCATGAGCGAGGCGAACTCGGCCCCCGTCATCGTCGCGATCTTGCCTTTGGCCGCTGCCAGGGTCTCGGCTAACGATTTGGCTTCGACCATGAGATCATCGGCTGATTCAGCTCCGTTCAGAAGCGGTTCAAGATCCCAAACAACGTCGGAGGCGGTGAGGTCAACATCAGTGGCGGACATCTATCCATAATGCCCGAAATCAAACCCCAATCAGCGCCTGGTTACCAGGTGACCAACTGGGTGACGTCTAGCGGAGCCTGGCTTTGTGGGTCTTTTCTATTGCGGTGATACAAGCCTGACGGGCGTCGGCCACTTCAGAGTCTGTGAGGGTTCGGTCAGCGGCCTGGAACCGTAGGGCAAAGGCCAGCGAGCGAACATCGTCGCCCAAGCTGGAACCCCGGTATACGTCGAACAAACGCACTGATTTCAGCAGTTCACCGCCCGAGGATCTCAGCGTCTGTGAAACCTTGGTGACGGGGACGTCATTGGGCACTACGAAGGCCAGGTCAACATCGCTCGACGGAAATCTCGAAATGGGGCTGTATTTCGGGACGGATCGAGCAGCTTCAACTATCGGGCCAAGGCCCAATTGAACCCATGCCAGGCGGCCGGTCACGCCGTAGTTTTCGGCCACCGTCGGATCGATTTCGCCCACTTCGCCCAGCGTCCGACCACGAAAGATCACTTCAGCCGAGCGGTGAGGATGGAGCCCTTCCCTCGACTTGTTGGCGATCAGCAGCCCTTTGAGGCCCAGTTCGGTTGCCAAGCGATGAACGAGACGAGTGGCGACCCTAGCTGCGGAACCGTCGGTGTCGAAACCGGCGACCAGGGCCCCCAACTGTTCCGGTTCGTCGGGAAGGTCGCCTTTGCCCGGCTGATAGACCTTGCCGACTTCATAGATTCGAATGTTCTCGTTGCGGTGTGCCTGGTTGTGGGCCACGACTTTGAGAAGCCCAGGAAGTAAAGAAGTACGCAAGACCGACTCTTCCGCCACCAGTGGATTGAGCAACGAGATTCCAGTGGGGTCGAGACCAGCGCGTTGCAGATCGCCGGGAGCCAGGAAGGGCATCGGCATGGTCTCGGTGAAACCGGCCCCCCGAAGCGAACGGTGCAGCCGACGACGAGTCAGTTGGTGGGTGGTGAGACGCCCACCTTGGTTCGGCCGGGGGACTCGATGCCCGGATTTGCTGTAGCCGTGATGCCGGCCGACCTCTTCAATAACATCGGCCTCGATGGTGGCGTCCGGCCGCCACGGAGGAACGGCCACCGTTAAACCATCGCCGACCCCAGGAGTTACCTTGAACCCGATCGGCTCCAAATAGCCCGTGGCTTCTTCGGCGGTCAATGTCGTATTCAACAGCTTGTTGAGCTGAGTCATCCGAAGGGTGACCGGAGGAGTATGAGTTAGGTTCCCGTCGGCGACAACCGTGCCGGTCGCAACCGTGGCACCACATATCTCGGTCGCTAATTCGACGAAGCGGTCAAGGGCGTGGTTGACCGCTTCGGGATCGACACCTCGTTCAAAACGGGTCGACGCTTCAGATCGCAGATTCAATCGCCGAGACGTCTTGGCAACACTCATCCGGTCCCAAATTGCGGCTTCAAGAAGAACGCTGGTGG
>Ga0316189_10004119_pt1 | contig 14035 bp, 9 predicted proteins | sample LowCovwburrow_MG_FD_204930 | JGI IMG/M metagenome (GOLD analysis project Ga0316189, IMG submission 204930) | Coastal sediment microbial communities from Maine, United States - Lowes Cove worm burrow | ecosystem: Environmental > Aquatic > Marine > Coastal > Sediment | place: USA: Maine...
TTCTTCTGCCCATTCTTCTGCGCAACTATTGCCAGTGAGCCGCGACTGAGTTGATCGATCTGAGTCTGGCTGACATAAATATGCTTGATTACATTGGCATCGGTAAAGCTGAATTTCTGGTCGCCGTCTTTAGCGATAATGTTCATCTCTATAAGCTGTTTTACCTGAGCCGCTAATGCGCGTTTCTCAGCTTGGCCATTTTTCTCCAGATTCAGTTGCCGGTCTTTAGCTACCTGCTGGGACTTTTCTCTATCTAGCTTCAATTTATGCTGATCAATAACAGGGTTCTTGCTTTTACGAGCAAGTTTTTCCTGTTTGTGCTTGGCGCGCTTTAGCTGCTTGGCTTTTTTGTCATCTATCAAGCCGGATTTTTTTAGTTGATCTTGTAGGGAAACAGACATAAGCAAATACTAGCTTGGGTTATTGGGAATTAGGAAATTCGAGAATAAGCTTCGATTTGTGTGAGTTTAGCATGGGGAATTCGTAAAACGAGAAATAATACCTTTTCTAGCAGCGTCAGCAATGGGTTACCTCCACTACTGATTACAGTTACTTAAGTCTTATTACCACAGCACCTGCGTTATACGGTTCGAGTTCAAAATCCAAGATGTCACCGCGAAACCTCAGGTCGCGCAGCACCAACATTACCTCGTCACGAATCAGTCCTGAACCAACAACAAGGCGAATACACTTAGCGATGCCTTTGCGAGCCAGATCAATCTCACTTTGCATCTTGCGTAGGGCCTCACTAACGCGTTCACCCTGGTGTGCAATGTCAACTGTGATAGTCGAGCCGTCATGTTGAAGATTTAGAGCATTGTCGCATTTTGGACAATAATCTAAGGTTTCAGTAACGCTCATGCCACAATCTAGGCAAGTCTTCAGCATCGTTTTTACTCAGGCTTAATCAGGAAGTATCAGGCTATCCCTAAACCAAAACCTTGTCCAGATTGATGGAGCTAAGCAAGGAGCAGAGAAAAAACAAAGCTTAACAGCTTGACGGGGAGTGCCGTTTACGATGCCAAATTGTAAGTGTCCCATTTTTCTTCTGCTGTATATAATCGGGGGAATAAACTTGGCAGACATATTTTCCTACATTGAAGTGTCCCGTAGTTAGAGGAAGTCCAGATAGCGGCTGACGTAGAGGTAACAATGAGTGAGCTTGGTAGCAAACAAATTCTGGTTGTAGATGATGACAGCTTTATTCTCTCTATAACTGTCGCCATCCTCGGTAGGCTAGGCTGTAGCAATGTGGATACCGCCCAGAATGGTGAAATAGGCATAGAAAAGCTAAATGATAAAGTTGATTCAACCTACGATCTGGTGATATGCGATCTCAACATGCCGGTTCTCGATGGCGTGGGCTTTATTCGTCAGGCCGGTGAGAGAGGTTTTAGTGGCGCTCTTGTTTTGTCCACCGGCGATGAATCAGAGCTTCTCGAGCAGGCTCTCGAATTAGCTGAAGCGCTAAAGCTGAATCTATTGGGGTCTCTCACCAAGCCGCCTAATCTAGATCAATTAAAAAGAATGTTAGAGAGTTTGAATTAATCGCGAAGGGGGATTGAAAGCAGCGGGTTTTATACTGCCGATTGCAGCTAGATCACCTTCACTGGGCCCTTATAGTCTGCTACTCAGTACTCTGCTATAAAGGAGAGCACTTCTTGCAGTTTTTCAGATAATGCTGATTCGTTCTGTTTGATAATTTCCCAATCGGCTGCTGCGCCAGCTTTTTCCAAAGCACCACTCACCTCCGCAAGTTGGATAGCCCCTACAGTACGTGCCGACGATTTAAGTTTATGCGCTCCTGCATTGACAGCTTCAGCGGATTGCTCCCCGCAGGCATGTAGAATTTCCGTCACAATGTCATGTGATGAGGTGGCGAAATCGCTCAGAATACTTCGAATAGTATCGGGATCTTCTCCGAAAATAGCAACTAGAGCAGATATTTCCACAGGGGGACTGCTGGTTCCATATTCTGATTCCTCTTCGATCAGATTCTTAACCTTCGGTGCTTCTTTATCACTATCTGAATTTCCTTCAGGCTCGGCAGAAATTCTATCCTTCGATGTTGGATCGCAATTTTTAGCTGTTTCATCAGCATCGATTTTTGGCAGCCATTTTTTCAACATGCGTTTGAGTTTGTCCATTTCTAACGGCTTGGGTAAATAGTCATCCATGCCTGCTTCCAAGCACTTCTCCGCCTCACCCTGCAGGGCATTGGCGGTAATCGCAATGATCGGGAATCGCTCACCAGCTGATTCCATACTTCGAATGGCTGCCGTTAGTTCATAGCCGTCCATCTCTGGCATATGAACATCACTTAGTAACAGCCCATAATTCTTCGATTGCCAAGAATCAAAAGCCTTCTTTCCATCACTAACAATTTCAGCGGTATAGCCTAGTAGGGTTAATTGTCGATAGATAACATCCTGATTGGTAAGATTGTCCTCAGCCACAAGAATTAGCTGTCCAAGTTTTTCAGCTTCCTCTGCCGTCAATGCTGGTTTCGCTTTCCTGCGGATTTCCGGTGTTACATCAAACAATTCAGGACTCGCTCGACCGGCCACTACGCCAACGTTCAATAGGAAGGCAGAGCGCAGCAGCGGGAAGCAGGGAGTCACTACAGTATCAGGAAGAACTAGGCCGCTCTTAGTTGAAGGATCTTTTGAAAGAACCATGAAGCGAAGGCCCTTGTATCGATCACGCAATGACTCCACCAGTGTTTGCCTGTCTGTATCTGACCATTCTGGACCAATAGTAAGCACATCAACAGAATCACCCGATGCGGCAGCCTCATCGAGTTTTTGAGGTATATCAGAGGCGCTTTTCACGATGTCTACATGGACTTCGGAATGCCTCAAATAGCTCGATGCGAATTTAAGAATTTCCCGATCCTGGACAGCCAGCATTACCCTTAAGCCAGACAGGTCGGTATCTTCAATATCTCCACGATTTGCTCTCGTAAGCGGTAGTGAAATCTCAAAACTAAATTTGGACCCTTTGCCCTCTTCACTTACGACTCCGATCTCACCCTTCATCAATTCTATGAGGTTCTTACATATCGACAGCCCCAGCCCTGTGCCACCAAAGCGTCGAGTAGTGGACGATTCTGCCTGCGAAAATGGTTTAAATAATCTCTCAATGCCTTCCAGAGACATGCCAATTCCGCTGTCTGATACGCTGACACGTAATCCAATCATACCTTCTGCCATTGAGCTCACCCGTTCGGCTCTCATCGTTACTAAGCCTTGGGCGCCATTCTTCTCATCGGTGAATTTGACGGCGTTTCCTGCCAGGTTAAATATCACCTGCCTGATACGCACCGGATCACCGAGCAGCCAGGGTGGTATGGTGGGATCAATGTAGATCTGAAGCCTAAGACCTTTCTCGTTAGAGGTGGGGAAAAGAGTCTGGGCAACGCCCTCAATTACATCTCTCACTGATATGGGAACAATACTCAGGTCTAGTTTGCCAGCTTCGATTTTGGAGAAATCCAGAATGTCGTTGATCACACCTAGCAGAGAGAAAGCGGAATCGCGTACTGTACGCATCATTTGTCGCTGATCTGCATCCAAGTCGGATTGCTGTAACAAATCAATCATTCCAATGACGCCATTCATCGGAGTTCGAATCTCATGACTCATGGCTGCCAGAAAGGAAGATTTTGCCTCTGTTGCTTCTTCTGCTTTTTTTCGCGCCTGGAAAAGTTCGGTAATGTCGAAATCCCATGTGAGATTTCCGAGAACGCCTTCAAATTCAATCTGCTCGACGGTCATAAGAGACCACCAGGTTGATCCGTCTTTTCTAACAAGTTCAACTTCGTGGTCTCTAATGGGTTCCTGACGCATCGCTTTTTCTAGAATGTTTTGTCGCTCTTGTTTCGATTTGGTCAGGCCGCTAGCATTGATTTCGCGTAACTCCGAATCGGTATAGCCGGTGCGTTCACGAACCACCGAATTGTGGAAGATCATGCGGTCGTCGCTAGTAATGATACTTACCCCAATGGGGCTCGATTCGAGCAGTTCTCGAAATTTCTTTTCGCTGTTGAGTAATTTTTCTTCTGTTTTTTTGCGAAGAATCACGCTGCCTAATGAGCGGCCTATGCTGAGCATCGTTCGCTGTAGGTTGAGGTCTGGTTCAACTCTTTCGCTAGTAAAAAATTCGAGTACTGCTATGAGGCCCTCGCTCGAAACAACGGGAATAGCGAATCCGCTTTCTAAGCCAGCCATGTCACATTTTTTGGATCTCGGAAACTTACTGTCGTCGTTAACGTCAACAACCCAGGCGGGTTTCTGGCTTTCTAGCACACGCCCCGGCAAGCCCTGACCGGATACAATGCTGGTATTCTCACAGACCTCTTTGAAATCTCTGTATTTATCCTCGCTACCATTAAAATGCCATATATTAGGAGAGACGAGCTCTTCGCCTCGCTCGGTTTGAACTAGCAGATACACGTGACCTACGGGCCAGTCTAGGACTTTGCTTATCAGGCTTAGGCAGTCTTTCAGGGCAGATTCTGTGGATTCAGAGTCATTCACCGCCTCCATGACGGAGTAGTTGAGTTCTATATTTCTGTTGCTTAATTGCAGTTCATCAAATATCTGCTTTCGGTGTACGACCTCTCTTTCCAGCATCGATTGGGTCTTGAAATCGTTGCGTCTTAATCTCTGTGACATACCTCCAAACAGATAGCCTAGAACTGCCATCACTGCACAGGCTGCTACGATATCTACAAATTTTGACAAAGAAACGTCGAGGTAGAATATTTGAACAAGAATTACTGTAACCGAAACAATTGCCGCACTGACAAAGGCCAGATACAGGGGTTGAGCAATTGTAAGAAAGGATATGAAAACTAAAAGGCCAAATACCTGAACTTCATTCGTATTGGCATCAATTCGATTATTCTGAATAATAGTAAAGCAATAAACTGCGGTAAAAATTGTCATCATTAAGACTGGGAAAAAATCTATCTTAGCTATTGAGGGGCGAAGAATGACAATCCCTGAAAGAATTAAGGCGACCCCCATTCCTAGAATTCGAACAATCCATAGCAGGAAGAACCCATCTGCGTATGCGGTATTATTATCTTGAGTGACAGCCATGAGTTGCAGAGCGGAAACTGCAATGGCTAGGGCAGCCACCAAAATTTTGTCAGCTGAGAGCCTGGACTCCCGATATTTTTTCTCGAGAGCGGAATCTTGAAAATCAGCCCAAAACTTGTGGATTGTCCAGTCGGCTTCAGTACTGCCTATCATGTGTGCTTGCTTGTCGCTCATTGAGTATTTCTGTTCCCCAGCAGTGTATATTGCTGGTACAACGCAGTGTATCTTGATCTGCCGTTGCTGAGAATAAAAGATCATTTATCATAGGGAGCTTTACAACAGATTAAGAAATTTTCTGCAGTAGTTCGCCACATTGAATATTGCGAAGAAGCTATCTCCCACTAATTTCATGATATGCAGTGCACCATCTCTTGTAAAGAATTCAATGGGTATGTGAATAAGAATTTGAATGGGGAAGCCATCCTCAAGAAGGTTTATTTCCTCTTCTAGAAGAAACGTTCTCTATCGAAGCTATTGTAGGATTCGTTCCGGCATTCTGGTAGATTGAAAGGCAACTTGTCTGCATTCTAGAAGATCTCTGTAAGATCAATCGCTCTACAATTATGACAATTGCTAAATCCCCATCCAAGTTCAGCCTGCCCCAGCACAATCCTGGTGTAACGACTATTCTACAGTTTCTTGCTCTAAAGTTTCCCGACATAGAAAGTGATGTTTGGAAGCAGCGCATGGCTGATGGCAAGGTTCACTTGCATGACGGGAGTCTAATCAATGAGAATTCACCTTTTGTAGCTCAGCAGCGCATCTACTACTATCGCGAAGTTGATAGTGAGCCTGTGATTCCCTTTGCTGAAAAGATTATTTTTCAGGATGAGTTGATCGTTGTAGCGTATAAGCCGCATTTTCTACCCGTCACTCCGGGTGGCGAATTCGTTGAAGAATGTCTGCAGAATCGTCTGCGCAATAAGATCGGAAATGGGCAATTGCAGGCTATGCATCGTCTCGATAAAGCTACTGCGGGATTGGTATTGTTTTCGGTTAATCCTAACTCACGCTGTCATTACCACCATTTATTCGCAACTCATCAAGTCAGTAAAACCTATCAGGCCATCGCCAGCACAAACAACAATCCTCCGAAGACTAACCAGCAATGGGAGATTAGAAATCGTTTGGAGAAAATGGGGACTAGATTCTTGATGCATATTGTCGAAGGGCCAGCCAACAGCCATTCGCGTGTTCGTTGTCTGCAATGCTCGGCCGACAAAGCCCTGTTTGAGTTAAGTCCCATAACAGGTAAGACCCACCAACTGCGCCTGCATATGCAAAGCCTTGGTTGGCCGATACTACACGATACCTACTATCCCCAGTTGCTAGAACCAGCTGCGCCAGATGATTACAGCAAGCCTCTGCAACTATTAGCACAACAACTGCAATTTATGGATCCTATTACACATCGAGCACGAAGCTTTTCTAGTGGTACCGAGCTGAATCTAGTCTAATGGGCATTGCCTCGTACCAACTATTGCTTATACTGAAAACCCTCCCCTGTATAAGGTAGTGACTATGTCTCGTTTTTCTCAGCACGCAAGCAGCGCCGCCGAGTTGTTGGTAGAGCACGGTCACTCCGTTTCGGTAGCAGAATCTTCAACAGGAGGCTTGATTGCAGCAAGCTTACTGTCTGTGCCTGGGGCTTCGCGTTATTTTGTCGGTGGCACAGTTATCTATACAATCCAGTCGCGCCTTGCATTCTTGGACTTGGATAGAGAGCGCACGAAAAAACATAAACCCCTGACAGAAGGAATGGCTCTTGAGTTCGCAAGAGCTGTACGCGCTAAATTGGATACCACATGGGGCATTGCAGAGCTGGGGGTGGCGGGGCCAGGAGGTACGCCCTATAGCGATGCTACGGGAATCAGTGTGATTGCCCTATCCGGACCAGTTGATGTCTCGGTGAGCGTTACAACACAGTCGGATGATCGTGAACAGAATATGGAGGTGTTCACGGACAGGGCATTACAATTACTTGTACAGACGCTTGCCAACATTTGAGCCCAATGCCTAACTTCGATTTCCAGCTTCAGTCTGCGCGCTCTTGCGACCGTGGAGAAGGCGTTGACTATAGAGGGGTGCCTTAGCAGCGGGAGTTAGTCGATATATAGACGATGCTTGTCGCTACCCATGCACCCCATATCATTCGAATTCCTAGCAAATGCCAGCACTCCCACCTATGCGCCCTCCTTAAGCGGAATACAGGGCTGGTACATGGAAGATCGCTTCTCAACTACCGGGCTCAGACCCGCGGTGCTAACTCCTCTGACACGGTAGTCACTGAAATGGTAAGGCAAGTACAAGAGCTTTCAGAGTCAGAATTGTCCAAAGTGGTGGATTATTACTCTGAGCAGAAGCGCTTACATTCTTCCACGACAGTAGACGGCGATATCAATAATGGGAAGCCGCTCTATGAGGAGAACTGCGCTGGCTGTCATGCTGGAAGAATGGGTCGTCGCTTTACTAGAAGTCCCTATATCAATCACTTAGAGGGGCCATCTTCTTTACTGCTGCGTTTTGTCGGCTGCTAGGCTCTGGATGTGCTGCCACATTAGCTCGAACCGGACTGAGTTCTATAGAGCGACTAGCGCTTAGCAAGTACCTTTCTGCACCCTACATAGAGGCTTTGAATCTGTCTTCCCAGTGTGTTCCTGCACGGAGATAGGATCTATTGATGTTGGCGGGAGGGCTTGATTGCGAATTAGTTATTAACTGTGAATGGCAACTCCATGAGTCGAATCGAAGTGCTCTGACTCTTCCTTTTTTTCTGATTTCCCCCTTTGTTTTTGGGGAAAATGGGGAAAACTCTGTCGATGCAGTCCAGACCAATTGTGTTAAATCAATTTAATTACTCTTACCCTCTTTTGACCGCCTCTATTTCCCTAACTGTAAGCTGAAGCGTTATACAATAGACATTGTGAAGACCATACAGAATGTCTGGGTTAATTTCATATCACAGTGTGAGATATTTCACTGATTACCACAAACAGGAAGTAGAAAGTGCCTAGACCCACGAACGAGAACACTGCAGTCAATTTTGAAATATTCCCCTGGAATAGCAATTTCAATACGGGTATTGCACTTATTGATGAGCAACATAAGAAGCTCGTCGAAATTTTAAATAAATTGGCAGCTCATCTTGCGATGCGCTCTAGCCCAGTCACTCTAAATGAAGTCTTTGTCGAACTAACGGACTATGCTGACTATCACTTCAAGTCCGAAGAGGAAATCTGGAAAGCTCATTTCAAGAATGACGATTGGTATATTCAGCATGACAAAACTCATGAATCTTTTATCACGAAGGTCTCTAGAATAAAACTCGAAGGGGAAGAGAAGACGGTAGATGCTGCTATTTATGAGGTGATTTCCTTTTTGTCACAATGGCTTGCCTATCACATTCTTGATGGTGACAAGCGCATGGCGATGGCTGTTCTAGCAATGGAAGCTGGAGAATCATTAGAACAGGCAAAGATTCAGGCGAACACAGGAATGAGCGGAGCAACGCAGGTGCTCATCAATACTGTGCTCTCGATGTATGACAGTCTCTCAACTCGTACTGTGGACTTGATGAGAGAGAAGGCGCTCAGGAAACAAGCCGAAGAGGCACTAGTCGCCAGTGAGGAGCGATGGAAATTTATCCTAGAAGGAGGTGGAGAGAATATCTGGGATTGGGATATAGCCGAGAGTATAAAATCCTATTCTAATTCTGATCCGGCAATATTTGACCAAGTATTTAACCGCCTAGAACCCTCCGAGGAAACAAGGATACACTCTGGCGATCTATTGCGAGTGAAGTCAGATATTCAAGCCCATCTGAAAGGCGAAACGGAATTTTATGTCAATAAGCACCGTGTCCTTCGCAAAAATGCCAGTTGGGGTTGGGTGCTGTCCCGAGGAAAAGTTGTAAGCAGGGACGAGAATGGCCTGGCACTGCGCATGGTTGGCACTAACTCTGATATCACAGAAAGAGAACTAGCCGCGCTAATCTTTAAACACAGCAATCAGGCCATGTTTATCACTGATGGCAACAATGAGATCATCAATATCAACCCTGCTTTCACAGATATTACCGGGTATAGCGAAGCTGACGTAATTGGGAGGTCGCCGCATTTTTTCTCTTCGGGAAAACATGACGAACCCTTCTACAGGGCGCTTTGGGATTCTATAGAAAGTACAGGCGCCTGGACCGGGGAGATACTGAACAAACGGAAAAATGGTGAGGAGTACTGGGAGCTGCTTAGCATAAATACCGCACTGAATTCCAGCGGCGAGATAGATCACTACATTGCCCTATTTCTAGATATAACAGAGTTGAAAAAGGCCGAAGAATCCTTGCATCGCGGCAAAAAAATGGAAGCTATTGGCCAGCTGACTGGCGGGATATCTCATGATTTCAATAATATACTGAATATCATTTTGGGTAGCCTAGAGCTATTGGACGACGGCTTAGTAGTCGAAGATGCGGACCACAAGAAGCTGATTGACGATATCAGGAAGGCCAGTGAACGGGCTGCTGACCTTGTGCGACAACTACACGGCTTTTCGCGTCAGCAGGCTGCGAAATCAGTTGTGGTTGATCTGAATAGTAAAATACTGGGCTTCGACGGCTTTATTGGGCTGGCCGTATCTCCAAATATTGAGCTACAAAAAAACCTCGCTAACGATCTATGGTTGACTAGCATTGATCCGGGTGATTTTGAAGACGCCCTACTGAATCTGATCATAAATGCACGCGAAGCAATTAGTGGTTCTGGAAAGCTGAGTATAGGAACAAGAAATATAGCCGTTGATGCAGCCTTTATCGCGCAAGATACAGACGTTATTCCGGGTGATTATGTGGAGATGATGCTCAGCGATGACGGCGTAGGTATTCCTCAAGAAAACCTAGATCATATTTTTGAGCCATTCTTTACGTCCAAGGGGGAAGGTGTAAAAGCTAGCACAAACACTGGTCTCGGGCTGTCTATGGTGTACGGTTTCGTTAAACGCTCCAAGGGGTTTATTCGGTGCGAATCTCAACTTGGTATCGGTACGACATTCAAGATATATCTCCCGCGTGCGATTGGTGCAGAGGACGTTCAGCCGAATAGTGATAAACAAATAGCTGCACAGTCTCATGGGAATGCAACTGTGCTTGCTGTCGATGATGAGCCAGCCTTGCTTAGATTTGTAAAGTTTGTACTAGAGAGGAATGGCTATACAGTATTGACTGCTACTAGAGGACAGCAGGCGCTAGATATAATTGAAGGTGAGTCGAAGATCGATTTGCTATTTAGCGACATATCGATGCCAGGGGGGATGAATGGTTATCAGCTTGCGGAGAAGGCAGTTGCCCTTCGTCCTCAACTAAAGGTGTTGTTAACCTCAGGGTACTCGACAAGGGACCTGTCCGAGAGTGGTATGTCGGATTTGAGACAGAGCCTATTAAGCAAGCCTTATAATAGCTCCGCATTGCTGAAGATTCTGCAACAAATGTTAGAGAATAAATAGCGAAACATCTGGCCTGTATTTGCTTTCCAAGCGGGGAGTGGCGTGACGCCAGCCAGTTGTTCTGTCTGCCTAAGGCCATTATCTCCAGATTAAGGAACTATTAGGGGAGTGTCATTTGATTTTCAACTAGCGCAAACTACAAAAGGAGTTTACTAATCTTGCCTATCAATTTTTCTTCATCGATGGGCTTTGCAATGTAATCACTAACTCCAGCCTTCATCGCATTTATAATATTTACTTTATTACTGTCGCTAGTTACCATGATGAACGGCATTGTTGAGAGCCTATCCTCCTGCCTTATTAACCTTAAGACATCCAAGCCGGACACAGTAGGCATGTTCATGTCGCAGAGTACAAGATCATAGGGAGTAGACTTGCTTCTTAGTTTCTCTATGGCGCTGTGCCCATCGTCGACCTCATCGAAATGACAGAAACCGTATTTTTTCAATACAAGCTTTATGTGTTCCCGCATGGACTTCACATCATCAACCAGCAAAACCCGAGCTTTTCCATAGTTTGAGTTTGACTTAATGCTATCAATCGACTCGGCACCCGATTTTTGCTCCAACAACCTCGTTGTTAGCTTGTTCAGAATTTCCAGCTTAGTCTCGGCTTTTACTTTCGCCAACGAGTCTATTCCATCATCCTTAAGATGCTCGCGCATCTGTTCTTGGCTAAGCGCCAGGGCATCCAGAGCTACGGCTATTTCATTTTCTGATAGATTCATATTTTTTACTAAGATTACCCTTCTGAATTAGTTGCCTGCGTGTAGATTAGGCGAACTAACAATGAATTTATTGCATCGGCTAGCCCGCCAAAATATGCATGTGTGAACAACGCTCGGATCTATTCGATTCTCTCACCACTAAGGTGTCAATATCGGATATTGGCAAGCTCTAAGTTATTCACTGGAAGTACTTACGACTGAAATCAGACATCCCTTAAGTATTTATTAGGGGGCAGATCGCGTTTATATGAATTCTGGACGCCGGAAAGGCAGTCTATCCTGCTAATTCCTTAACGGTAATTCTCTTTGAAAGAATTTTTCTACATGGGTAACAGGCAGGGATTCTCCAAATAATCTGCCAGTTGCGGTTGTGCAACCGCAGTCTTGGAGGTAGGTGAACGCTTCAGCTGTTCTTACGCCACCGGCAAAAGTCTGTATTTTCTTCTTTGTTGCTAGCGAGATCAGGGTGCTCACATTAAACTCGATCTCCATGTTTTTGCCCAGTTGATTGACGAGGACTCTTTTTAGTCTGTGCTCGCTGAAGGGAATTTGCAGTAGTTCGTCGAGCTCCTCGATGTCTGAACCCATAGAATCCAGAGCAAAACTAGATCCATTTATTCGAAGCCGCGTTAGCGCGCTGAGTGCCAAGCCAGATCTATCCTTCATCGCATGTTGCTCGATGGCGATAGTGATACGATTGTGAGGCACGTTCCACTTGTCGACAATGTCGATCATACGGTCTGGCCAGTTTGAATCCACTAAATTCGATTCATGCATGCAAACTGTAATGCCAAGATCGAGGTCTGATATCAGCCATTCACAATAGGACTCCAATGCTTTATCCATCAAAAGGTGGTTGAACTCTGGCATTAGATTGTTTTCAAGCATCGAGGGGAAAATATGTGAGAGCCAACTTATGGAGCCTCGTTTATTCTCCCAATGAGGGCGTACTTCCACACCGATGATGGGTGTGTTCCGGTCAGCTGCGACGACGATAATAGGGTGATATTGTATTACAAACTCACCTGGCCCTAGTGCTTCCTGTAAGTTGTCTGATGTAAAACGCGACCGTCTGTCTGACTCCGATACTAGTTGTTTCTTGATGTTAGTGATATCAAGTGGCTTTTCCCAGAACCCACCCATGTCCAATCCCAATTGAAGGCCGACCCGGCAGACAGAATCCTGAATAGTTTCATCCATGGCTCCGAATATGTAAATCCGGCTCTTGCAGCGTTTCCTTCCCAGCAGCGCCAACACCTCAACACCATCTCGTCGACCGAAATGTATGTCTAGGAAGAGGACGTCAGGGTCGTGTTGGCCAATCGCGGATTCCACAGAATTGTAGTCACTGCAGATGCTGACATCGAACTCCAAGCTCTCTGCTATGGAGAAAAGCTAGCCAGAGACGTCGTCTTCATCATCAAAGACTAGCAATAGGGCGGGCTGCAGATCTGAGGATTGACTCATGATTTCTCTAGCATTCCTAATTCTACGATCTACAGAGGTACACTTACATTACAATTTTAACGACAACTGAGCCAAAAAAATTCATGAAAACTCTTCTACTAATACACGTCACAAGAATACAGGAATATACGCTCGGCCATAAAATAGGTTGTCGTGACTGTTAGCATTCTGCTTAGAAATAAATGAGTAATGACAAGTTGATTGCAATTCTCTTCATGAATAAGCGGCAATAGACAAACACCCTCGATTACCACCCCAAATTCCATGTGATTTCTCCGACTTGAGTGGTCAATGTGCCAACCCTACTGTGCGCTGTAGGGCTGCTACCTTTGCTGCTTCGCTGACTGAACAGACTCTTTTAGTAAGCTAATTGACTACTTACTCCTTGAAATCTTCGGAATACCGCTTGCCTACCGTAATCATTTGCCATGGTGTCAAAGTTAAACACTATTTGCTGTTCAGCGGAGCTAGGGTAGTCTTGGTCGCTTCAGCCCAATAACTGAGGGCACAACTGGCGAGATCGGGTAGATATCAGCTGATATGAGCGTTTTCCGAACAAGGAGTCGATGACAGAGAGTGTTCTGGGGTTTATTATGAAAAGAGTAACATGCCAAGAGTACTTGATTCATTGATTCTGTTTGTCGAGATTCACACAGGGCAGGGGCGTTCGAATATGAGCTCCTTAGACTTTGAAAATCCGGGAAAACGATTTAAGCGATGTGTCGCCTTAACTACTTGATATCTCAATCCAAAGTGAATCATTTGAACTTCCTGATAAGATGATGTGATAGAAATTCACTACATGTGTTGATCTTTAGATTATACGGTACATAAGAACCCATGATTAAGAATTCAAAATCTACAATGTTTACTCTCCGCTTACTCATTTTTACTTTGATCATGACTGCTTCGACTTCTATTGTCTTCGCAGCGGAATTCAAGCGAGAAGACACAGTTATTTTTGATGTTGCTCCTAGTGTTTTAGCGCCAGAAATTTGGAATCCTTACATGCGCGGCGTACGAATTGGTAAAGGATTCAATCAGGCTTTGATGGAGCCATTGTTCGTTTATAATTATGAAGCGGGGGAAATAATTCCCTGGCTCGCCGAAAATTATTCGATGAACGAAACCGGCGATGTATGGAACATTAAACTTCGAGAGGGCATTCGTTGGAGCGATGGTCAGCCGATGGATGCTGAAGACCTTGTGTTCACAATCAACTTGTTAAAAAATACACTTG
>Ga0316189_10004120_pt1 | contig 14033 bp, 12 predicted proteins | sample LowCovwburrow_MG_FD_204930 | JGI IMG/M metagenome (GOLD analysis project Ga0316189, IMG submission 204930) | Coastal sediment microbial communities from Maine, United States - Lowes Cove worm burrow | ecosystem: Environmental > Aquatic > Marine > Coastal > Sediment | place: USA: Maine...
CATTCAGGTGGATTATTCTTAAAACTATCTAGGTATAGCGGCATAAAAATGTATAGAGTGGTTCAGTTGACAAACAAAATTAAATTGATAACCCAGAAATGGACAAAGAAAAACCCCAATTTTTCTGGGGTTTTTCTTGATTGAAGGATTTATAAATTTTAATTATCTAAAAAACAGCTATTTATGTATTAAAATAGATGCAAAAAAAAGTTTATTCTAAATAAATCCTCGCTTTCTTGCTTCTTCGATTAATGCAAAGTCATTACCGCTTTCAACGTCAAGTATTACTTTTAATTGACGTTTTCTATTTTCTACTGTTGTACTGGAGGCTGCAACTATATCAGATATATCTTTTGTCTTGGTACCGATAGAAAGCTGATAAAGTATTTTTTTGTCACGTTCGTCGATTTGGTCTTCATTGGCCATTTTTCGACGAATTGCTTGCAGTGCCGAGGCCGTATAATAAGGTGGTTTTTCAAGTACGGTCTTAACCATACCTTGAAGGGTTCTTTCATCGACCTCGGACTTCACCATATAACCATCGGGATTGACGGTTTTAAGAATGTTGTTGATGCGATAACTGTCACTAAAAGAGGACAGAAAAACCACTTTGGAAGTTGGTGAGATTTTCTTGGCCAAGAGTCCTAAATCTTCTCCACTGCGTTCTTCCTTTGCATGTTCAGGAAACATCGATATATCTAATAATATGATATCATAGGGTAAACGTTTTGCCGAACCTTCAATTTCCGCTTTACCCGCTTCATAGTTCGAGGCGGTATGCACTACTATCTCGTAATTTTCAAATTTCGTTGCTTCAAGCGTATATTTATAACCCAAAACAATCATCTCGTGATCGTCAACGGCAAGTATTCGTACCAAATCGCTCATAGATCTAACTTCTTCAATTTATTTTCAAACTTCGTTAATAGCGTGTTCTTTCTCTATTAGTTTGCTTTCTTCATCTCTAGTATAGACCAAAGGAACGACTAGGGTCACGGTTGTTCCCTTGTCGAGAATACTTTCAATATTCCATTCCCCATTCAGTTTATTTATGCGAGATGAGATGTTACGCATTCCGATGCCTTTTTTACCTGTATTTGTTTTAAAGCCCTTGCCATCATCCGAAACAGTAACTTTAAGTACATCATTGATGATAAGCAAGTTTATAGCTACGTTTTCGCAATTTGAATGTTTTATGCAATTTTGCAAACTTTCTTGAATCATTCGATAGACATTGATTTTAGTTTCTCCGTTTAGCCCATCCCAGTCAAATTCTTCATTATAATTGAAAGTGTGGTTGAATTTTCGAGTGGTCTGAACCGTTTTCAAAAGATCTTCAAGTGAATGTATAAAGTTATGTATTTTTTGATACGCCGCATGACTTAGTTCGTGGGAAATCACCCGTACCTCTTTTTCGACATCTTGTAAGGCATCAATTGCTTTTTTGCGTTGTGTCTCGGCCTCTGAATCACTTTTTTTATTGAGTCCTGTGAGTACCATACGCGCACCGAGCATTCTCCCAAGGACACCATCATGTAGTTCTTCTGAAATTCGTTTTTGCTCCGCTTTCTTGCCTTCTTCTACCTTTTGTTTTTGAGCAAGCATCAGGTCAAAAATTTCTTGGTTAGCGGCCTGTTGTTCTTGCTGAAACCGTAATTTTTGGTTTTTTGCACGCTGATCGACTATAAAGTAAGACATTAAGCCTAACAATAGGACAGCCACCGCAATACCGGCCCACAGTTGCTTTTCGCGTGCCAGCAATTTGTTTTCCGCTATAAACTCATCGGTCTCAAAGCGGATACGGGCGAATTTGTTCCTTGCCTTTCTTTCTTCCTGTTGCAGGCTATCGTTTAGGGTTATATATTCGCGATTGTATACTATTGCCTTTTCCGGTTCCAACTTGACTAAAATCTGTAAGGTCTGTAAAATCCTTTCGTTATTGTTGGCCCTTTCTGCATATTTACGCGCGCGATTAGCGTATACAAGAGCCTGTAATGTGTCTTTTTTATTTAAAAAAAACTCGGCGAAGCTATAATGGACCCTCGATAAGCCAGTAATGTTTCCTATACTATCAAGTACTTTAATAGATTTTTCGAATTTTTCGTTCAGACCTGCTCTTTCGCCTATTTTGAGTTCGCTATAGGCGATATTACCCAGTGCCAGCGCATATAATTTTGGATCTTTTTCATGGATTCCACCATCTTGTAATACTTGTTCAAAATATGGAATAGCCTCATGATGTTTACCCTGTTCTTGGTATACAACACCGATATTATTTTTAAGGCTTAGATCAAAACTATTTTCCTCTTCTATTTTTTTTTGAAATTGTAGTGCGGTGTTATAGTATTCGATGGCCCTTTCATACTCTTTTAATTCTTTGGTGAAAGACCCTAAATTACTATAACAACTATATAACTGCTTGTATGCATTTAGGGGCTTAAAAATTTCAATGGCTTCTATGGTATTGATTTCACTACCGGTATAATCTTTGACTTCGGCTTGTACAACCGCCATGTTGTATAACATTTTTCCGGATTCAAATTGTTTTTCTAAATTATTATAAATTTTCTGTGCCTTTGAAAACTGATAGTACGCACTATCGGATATTCCCTTCTTTCTAAAAAAATCGGCAAGATCCCAGTGTGCTTCCCCCTGTTTTACGGAATCACTTACATATTCGGCAAGTTTCAGGGCCTCAGAATTTGCTTGGCGAAATCGCGATGAGTCCCCTAATTCTAAATATGCTAAGGAGAGTCTTGAAAAAAAAACGGTCTTTAACGAATCATTTTTGGTGTTATCAGCAAGGCTTTTTGCTTTTTGAAGTTGATTCGCTCTAAAACCTATTTTAAGGTCTCTATCGCGACCTTGCCGTATCCATTCCTTTACCGAGTCCTTAAAAACGTTTTCTATAACATAATCGGTTTTTTTAACATTTTTTGTACAAGAAACGGCAGAAAGCATTATAATACTTAAAACAAAGTAATTTAAATATGTCTTGCTTTTTCGGTACATATGCTTTGATAAATATAAGGTATAAAAAAAAGCCTTAAAGAGTATATTTAAGACTTTTTAGATTATTCTATATTTACAAACTATTAATCCCTACTTTCAGTTTTAATATCATCTCCGTCTACTGCCGCATCAATGTTAAGCTCATATACCGCATCTGTTTCTTCTAAATTGGTTTCTGCTTCACAAGAGAACATTCCGATTGTCATTATCAATATTGCGAAAATACTTACTGCTTTTTTCATAATTAAAAGTGTTTTAGGGGGTTATTGTTTTTCTTACAGCTAAACTACAAACCTTCGTAAGTAAAATAAGCAGGTGAAAAATGATAATAGTGAACGTACCCGGTTTGTGAGTAAATGAACGAGTTCTGTGAGGATTATTCTAATTAAGGCTAGAAATGGTGTTTTTTGAAAGCAACTGCTTTAAACCATCGATATTATCACGGTATGACTTGGAGAATGGCAACTGCAGTTTATTTTGCTTTAATGTGCAGATAGATTTGCCGTAACTTATGCGTGATATGCAATCGGTATTGACGATATAACTCTGATGAATTCGCACAAAGTTCTTCGGCAATTGATTTTCGAAAGTTTTTAACGTTTTGAAAGCATTATTTATTGTGCCGTCTTTCATTATAAATTCCGTTGCATTGTTGTCCGCTTGCAGATAAAGAATGTCATCGGTATTGATATATTGAAAATCACGATACGATTTCAGGCAAATGGTCTGGGGCTCCGCTTTGGCCGGAATCTGTTTTTTGAGACGCAGTAACGATTTTCTAATGTCGAACTCATTATAAGGCATTAGCCAATAGTCAAAGAAACCATTTTTAATCGCGTCATAGGCGTGGTGCTTACCCTTAGAAATACCAATAATTAAAGGGAGGTTACTAACATATTGATGTAACTCCATTACCATTTGAAAATAGTCATTCGCATTTTCGTTTAAGTTCACAAAGACAATATCGGGCGAATATTTTAATATAGAGTTAATACCTTCTGAGCTGTCTTTGGCCATTGCCGAACATAAAAAATCACCGTACTCCTCCAAATAATGCTGCAATTGCAAATTCGAAGTCGCATCAGAATCTATTATGGTATAACTGTATTCCAAGACTAGGTAATTTAGGGCAAATTAGTGATAGTAAGTTACATACGAACAAAGATATTCCCCACAATATTTGGGGTTTTTATTCGTAAAATGTTGATATTGAATCATTTTGAAAGAAAATCCCTTCAAAATTTAGGTATTTTTACATTTGTATGACAAGCGCTGAAGCTCAATTTCTATATTTAGATATATTATATTTGCAAGTTTCTAGCTTTTCTATGATATTATCTTAAATTTCAGGTTCTGAGAAGTACAGTATTTTAATCCTGAAAAACGGTTTGAGTAAGGCCATCTAAATTAGTACGGTGATCCGTTTTTTCCTTGGGAGAAAATATTTTAAAATCTTTATTGTTTATTTAATGATTTCTATGAAAATTGTGGTCACGCAAGTAGTATTTTGAATCCTTAATTTTCAATTTTAAACTCATAAGCACCAATTTCAGGTAATTTAGTGCGGTCTATGCCAAGAATATCGAGAGGCACGGAAAGCGCAGTTTCTACATCTGCATTATCTATGGCTGGTGAAGAAGGGGTCAATCTGAAATCGCCCTTAATGGCATCTTTGAATTTAACTTTTTCGTTTATCAAATTATCAAGGTATTTATCGAGATCATCGAAATCATAAAGCGAATCGTCATTTGGTTCTTCATTTTTTTTGTCAAACCTAATTAGGCAATTACTGAAGTAATAATTAAAAGTATTTGAGCCATTACTGTTAAGGATTAGTTCAACCTCGCCATTACCATCTATAATACAATTTTGAAAATTGGCTCTAGTTAAGTTGTAATTGTATTCGATACCCGATAGATCGATTTTTTTATTGTCAATTGTAAGGGCGGCACCATTTCTAAAGCTGTCTGTCCAATAGTTCGCTATCGTGGTGTGAACAAACGAGTAGTCACCGCCTAGGTTACAATAGAGTGAATTGGCGCCTGCGCTGCCCAAGACTAAATTCTCTCCTTTTATAAATGCGGATATTCCCCACAGATTGAACCTAGAACTATTATAGATTTGAGTGTTTTTAATAGTCATGGTAGGTGTCTGCAAAACACCATCGCCTTCAACACGAAGGCCTATTGTCGCGTTCTTTACCGTTAAGTGGTCGATAGTATTCCCTGTACTTCCATGAGCTATCCAAATACCGCCCCATTGACCAGGTACGTTTTCAAATTCCGGCTCTAGTCGGTCGCCTTCGAAAATCACCTCTTTTTCGAGTGCCAGCGAATCTGAGCTTAGCTCTCCATTGATTTGTAAAATGCTTTCCGGTCTTACTAAAATTCCAGAATCTTTATGAAAATGAACACGTACGCCCGCATCTATGCGCAATGTCTTTTTTTCTGGAACAACGGCATATCCATAAATAACATAAGGCTTTGCATTGGTAAAGGTCAGTTGATCTTCTGAAAGCTCGAAACCTTTGGCCCGTATTTCCTCACCGTTGGTATCCAATCCTAAAATTATGTTTTCCTTGACACCGTACGACGTATTTGAAGGAAAAAGAAAAACGGCATCCCTGATTAATGTAATCAATGGAATTTTCTGAAGGTTGTCGCCTTTATCGAATTGTAGAACATCGGTATATAAATATTCGTTCATTTCCCTTTCGGAAACGTCGAACGTAGTCTCGATAAAAATAAAAAGACTGTCTTTGGCCATAATAGGCACATCTGTGAAAACTTTTCCAGCGCCGCCGCCTACATTTAAACGATAACCGCTTTGTTCACCTTCTGCTAATCCTATAATGGGAATTGAAATATCTTCTTTCGAGCGATTGAACACTTTTAAAGTGTACGTACTGCTTCCGATATTAGAAAATACAGTATCGAGGAATACGGTGTCTTTTGAGAATTCCAGATTCCCCATACTTACCGAATACTCAAAATCTTTTCTGCAGGAAATGCCAGAGGCCACAAGAATACTAATCGAAATGTAGATAAGACAGGTGCGCATTTTAGAGTTTTAACTTTTGGAGAGTCTAGATTTTCGATATTCCCGAATAGGTGAAGTCGGATTTTTAAAATTCTAATTTCCTAAACTACTAGCTTTAGAAGAAAATAATTGTTTGATTTCTTCTGAAATTCGAATGGGTTTTAAGGTATTTGCATTCAATAAGCACCATTCAGTACTCGAATGTAACAGTAATTGTTTCGTTCGGCGATTATACATTTCTACAACACGCACAGAAGTTGCCCCACGACTCCTTGAGATATGGGTTTGAATATCGACAATGTCTCCTAACTTAGCTGCGTTCTTATAAGAAATATTATGATTCATAACCACCCAAATAATTCCATTTCGCATCTCATTAGTTGCTACCGTAAGCCAGTGCTCTTTCGAAATATCCTGAATCCACTGAACATAGCGGACGTTGTTCACATGGTCGAGTTCATCAAGGTCATCTTTTTGTACGGTGATTCTTTTTTGAAACGATTCCATCTATTTCTTTTGAATTTTCACCTCGAACATTTTATCCCATTCCTTTCCGGTTACAAAAAAGGTCTTTCGCTCGGGGTGGTAGGCAATACCATTCAAAACATTATCGGTATCACTCCATGTTTCGTGATGGGTTACTTTCTTGCTCAGGCCGCCAAAATTAACAACACCGTCTATGGCGCCACTTTTTGCATCGATTATCATAACGCTAGGTTTTTGATATACGTTGGCGTAGATTTTTCCATCAACATACTCCAGCTCATTAGCACTGTCGTTAATCGATTTGTTGGTCACGGTTTCAATTGTACCATCTTCCACCAACGTTTCCGGATTCAGTAGCCAAATTTTTTCGGTGCCATCACTTTTGAAAAGTTTTTCACCATCATTGGCAAGCCCCCAACCTTCTTTGCTTTGGCCATACTTAAAACTATCCGTCCTCTTTAAATTTAGATCGTAAATGAAGCCCGTTCCACTACGCCAGGTCAGCATATAGATTTTGTTATTCAAAATGGTTATTCCTTCCCCAAAGTAGTTGTCCTCTAAATCAACCTGTTGTAGGGGCTTCCCGGTTTTGAAGTCTACTTTTCGCAATGAAGACCTACCTTTTTTTCCGGTGCTTTCATAAAGGGTATCATTATGAAATTCAAGGCCTTGAGTATAGGCTTTGTTATCATGAGGGTACTCGTTTATGATTTCATAGGTGTAAATTTCCGGTGCTTTTGTTGCTAGCAATTTTAAGTTCTTCGTAATTTCAACAGATGTGTCGTCATAGTCAATGTTCGCTTTAAGAATTTTATCACCTAATGTTGGAAGATTTAAAGTAATCTTGCCCTCATTAACAGAAAACTCTTTGCCGTCGATAGAGTAGGCAACCTTGCTGATAGACTTATCTTTTTTATTTTTTATGGTAACACCTACACTTTCGTTCTGTTGAAAATTTTTCTTTTCCCCGTCCAATTGTATATCGAAAAGGGAGGATGGCGAATTATCGCCCCCGCAAGCAATAAATAGGGTTAGAAATAAGCACAAGGGAAAAAACTTCAAGGTATTCATCTGAATCGAATTTACCCATCACATCTGACGGTAAGGTTTAGGGCACAAAAATAACGAACTCCGAACAATTTCTGAACATTAAAATTAGAATGTAAAACAATTGTGAATGCATCAAAAGATTGTATATTTGCGGTCGGCAAGTCCTACACGACCAGCTCCTGTAGAATCCCCCAGGGTGGGAACACAGCAAGGGTATATGGTCGTAGCGGTGCGATGTAGGTAGCTTGCCGTTTTTTTGTGCTCTAAATTCTTATGAATTTGGAACTATTCGTCTTCGAAACTATGTTAGGTTAAAATAGTTTTTTGAGTTGAGCGAAATTTTCGATTCTTTACTAACAACCCATTTTATTTGTTAATTTGCACCTGGTATGGAACATAAGGTAGTGCTTATTACAGGTGGTTCTTCGGGTATTGGTAAGTCGATAGGGCTGTACCTCAAATCTAAGGGGTTTAAGGTCTACGGTACTACAAGAAATTTAGCTAAATATCCTGATTTTGAAGTTTTCGAATTACTTGAATTAGATGTTACGAATGCGGAAAGTATTACGAAAACTATTCAACAGGTAATTCGGATAGAACATAGGTTAGACGTACTCATTAATAACGCTGGAGTTGGCATCACCGGCCCGGTTGAAGAAACCCCCCATAACGAAATTTTAAAAGCTTTCGATACGAATTTACACGGTCCGTTGCGAATGGTAAAGGCCGTTTTACCTCAAATGCGGGAGCAACGTGGAGGCCTGATTATAAATATTACTTCAATTGCCGGATATATGGGGCTGCCATTCCGAGGTGTATATTCAGCTACAAAGGCTGCTTTGGCCACGATTACCGAAGCTTTACGGATAGAAATCAAAGATTTCGGGATTAACATCACCACTTTGGCACCGGGCGATTTCAGTACGAATATCGCGGCCGGCCGTTATCATGTCCCTTTCAAAGAAAACTCCGCATATGGCAAAGCTTATGGTGATACCTTACAAATTATCAATGACGATGTCGATAATGGAGGTGACCCAATTTTGGTAGCCAAGAAGGTATATCAAATTATTGAAAACGAACACCCGAATGTACATTATAAAGTAGGATCGTCATTACAGAAATTTTCGTCAGTTCTTAAAAATATATTACCTGATAAAGTTTTCGAGAAACTCTTACTAAAGTATTATAAATTGTAATTTCGTGTTTAGTAAAGTATTTTTACTTTCCTGAACATTTAGATATTTCTAATACTAATATAATCTACTAAGAATGAAATTTTTTATAGACACGGCTAATTTAAATCAGATTCGAGAAGCACAAGAACTAGGTGTACTTGATGGTGTAACTACAAACCCTTCCCTGATGGCCAAAGAGGGCATTACAGGAAGAAACAATATTCTGAAGCACTATGTTGATATCTGTAATATTGTTGATGGTGATGTATCTGCTGAGGTCATTTCGACCGATTTCGATGGCATGGTAAAGGAAGGTGAAGAATTGGCCGAGCTGCACAATCAAATTGTGGTTAAGGTTCCAATGATAAAAGATGGCGTAAAGGCATTGAAATATTTTACAGACAAGGGTATTCGCACCAACTGTACACTTGTTTTTTCCGCGGGTCAGGCATTGTTGGCCGCAAAAGCCGGAGCTACTTATGTTTCTCCGTTCATTGGTAGGTTAGATGATATCTCTACAGATGGACTTAATCTAATTGCAGAAATTCGCCATATTTACGATAATTATGGTTTTGAAACACAAATTTTGGCGGCATCGATTCGTCATACTATGCACGTTATCGATTGTGCAAAAGTTGGGGCCGATGTAATGACAAGTGGTCTTTCGTCTATTACCGGGCTTCTTAAACATCCGCTTACAGATATTGGTTTAGCGAAATTTCTGGAAGATTATAAGAAGGGAAACTAAAAAGAAAATTTCTAGTTTTTTTAGATATTTAAATGAACTGCGATGCGCTCAAAATGTATTCTTTTTCTTGATTAGAACTGACCGTAAACGTTTGCAAAAGCATCTACAATAAGCTCATCTTCTACAATAATACATTGATTTAAGGGGTAGACAATAAGAGATTTTTCAAGTTCTTTGAAGTTATCTGCCCTGTATTGATTTTTAAGATTTAGTCCTGAGTTTTCAAGAAGTGCTTTCCACTGACCTTCTTCGGTTTTAATGTTGATGCCTACATATGAATATTCGGGTTTTTCTAGTGTAAGTTTGGCAATTCGTCTTTTGATATTCTCAAAATGCATTCTATTGGTACCCGACCAGAAATAAAATACCGTTTTATTAGCCTTTGCAATTTCTTGTAATGAGATTTTGCTTCCATTACTATCAAATACCTGAACAGCTGGTATTTTTTTGTTTGGCTGAATGCTTTTGATTCCCTCATAGAGTGCATCTATCTCCTTCATATGCCGATTGTTCGTTGAATGGCGGTGAAAATTTGCTAGAAATTCCTCATTATTTTTTTCAGTATCGTGTACTTTCAGCAAATAATCAAAGGCCACCCGCCTGAAAAGATTGTCTTTCAGCTCTTTTTCTTCGACCAAACTATCGATAACGTTCAGTTGGTGTTTATTGAAATGTAATTGGTTCCGAACAATATCGTTCTTGATTTCACAATTATTAGAACAAGTAATATAAGATAAATTACCCACATGGTTTCTGACAAAATTATAATAGGGGCGAAGATAGGTGAGATCTTTATCGTTAAAGGTCAGTTCTTTTCGGTAATCGTAAAAATCTTCTGGCAATTTTACCATTATATTTTCACCTGTTAACCTTTTGTGCTTAAAGGAATACCCCTCTTTGTAGGTGTTGTAATTATAGATTATACTCGCATTTGCAACCTTTTCCTCCTTTGCTGAAAATTTCCCATCCTTTTTAAGACTGGCAAGAATATCTAACTTCAAATTTTTTAAAGAATCTATTTTTTTGGTAAACTCACCGGGTTTCAATCGATAAAAAGAATTTATTATAGCGAGTTCTTCTTCACTTGCTAAAAAGAGTTCCAAAAGAAAATTATTGATTTCCTCTCCTTTTCCTGAAAAAATTAAAGATTCGTCGAAAGCAATTGTATTCAGACGAATCATAAGACTGTCACCCTGCTCTAAATAGACATATTGCACCTCTGGATCGTGTTCAAAATGGTAGAGACCATCCGAAAGCGAATCTATGGTAAAAGCGAATCGATTTTGTTCGTCTAGTTTTGCGGAGTCAATTACTGTATCGCCTTTATACAATAAGACGTACTCACTAGAAGGGTTAACGATTTCACCGGCGAAAAAAACATTTGGGGAACTTTTTTCTCCTTTATCACAACCTGCCAAAACGAAAAAAATTAGATAAAGTAAATGTTTATTCATATGCGAATATCTAATAAGTACTTAACAAAATTAAACAACGCAGGTGCGTGACGCTGTTAATAGTGAGTTAAAAATTAACTAGTTACGTTAATGCCATGGACGAATGGTATGCTTCTTAAGTTTATTGGCGGGTGCTTATAAATTTCTGTATTTTTGCACGAAATTTAAAAAGGAAAACTATGTTGTCGGTATCAAATTTATCCGTCCAATTTGGAAAAAGAGTGTTGTTCGACGAGGTAAACGTAAGTTTTACTCAAGGTAATTGCTATGGCGTAATCGGAGCAAACGGAGCCGGAAAGTCCACTTTTTTAAAGATTATTGCTGGCCAGATAGACCCTACTTCTGGTCATGTGCACCTGGAGCCAGGAAAGCGTATGTCAATTTTAGAGCAGGAGCACAACGCTTATGATACCTCTACCGTTCTGGAAACTGTTGTAATGGGCAATAAACCATTGTTTACCATCAAGCAACAAATAGATGCACTTTATGCCGACTATACTGACGAAAATGCGGATAAAATAGGGGAGCTGCAAGTACAGTTTGAAGAGATGAACGGATGGAATGCCGATAGTGATGCTGCAGCACTGCTATCGAATCTAGGTATTTCCGAAGAATTACATTATACTACAATGGCCGATATGGATTCAAAACTAAAGGTTCGGGTTCTATTGGCCCAGGCGCTTTTTGGCAACCCTGATGTTTTGATAATGGATGAGCCTACCAATGACCTAGATTATGAAACGATTAGCTGGTTGGAGAATTTTTTGGCAAACTACGAGAATACTGTTATTGTAGTTTCTCACGATAGACACTTCTTAGATTCAGTCTGTACGCATATTGCCGATATTGACTTTGGGAAGATGAATCAATATTCTGGCAACTATACATTTTGGTACGAAAGTAGTCAACTGGCAGCACGTCAGCGCGCACAACAAAATAAGAAGGCTGAAGAAAAAGCTAAGGAGCTTCAAGAGTTCATCGCCCGATTCAGTGCCAATGTCGCGAAAAGTAAACAGGCAACATCACGAAAGAAAATGTTGTCTAAATTGAAAATCGATGATATTAAACCTTCAAGTAGAAGATACCCTGCCATTATATTCGATAGGGAAAGGGAAGCTGGTGATCAAATCTTGAATATAGTAGGTTTGGCGGCTACCTCTGACGATGGTGATTTGCTATTTCAAAATGTAAATCTCAATTTGGCAAAGGGCGATAAAGTGGCCATCATATCAAAAGATTCAAGGGCCACTTCTGCATTTTATGAAATCATCAATAACCAAAAAAAGCCGGATAATGGTACTTTTCAGTGGGGTGTGACCACCACGCAGTCTTATTTGCCAGCAGATAATTCAGATTACTTTATACAAAATATAAGTTTAGTCGACTGGTTACGGCAGTGGGCAAAAACTGAAGAAGAGCGCGAAGAGGTCTATATTCGTGGCTTTTTGGGCAAAATGTTATTCAGTGGCGAAGAAGCTCTTAAAAAATGTACGGTGCTGTCTGGTGGCGAAAAAGTAAGGTGTATGTTGAGCAGAATGATGATGTTGCGGGCAAATGTACTTATGCTAGACGAACCTACTAACCATTTAGATTTAGAAAGTATTACTGCATTCAACAACTCACTCAAAAATTTTAAGGGAACGGTTATGTTCACTACCCATGACCACGAGTTTGCACAAACGGTTGCCGATCGAATCGTAGAATTGACCCCTAAAGGCAACATTGATAGGTATTTAGCGTTTGAAGAATATATGTCTGACAAGACATTAAGGGCCCAGCGCGAAAAAATGTACGCTGTGTCTGTATAATTTTTAGCAAACCCAAATTCTTACATCATGAAAACCTACAATCTATTTTATGCCTTTATGGCATTGCTCATCATTGGTTGTAACAAATCGGATGACCGTTCGGATGGCAGCGGAAAAGAAAAAAATGAAGCTACCGATTACACATTACTTATAGACGACGATGGTATACTTTCCAGTACACTTTTGAATGCGGACGCAAATTTAATTGAAATTAGTTCGGACAAAAGCGCATTTGACGCGGTCGGGAAACCTCAGTTAACTTTCGAAGACGGGGGTACGCTCAGTATGTACCAGAAAAAGGCAGATTGCTCTGGTAGTATTGTTATACATGATTTTAATGAGAATACTTCCAAGAGTTATTCGGTTTTCACCGATATGCCTAGTTGCAATCGTAACGCCAAAGCAATTGCTAACACAGGTATTGCAATTTACATAGCCTATGAGAGCGAAATCTCAGAAGAGGAAAGCAACTATTTTCTCAGAGTAATTGATATTACCACTCCTGAGGCCACCTTCGTTGATGTTGAACTTGAACTACAACCAGTCGAACTTGCTTTTGCCAGTAACCGTTTGTTCATTCTTACCTTCGATGGAAATAGTAGCGAAGACTACAAGCTTTTCGTTATGAATGCTGAAACCTTGGACATTATCCATGGAATGGAGTTGGGCCTAGATGTAAAACGGATTTTTAGGAATCCCGAAGGTAATATAATTATTGGCTATCCCAATCTGCATACCACCTTGAACAGTAGTACAATGGCTTTCGAATATACAAATTACGGGGAGTATACAGAACCGAATTTTTTCCATTCGCAATTTAGACAGTTCGATACAGAGGGTAAAATGTATTATGATATGCCTCCCGGTTCGATTAGCATCTATCCGATTGTCGCCGCCATATACAACTTCGAGACGAATAACACAGTTCTCTATGCCTATGAAAATTTTTTGACCGAAACACAGCGCGACTTTGAATATGGGATAAAAAGCACTACGATGGTCGGTTACGATGAAAAAAATAATTTATTATTGATAGGATATTCCAAAACAGGTGGAAGTAAAAAAGGTGGTTTGCTTAGAATTAAATTAGGCCTTGAACCTGAATTCGTAGATAACATTGATTTAGATGGCACACCTTATGCATTATTTGTAAAATAACTCTTATTTGGAGTTTTAAAAAAAAGCATCCTTTGTTAACAAAGGATGCTTTTATAGGCACTTTCAGGAGTAAGCCTAGTTTTAAAAAAAAGATGTTAAA
>Ga0316189_10004121_pt1 | contig 14030 bp, 13 predicted proteins | sample LowCovwburrow_MG_FD_204930 | JGI IMG/M metagenome (GOLD analysis project Ga0316189, IMG submission 204930) | Coastal sediment microbial communities from Maine, United States - Lowes Cove worm burrow | ecosystem: Environmental > Aquatic > Marine > Coastal > Sediment | place: USA: Maine...
ATTTACTGTACTTAAAGTCATTGCTGACACATCATTAACTCCATCAACAGTCATTACAATTTTGCCACTTTGTTGTAATAATATTTTTATAGCATTTACTTTATCTTCTGGAAGTAAATTTCCTTTGACCTCGGATGATCTAATTTGTTTGGCAATGGCATTTCCTACATTTTGATATTGCAATAAGCATAATCATATGTTTAATGCCACAAGTATTACTGTATGACCATTTAAAAAAATTGAACATGACGCTTTTTGAGCATATATAATTATCTATACTAAGGATAACATTTTCAATTAACATAATTACTATTAATAATAAACAGGGTTGGGCTGATATATATCATTGCAATATCAAAGTGTAATAAATAATTTTACGATATAAAAAAAATAGAAGTCATGAAATCATTTTATTATATTGTAGTACTATTGCTTCTTACAGGTTGCTCTACAGCTAGAATGACAGATACATGGGTGAATAAAGAATACGCTAATTATCAACCAAAAAAAGTGCTTATTGTAGGTCTCACCGACAACTTAATTGCAAGAAAAATGTTTGAAGAACAATTAAAAACCAAACTTACAAACAGAGGCATTGAAGCAGTTGAAAGTTATGATATTTTTAAACCAACTTTCACTAACCTAAAACAAACCGAAGAAGATATTGAAAAAGAAGTGAAAAGAATATCTAATGAAGGGTTTGATGCTATTTTAATTTCTGCTGTAAAAGGTGTAGATGAAAAGATGTCGTATAGTGGCGACACTTACCGAAGAGATTATTATTGGAGACGTTTTGGTCGTTATTATTATCTAGTTCAAGATGTTTATTTTATTGAAGGCTATTATAACAAATATGAAATTTATCATATTGAAGCCTCTTTGTATAACTTAAAAGAAAATAATGATAAGTCGTTAGTTTGGGTAGCATCTTATGATATTGTAGACCCTAAGCGAATTAACACTACAGTTACAAATTATGTAACAGCAATTATTAAGTCATTAGAAGATGAAAAATTAATAATTGAAAAAAGTAAACTATGAAAAAAATAAAATTTATATGCATTGCTCTTTTATTAGGTGCATTTATAAGTCTAGAAAGCTGTGGTCCTATTATTATTTCATCTAGACCAAGCCACCCAACACCAACTTGGTTTTATCCTAATAGAATTGTTAATGTTAGGTATATTTATTTTCCAAATTATACTATTTATTATGATTTGACCGTACGTAAATACATTTACCTTAATAATAGTGGTGCTTGGATAACTGTAAATGTATTACCAACAAGATTTAATGGCATTAACCTAAGAAGAGAAAAGCAAATTAGGGTACAAGATTATTATGGTAATGACGTAAGAGAATACCATTCAAGAGTTAAAGTTCCAATAAAAAGTAGACGCAAGAACCTCTAAATTGTTATTAAAACACCTACAACAATCGTGTAAGTTTGATACAGCCTATCTGGCAGAATGGTAACAGAAGAATAGACTATTCTGTTAAATTTTTTTCAAGTTGGAAGAATTTTATCTTGCTTTTTAGTACAGGACAGGAAAACTAATGAGATAATAAAAACACTAACTAATTTCATAATTAATAGGCTAATTTGGATTGTAGTAATATATATTCGTTCAAATTTATATTATCTATTGCTCCAACAAGTTTTTCATTTTCTACAACAGGAAAAAAAGATTTCTTTTTACTTTGTATCAAGCTATATACCTCTTTAAGATCATCATCAACATCAAGAGCTTTGAAGTTAGAATTCATAATATCCTTTACTAATAGATTTTTACTAGAATTTTCTATAATATCTTGGTGATACAACAATCCTGTAATGGTTGAGTCTTTAATTACTACAAAATTATTTTCTGTGCCAGAGATAATTTTATCAACAACAAGTTCTAGAGAGTCTTCTGGTTTAAATACTGTAATGTTTATCATCATAGCGTCTTCAACACTATGCCCTTTGAGCAAGGATAAATGCAACACCATTTGATTTTCGCCATAAGCTCCTAAAAAAATAAAAAGAGCAATAAATACTAGAAATGGGTTATACAATAATCCTACTAACAAAAAAATAAGTGCTATAAATTGCCCAATACTAGATGCGATTTGGGTAGCTTTTACACGATCTATTTTCATAGCCAATAAGGCTCTCAAAATACGACCTCCATCCATAGGAAATGCTGGAATAATATTAAATATTACAAGTCCTACATTAACAATAAATAAATAAAGTAAAAAATTTTGTAATGTAAGATCGCCGAAAGTTTCTAAATTTTCGGTAAAACTTATATTTGCTAATTCTTGAATTGGTACTATTAAATAAAGTAAAATTGCGATAACTACATTAACCAAAGGTCCTGCAATTACAACCAAAAGTTCTTGCTTTGGTGATTCAGGAATTTTATCCAAGCTTGCCATACCACCAATAGGAAGCAGTGTTATTTTTTTAGTATTGACTCCAAAACGTTTAGCAGTTAAGGCATGTCCAAGTTCATGTAATACAACACAAACAAAAACAGCCAAAACGAAAGCAACATTAAACAAAATACTCTCTGTTGTCCCTCCTCGTTTTAGTTCGTCAAAAACTATCCAAAGGATTAAAAAGAAAAATGTCCAGTGGACAATTATTTTTATCCCAGAAATACTCCCCAAATTTAAACTTGCTTTCATTTCAAAAAAATTCTACTCAATAATTTTTTTTAATGTCCATTTTCCATTTTCATTCTTAATACCTACTAGATTATCAGAAATTTGCTTAGATGTAAACTCAGGAGGTGCACTTAGAAACTTTTTATCCAAAACAACATTAACACCCTTTTGATTTAAATAGTTTTTTACATTACCATCAGTATCAATAGTTACCTCAAAATATCTATAGTACACAACATTTTTGTCTAGAGCTACGTTTTTACCTATTATCTTTTTAGTCAGTTCTAATACTATTGCTACATTATTATTAAAGTTTTTAGCATTTAAAAACTGAGGTTCGATAACTGTTTTTCCATAGGTATCTATATAACCAAAATATGAAATTCCATCTTTTTCATTTACGATTAAACATCTTCCATTTTTAAAAATAGGATAATCACCATCTAAAGATTTAGTAGTCACTAAATCATTTCTAAAGCTTACGACAATATCACCATCTTTATTTATGAAAGCCCATTCATTGTTTTTTTTAATAGCAGAAACACCATCATTAAATGATGAGATGTAGTCGATATCTTCAATAATTTGTCCAAAGCTACTAACAGGAATAAGAACTAGTAACGCAAACATAAATATTACTTTTTTCATGACGTTAAGTTAAAATTATATATATCAAAAATAGGGTTGATTATAAAGATATACTATGATATTCATCATAAAAATAAAACCAATTAAACTATTTAACTTGCCTTAATACTCATATTTGTTTGGGCATAACTAAAAGTGGAATATTTGTTTTGAATCCAAAATCTTCAACTTTGTGTGTAGTTAAAAGACGCTCAAAAAAAGAATGCTTTTTATTTACCATAGCTAGTAAGCTAATTTCGTTTATTCTAATAAAATCATTAACCTCTTTAAAAACATCATTCCCTTTTAAATTAACAAACTCATTTGACGTGTCTCCAAAAAAGGCACTAAGCAATTTCATATTTTCCTCTTGAGCTTTTGTTAGTGTTTTTCCTTCAGAAACATGTACAAAATCTAAATTAGAATTAAATAAATGCAGCATTTCTAGCAGAGTTGATAATTCTTCTTTTTTATATTGAGTCAAATAATTTGATAGAAATACAACTCGATTCAATTTTTTGTATTTATAATTATTTGGTACTGCTAAAACTGGAGTTTCTCCTCTTTGCATTACCCTTACTGTATTGCTTCCGAAAATAACTTTTTCAAGACCAGAAGCACCTTTAGTTCCCATTATAATCAAATCCACCTTTTTTAATTCACAAACTTGATTTATGGCATCAATAAAATTATCATAATCTACAATCGAAATCAATTCATGTTTTGGATTATTATATTTTTCCTTTATACTACGAATCACATTGTCCAATGATTTTCTTGCAGTATCAATAATAGCTTGATAAAGATTCACTGATGGGGAAGTCGTCATTAAATCATCAGACACAAAAGATGATGCTTTTTGAATATTTAATATATAAAACGTACAGTCTGTATCTTCATACATCTTCATTGCATAATTAATTGCATTTAATGAGTTGTTTGAAAAATCTGTTGGTAATAGAATTGTTTTCATACTAAAAATTTATTCTCTAAAATTAGTTTCCACATCAAATAAAAACTATGACATAAGTCAGTTAAATAATTATATGAATTGTTTTTCTTTAAAAAATTGTAATTCAAAAATGCACATTGGAATTTTCAGTAACATAAAAGAGCTAATTTTCGTTATTAATGTAAAACTTTATGAACCGAATAGTTTTAATTTTTATATCATTATTTACTTTAAATATTCAAAGTCAGAATAACACTATCTCAGCTGGTGAGAAATTTATTGTTACTACGTATTATTATACATCTGACTTATTCATTTATAATGCATAAATACCAAATGAAATCGTTTTAGATAAAAACGCTATTGAATTAGGAAAACAAAGTGATAAAAAAACTTTGGAAGAATTAAAAGATATTGAAATTGAAGATTAGATTTTTTTTACGTTATTTGCTCAGAATAATCTAATTAGATAAATGAAATTCATTGTTTGCGCATCTTTATTGTCTATTATTGGTTCTTGTGCTTCGCTTAGCTATAAAGAAAAAATCCAAAATATTAAAGATGATATTATAATTGAACAACCCGAGCAAATAGTTCAATATTCAAATACTATTACAGCAAAAGAATTAAATAATCACCTCTATAAATTTGCATCTAAAGAATTTCAGGGCAGACAAGTTGGAACTAAGGGTCAAAAACTTGCATCAAACTATATAAAAGATTATTACATATCTGAAAATATTCCTTCTCCTATAGGCAAAATTGACTATTTTCAGGATATTTCAATAGAAGAACTTGATACCGAATATAACAACTCAGAAAATGTTGTGGCTTATATTGAAGGCAGTGAGAAACCTAATGAAATTCTAATTATCTCAGCACATTTAGATCATGAAGGCATAGATGACGATGGGAACATTTATTTTGGAGCAGATGATGATGGATCAGGAACTGTTGCTCTGTTAGAAATGGCTCAAGCATTTAATCTAGCTAAAAAAGAAGGTTTTGGCCCAAAGCGTTCTATTCTATTTTTACATCTTACTGCTGAAGAAATTGGTCTTCATGGCTCAAAATATTATGTTAATAATCCTATTTTCCCATTAGAAAACACCATTTCAAATTTAAATATTGATATGATTGGTCGCGTTGATAGAAAACATAACGATAATTCAAATTATATTTATCTTATTGGAGCAGATAGACTAAGTAAAGAATTACATTACATCTCTGAAGCTGTAAATGAGTCATTCACAAATCTTGATTTAGATTATAGGTATAATGATGAGTCAGATAGAAATCGTTATTATTTTAGATCTGATCATTATAATTTTGCAAGTAAAAACATTCCCGTTATTTTTTATTTTAATGGAGAACATGAAGATTATCACAAAATTTCAGACACACCAGACAAGATTAACTATACTCTACTAGAAAAAAGAACAAGGCTAATTTTTGCTACTGCATGGCAATTAGCTAATCAAGAAAATAGATTATCTACTGACGACTAAACAAATGTGTTAAAGTTTGTTAAAAGACACTTTTTAATCAAAGGATAGCTCTTAGTTTTTTGTAATATCGCACAACTATTTAATAATTCTCATTACAATGAAAAAACAACTATTATTATTAGGAGTAGCCATATTACTTTTTACATGTGGATCTTCTAAAGAAACTACACCTAAAACAGTTGATCTCCCTACTCCCAAAATGGATGTGACGGAGTTTGCAAAAACAATTACTTCAGCTGAATTAAAAGAAATGCTTTATCTATATGCCTCTGATGCTTTTGAAGGTAGAGAAACAGGAGAAGCTGGTCATGAAACAGCAGTTAACTATATAAAAGATTTTTATACTAGTGGGAACATTGCTCCTCTTCAAGAAAACGGCAATTATTTTCAAGATGTAAAACTCAATCAACTTTATACACCTAAAGTTGGCTTAAAGATAAATGGCAAGCCTTTTTCATATTTTGATGATGTTGTTTCATTAAGCGCTTCGGCTGAAGCTAATATAAACGCAAATGAAATTGTATATGTTGGTTATGGTATTGATCATGAAAGCTATAGTGATTTTAATACGCTAAAAGTTAGTGGGAAAGTAATAATTGCTAAAGCAGGAGAACCTAAAAACACTGATGGGACTTATGTTATAAGTGGTACTACTGAAAAATCTAAATGGTCAAACGGAAGACAAGGTCGTAGCGCTAAACGTGATGCTGCAAAAGCAAAAGGTGCTATAGCCTTAATCTTTGTTGATGACACTGCATTTAAATCTTATTCTTCTTTTTACAAAAGAAGAGCAGATTCAAATACTTCAATTGGATTATCATTAGATGATGGCAAAAAGGAAACAAATGAAATGCTTTTTATGCTTGCAAATGAAGCAACGGTCAATTCAATAAACGCTAATTTATTAGATTCTGAAACGCCAAAAGCTATTTCAGCAAGTATAACATTAAACCAAAAGAGCAATAGCAAAGCATTAGTTTCTAAAAATGTGGCCAGTGTTGTAAAAGGAAGTGAATTCCCCGATGAATATGTCATCATTAGTGCACATTCAGATCATATTGGTGTAAATGATAATGGAGAAGTAAATAATGGTGCAGATGATGATGGTTCAGGTTCAATGGCAGTACTTGAATTAGCAGAAGCTTTCAAAATTGCTGCAGATAAAGGCCAAAGACCAAAACGTTCAATTATATTCTTACATGTTACAGGAGAAGAAAAAGGTTTATTAGGTTCTCAATATTATACTGATATTGATCCTCTAGTGCCTTTAGCTAATACAGTAGCAAATTTAAATATCGATATGATTGGTCGTATTGACCCAAAACGTGAAGGTGATAGAAATTACCTTTATTTAATTGGAAGTGACAAGTTAAGTACTGAATTGCATAACCTTTCAGAAGAGGTAAACAAGAAGTACACTAACATAGAGTTTGATTATACGTATAATGATGAAAATGATCCTAATCGTTTTTATTATAGATCTGATCATTACAACTTTGCTAAAAATAATATTCCTATTATATTTTACTTCAATGGAACACATGATGATTACCACAAAGTTGGTGACACTCCTGATAAAATTGAATATGATTTGTTAGAGAATAGAACTCGCTTAGTATTTTATACTGCTTGGGAACTTGCTAATAGAGCTGATAGAATTACAGTAGATAAAGCTGAAGATAACGCAGCAGGAAACTAATCAGTTTTTTATAACTTTTAAAAAAAGGTCTTTCAAATTTGAAAGACCTTTTTTTGTTTCATTATTCATTATATTTGATTACCAACCGAAAAAAATCCAACTAATATGAAAACCCTTTATAAATCATTGAAAAAATGCAGTATCGTGTTGATACTTTTTTTAATGATTTCTCCCATCTATTCACAAAATAACATTCCTACTCCAAAAGAAACATTTGGTTTTAATGTTGGTGACGATTTTAAATTAGCAACCTACGAACAGTCCATTGCATATTTCAAAAAACTAGATGCATCTAGTGATTTAATTGAGTTACGCTTAATTGGTGAAACTTCTGAAGGAAGACCTTGGTATGCTGCTTTTATATCTTCAAAAGAAAATTTAAATAATCTAGAGCGCTACAGAACTATATCTCAGCAATTAGCTCATCCAGAAAACTTATCAAAAGAGGATGCTAAAAAACTATCTAAAGAAGGGAAACCTATAGTGCATATAGATGGAGGTTTACATGCCTCTGAAGTTGCTGGAGCTCAACACACAATTTCATTAGCACATGAACTCATTAGCAAATCTGAAGATGAAGACATAAAAAGAATTTTAGATGACGTCATATTAATTTTATGGCCTTCACTAAATCCTGATGGTCAAGACATTATAGCTAATTGGTATAAGGAAAATGTTGGTACACCTTATGAAGTAACTCCTGTTCCTTGGTTGTATCAAAAATATGTAGGTCATGATAATAATCGTGATGCTTATATGGCAAACATGATTGAATCTAGAGTTGTTGCTAGAGTTTGGCGCGAATGGGAACCAAATATTATACATGTGCATCATCAATCATCTCCATTTCCAACCAGAATTTGGTTACCTCCTTTTGCCGAACCAGTTGCAAATCGCACACCTCCAATTGTAGCAAGAGAAGTAAATATGATTGGAATGGCAATAGCTCAACGCTTAGAAACAGATGGATTGGAAGGAGCAGTTCATATGGGAAAAGGATTTGATGCTTGGTATCCAGGTTATATCGATTATATGCCTGTCTTACAAAATATTCCTGCGTTTTGGACAGAAACTGCATTATATAGATATGCAACACCACACTTTTATACCATAAGAGATTTTCCAAAAGACAGAAATGGATTAAGAATAGAGTCTTTGTATTCAAGCCCTTGGAAAGGTGGATGGTGGCGTTTAAAAGATGCTGTTGATTATATGCAAACCTCCTCACTAGCGGTTTTAGATTATGCTTCAAAATATAGCGAAGTATTATTATTTAATAAATATCAAGCAGGAAAAAACACTATTGAAAAATATAAGAAAGAACCACCTTACGCCTACTTTATTCCTCAAAAACAACGTGATCCAGTACGTCCTGTTGAACTCTTAAAAAGATTAGCATTTAATGGCATTAAGATATCGCAATTAAATAAACAAATTACATTTGATAATGTAGTATATCCTAAAGAAACTTGGGTAATACCAATGGATCAAGAGTTTGGAGAGCTAGCCAGACAAGTTTTAGAAGTACAAAACTATCCAGATTTAAGAGAATTTCCTGGAGGACCACCAGAGCAACCATATGATGCAGCTGGTTGGACACTTCCTTTGCAATTTGAAGTTAATGTAATCGCTGCTGTTAGTCCAATTACAGATGAAGTAAAAGCTACATTTTCAGAAATTAAAGGAGATGTCTTAAATTGGAAAAATGATAATTCAAAAGATGTGAACAAGATTGATTTTGTTTCAGGAATTGGATTTGACACGAATCAGATAGCTGCTGGAATTAAACCATTACCAGGATCCATTAGAGGAAGTGGGAATATTGCTGTATTAGATCCAAAAGAAAACAACACCTTTAGAGTACTTACTGAAGCTTGGAATAAAGGATTGAAGGTAAGTTATACTAACCAGAAATATAGTATAAGTGGAGCTTCAAATACATTGCTAAGACAGTGGGTTAATGATTTTGCCGTTAATATAATGCTCACATCAAAATCTTCAAAAACAACTGTAAAGCCAAGAATTGGAGTTTATAGGCCATGGACAGCAAGTATGGATATGGGTTGGACACGATGGCTGTTAGATAATTTTGAAATAGAATATATAGGGCTTAGAAATTCCGATTTTATTGTTGGAAACCTTAACGACCGCTTTGATGTTATTTTAATGGCATCTGAAAGAGAAAGTTCAATAATTAATGGTTATGCTAAAGGACAAGCACCTCCAAGGTATGAAGGAGGAATTGGCCAACAAGGAATTAGAAATTTGGATGAATTTGTTAATAAAGGTGGAACCTTAGTGTGCATGAATCAGAGTAGTGAATTTGCAATAAATGCTTTACATCTTCCTGTTAAAAATGCAGTTAAAGATTTGAATCGTCAAGATTTTTTCACTGGTGGATCTATTATGGGAGTAACTGTAAACACCAATCATCCAGTCATGGCAGGAATGCCAGATAAAGCAAATGTTTTTGTGTCTAGAAGTCCAGTGTTTGAAACTACAGAAAGCTTTGAAGGTGAAGCTTTAGCAAAGTACCAGTTAAATGGTTCTCCTTTGCGCTCAGGGTATATATTAGGAAGTAAATACTTAAATGGATATGCTGCTGCACTGGATGTAAATCATGGAAATGGACATGTAGTTCTTTTTGGTTTCAGACCTCAATGGCGTGGACAACCGATGGGAACATTTAGAGCTTTATTTAACTCATTGCTCTATGGTGGTAATATTTCAAAAAATCATAAAGCTTCAACCGAGTTTTGGACATCACCAAATGTAGTTGAACATAAAAAAGAATAAATTTTATCTAAACAAAAAAAGTCTCTCATAAATGAGAGACTTTATACTTTTGGGTGAAAGACGGGATTCGAACCCGCGACCCTCGGTACCACAAACCGATGCTCTAACCAACTGAGCTACAATCACCATGTATACACATTTTTGTAATGCGACTGCAAATGTAATTTATTTCGGATTTACCAACAAAGATTTTTTTGAATATTATTACTTTAAATCAAATAAACTATCAACTGCTGGATAACGTTCTACCGTAAATCCTTCAGCATGCTCTACTCCTATTAGCCTTCCTAAATCTCGAGCTCGATACTCAACACTATCAGTGAAATTCTTACTAGATATTGGTGTTTCTGGCTCTTTGCTATTAACATCAAAAAATTGAGTTTTATAGGCTAATATTGCTTCTGTTTTTTTATCAATAAATCCAGAGACATCAACTACAAAATCTGGCTCAATATTTTTCCATTGGATATAATGATAAACATGCTTTGGTCTCCAAGGTTCTTGCCAACCATCATCATCACCAATTTTAGTATCAATTTTTATGAGTCCACTTAAAAAGCAGGCATCGCTAACTAATTGACTTCCTTTACCATGATCAATATGTCTGTCATCAATGGCGTTGCAAAGTACAATCTCTGGTCTATACTTTCTAATCATCTTAATAAGCTCTAATTGATGTTGCTTGTCATTAATAAAAAAACCATCAGCAAATTCCATGTTAGTTCTAACGGCTACTTCTAAAATTTTGGCTGCTTCAGCAGATTCACTATCTCTAGTCTCTGCAGTACCACGAGTACCAAGTTCACCTCTTGTTAAATCAATAATCCCAACAGTCTTACCTTTTGAAACTTCTTTAACTATTGTTGCTCCACAACCTAGTTCGACATCATCTGGATGCGCTCCTATGGCAAGTATATCTAATTTCATATCATCAATTATGAATTACAAATTGCAAATTACGAATTATAGTGCAATACATTAAAGTTATGATACCCAATCTTTTTGTTCATCTGACGTCAAAAATGTCCAAGCTACTAGTCTGCTGATTTTATTTCCCAATTGCATATTAATAACATCAATTTTTGTTGCTCCTAATTTTCTTAATGATTTCTGCATAGATTTCACTAAATTCTTATTTGATACCAAACTTGTAAACCAAAAACATTTGGTTTTAAACAAAGAACTTTCATATAAATAACTATGTAAAAAAGCTTTCTCACCTCCTTTAAACCAGAGCTCATTGGCTGTGCCACTAAAATTTCTAATGAGTTTTAATGGCTCCATTTTCAAACCTTTTAGTTTTCGCGTTGTAGCTTCTAACGCATCTTGCTCGCTTTTATAAAATGGTGGATTACACATACTAATCGTAAAGCAGTCTAATGGTTTTATTATTCCCTTTAAAATTTGAGTTTTGTTTGACTGCAATCTCAATTTTATATTAGGTGTTAACTCATTCTTATCAATAATTTTCTGCGCATTTTTAATCGAGTTAACATCAACATCTGTTCCTACAAAACTCCAATTATATTCAGAATAACCAAGCAATGGATAAATACATGATGCTCCTGTACCAATATCTAATACATGGATAGTATCTCTTAGTTTGTATGGTTCAATTAAAGTCGCTAAATGATGAATATAGTCAACACGTCCAGGGATTGGTGGACATAAATGCTGATCAGGAAATTCCCAGTAATTAATGTCGTAATATACCTTTAATAATGCCTTATTAAGTGTTTTTACTGCAATAGGGTTTGCAAAATCGATGGTTAGTGTATTATAATTATTTTTAAAAACAAATTGGCTCAGCTCTGGTATAGTCTGAGTCAACACTTTAAAATCGTAACCTTTTATATGTTTGTTATTTATATGCAAACTATTATCAATTAAGAATTGAAAACAGCCAAATTAGCTTTCGTAACTTTACGAAAAGCATTTTCAATATCTGCAATAATATCATCAACATCTTCTAGTCCAACTGAACAACGAATCAAGCCATCACCAATACCTTGTGCTTTACGTTCTTCTGGAGTTAATAATGCATGTGACGTTAAAGCTGGCAATATCATTGTAGTTTCTACTCCTGCTAAACTCATTGATGGCTTAACAAGATTCAATGCATTTAAAAACTCTTCAGCATTAAATCCATTAGCCAGGTCAAAAGATAGCATTGCTCCAAATCCTTTCATTTGCTTTTTGGCTAATTTATAATCTGGATGACTTTTTAATCCTGGATAATAAACACAACTTATATGTTCATTTTTATTAAGGATTTTAGCAATTTTTTTAGCATTCTTTTGTTGTGCCTTCACTCGAACATTTAATGTTTTCATACTACGCTCTAACATCCAAACCATAAAGTCACTTAAATTCCCTCCAAGATTTTTTGCCAAATCCGAAATAGTATCTATATGTTCTTGTTTAGCGGCAACAGCTCCCGCACTAATATCACTATGTCCTCCAAAATACTTAGTAGCACTGTGCAAAACAATGTCAATTCCAAAATCAATTGGTTTTTGAATTATTGGTGTTGCAAACGTATTATCAATCACTGAAATTAATCCATTTGATTTAGATAAATTAGCAACTGCTTCTATATCTACTATTTTTAATAAAGGATTTGAAGGTGTTTCAATATAAATTAGTTTCGTGTTGGATTTTATGCAATTTCTAAAATCGTCAACATGCAAGCCTTCAGTAAACGTATATTCAATATTAAATCTATCAAATTGCGATTCCACCAAATTACGAGTACCTCCATAAATATCTTTTTGCAATACAATGTGATCTCCAGCGCCTAAAAAAGCCATTAAAGTAGTACTCACAGCAGCCATACCAGAACTAAATATCATTGCAGATTCTGCATGCTCTAGCGCTGCTATCTTTTTTACTAGATATTCTTGATTAGGAGTGTTAAAATAACGTGGATACCTTTTAACATCAACATTTAAAAACTCATAGGATGAGCCCATAAATATTGGCGATACTGAACCTTTAAATTGATTGTCTGGAGTTTCTCCCACATGAGTACAAATGGTGTTTTCTCCAAGGTTTTTCTTTTTCATATTAGAATTATTTCTGAGCTTATAAAGTTAGCAAAAAAGCAATACATTGCATCCAAATATGCATCAAGAAATTCATCATCATTACATACTACATAAACCTTATCGTTATTTAAGTCAGTTTATTAATAATCAAAACAAACGCAAAAACAAAAAACTGCTTGGTGAGCTTTATGATTTTGCTGATGGCACTATGGCTATTGGTAGATTAGATGAGACTTCAGAAGGCCTCTTATTACTCACTACTGATGGCAAAGTTAGCGCACATATAACTAGTAATAAAATTGAAAAAGAATATTATGTTCAAGTGGATGGCTCAATTACAAAAAAAGCTGTTAAACAATTACAAGATGGCGTAAATATTAGCATACATAGCAAGCCCTATACTACCAAAACCTGTGAGGTTTTTGCCATTTCAAGTATAAATGACTATGCAATTGAAGATCGTTTTGTTCGTGATGAGCGTCATGGTTTAACTTCTTGGATTTCTATAACCTTAACTGAAGGTAAGTTTAGGCAAGTACGTAAAATGACTGCTGCTGTTGGGTTTCCTACTTTACGTTTGGTTCGGATAAGAATTGGTAATATTAAACTTAATTTAAATGTAGGAGATGTACTTGAAGTAAAAAAATTTGACATTTAATGATACATCCTTACAAATTAATTTTTAAAGATCTTATCTGAAGTTTGAATTTAGATGACAAATTCTATTTCTTATCTTTAGCTTTAGT
>Ga0316189_10004122_pt1 | contig 14026 bp, 11 predicted proteins | sample LowCovwburrow_MG_FD_204930 | JGI IMG/M metagenome (GOLD analysis project Ga0316189, IMG submission 204930) | Coastal sediment microbial communities from Maine, United States - Lowes Cove worm burrow | ecosystem: Environmental > Aquatic > Marine > Coastal > Sediment | place: USA: Maine...
TTGATCTTAACGATGTCGCGATAGCCGTCATTGTTGAAATCGGCGACCAGCGGAGTGATCTCGTAATTGCGGTTTTCCAACCCCATATCGTCTTCAGCGTTAGCAAAAGTGCCATCGGGTAGTTGCATCAGCACCCGGCCCGGCAGGCGGAAGATCTTCTGTATCGGCAGCGAAACGTAATTCTGTGCGATCAGCAAATCTTCGCGACCGTCATTATTCAGATCTTCGAGAACCACGCCCCAGGAAAACTCATACAACGCTGTTTTTGTTTTGGCGGCGGTATCGGTGAATTTGAAATCGCCATCGTTGCGGAACATCATCAGCGGCGTGTGAAATACCTGATCATCCCTTAAGTCGCCTTTGGCAAGAAACCGTGGCGGCGTAGTCGACACGTTGGAAAAGAAAAAGTCCATGCGGGTGTCATTGTTGTAATCGCCGATAGCAACGCCCATCGGATAGCTGTAGACTTTGCTTGATGGGTTTTCAGTCGAGGTGAATTTCAAACCACCTTCATTGCGCCAGGTTCTCACCTGACCGGTATCGTGGGCAACAACAATGTCCTGATCACCGTCACTGTCAACATCTGAAAACACCGCGACAAAGGTATTGTGGACATACTCAACGCCAGCTTCTTTGGTGATATCCTTGAAGGTGTTGTCACCGTTGTTAAGCAGCAGCAGGCTGGTCGATCCGTAACCTTGCTTGTTGAAGATGTTCTCGCCCTCAACATGGTCCAGTTTGATATAGGTCGACACGAACATGTCAACAAACCCGTCATGGTTGAGATCGGCAAGGGCAATCGAAAGCGGAACCGATTTGGCATTGAACTTGATATCAAGATTACGGCCCTTGAAGCCATCGGTAGTATTGAGATAAAGCGTGATGCCGCTATCGCGGGCAACAAAAATATCGCTGCGCCCGTCGCCGTTGGCATCAATCACTGCTGTCCCGAATGTCGTGTCGGCAGAACCTTTCGTTAACCCCTTGCCAAGTGTGGCAGTGGCGTTTGAAAATTCGCTACCGTTGAATTTCATGATTGCATCGGCTTGAGCGTAACCGCCGCCGATAAACACCTCCGGTGTTCCATCGCCATCAACGTCGATAATTGCCGATCCGGTGAACGGGAGAGATTTGTCTTTGTTGAATTGGTGCGTAAACGGAAATGCAACTTCCGTGAACACTGGAATATCAATGTCGGCTGTCGCCAGCTTTCCATAAGGATTGCTGTACGCTTTCATATACGAAATACCGACGATAGCTATCAGGATGACTGGAACCAGAAATCCGACGATACGAATTATCCATTTTTTCATTGTAATTCCTTCATTTGAGAGTTCGGGCAGGGCCCGCTTCTCATTCTCAGATGCTACATTTATTAAATTGGTTACAGCTTACGGGCTGCTAAAATTGCCTTAACGAGATCTTCTGGCACATCAGGTAGGCCCTCGCTTTGATCATCGCCGACTGCAGTCTGTTCAACCACATCGACAGTCCTCTTGTAGGCAGCGAGATATTCTCGGCATTTCCTGCAAACCTTGATGTGCATTTCAAAAACCAGCTTTTGTTTTGAACTCAGGTTACCTTCGAGATAATCAACAATAAAATCCTCAAACTGCCGACAGGTAATCATCAGCGGCATATAACGCATCATCATGCCGCTAAATGAAGGCATTACTTTCCAAAACCCGAGCCGTTTCATGACATATGTCCTCTCAACACAGGCTCAAGCAAATGCTTGAGGGCCGCGCGCGCACGGTGCAGACGCACTTTTACATTAGATTCGCTCAACTCCAACTGCGATGCGACCTCTTTTGTACTATAGCCTTCGATGTCGCGCAAAAGTAAAACGATACGAAAACTTTCTGGCAGTTTGTCAATCATGCCCCGTACCATGGTGCTCAATTGTTTCTGTTCACAGATTTCATCGGCTGGAAGCAATTGTGGCCATGGTTCTTCTATTCGGCAATTATGACCGTCAAATTGTGGCATCAATTCGTCCAGTTGTTCTTCTGCCTTACGCTTAGCGCTGCGAAGGACCATCAAACACCTGTTCACTACAATCCGGTGCAGCCAGGTTTTCAGCGTTGAGCGGCCCTCGAACCTGCCGATATTGGTAAACGCATCGGCAAAAGCCTCCTGAACGCTGTCTTGCGCCGAAGCATCGTTGCCGAGTATACGGCGGGCGACGGCCAGCATCCATGGCGAATGTTGGCGCACGAAATTTTCAGCGGTTTTATCACAACCCTGGCCCAGCAGGATGGCAATCTCCATGTCTGATGAAAAAGCCTCACCCCCGCGGTCTCCCTGGGTTTCCGACTGGGAAAACTTCACACATGCCCCCTGATTGAGCCAAATTTTTTGGCCTTTGGGGTCAATTTACTGGAATCCAGCATACGCCTTACCTTTTTTGTAACTTACAGGGTGTGACCTGCATCCAATAGGTTAAGACCAACTTACTACACTTAAACATAAAAGCACAACCCATGGTTACGGCAATTGTGGGCGTGGAGGGAGAAAGAAAAAATGCAATGGATTTCTGATTTTGCGATGCCGGGTTTGATTTTGCTTTCGGCATTACTTCTGTTTTTAATCGGTGTTGCGATACTCGTCGCCATTTCTCTTTACGTTATTGATGTCAGCCAGACCGCCGACGCCGTCCGCCGCAATTATCCGGTGATCGGACGGTTTCGCTCATTGTTTACCGAGCTTGGGGAATTCTTCCGTCAGTACTTTTTTGCTATGGACCGCGAGGAAATGCCATTTAACCGGGCTGAACGAGACTGGATCCACAAATCATCCAAAGGTGTCGACAATACCATTGCATTTGGTTCAACCCGCTCTTTGTCGCCGGTCGGAACTCCAATTTTTGTCAACTGTCCCTACCCGACACTGGATGAAGATGCCGTAACAACCCCGGCTGTCGTAATCGGTCCTTATTGTCCAAACCCTTATGAAGCCCACTCGCTGATCAACATCTCCGGCATGAGTTTTGGTGCCATCTCCAAACCTGCCGTGCTTGCTCTTTCGCATGGTGCCAAGATGGCCGGGTGCTGGTACAATACCGGCGAGGGCGGACTTTCTCCCCACCATCTGGCAGGGGGATGTGACATCGTATTTCAGATCGGCACGGCAAAGTACGGCGTGCGCAATGACGACGGCGGCCTTGATGATGAAAAGCTCCGATATGTGGCAAGCCACGATCAGGTCAAGATGTTTGAAATCAAGATGAGCCAGGGGGCCAAGCCCGGCAAGGGAGGTATCCTGCCTGGTGCCAAGGTAACTGCGGAAATTGCCAAAATCCGAGGTATCCCGCAAGGCTCGGATTCGATTTCACCAAACCGTCACCCAGAGATTGATAACAACGTCCAATTACTTGACTTTATCGCCCGTGTTCGCAACGTCAGCGGCAAACCAACCGGCTTCAAAAGCGTTATCGGCGCGTATGGCTGGCTCGAAAGGATGTGCGAGGAAATTCACAAGCGTGGCATAGAATCGGCTCCTGATTTTATCACTGTGGACTCAGGTGATGGCGGCACCGGTGCAGCTCCTATGCCGCTTATGGACAATGTCGGTCTGCCAATCAGGGAATCGCTACCGATGGTCATCGATATACTCACCCGGTATGGTTTGCGTGAGCGCATAAAGGTCATTGCCTCGGGCAAGCTGGTGACGCCGGCCGAAACGGCATGGGCGTTTTGCACAGGCGCCGATTTCGTAACCTCGGCGCGCGGGTTCATGTTTGCAATCGGTTGCATCCAGTCGCTCAAATGCAACAAGAATACCTGCCCGACAGGAATTACAACCCATGATGCCCGGTTGCAGCGCGGTCTTGACCCTGCCGACAAAGCTGTCAGAGTTAAAAACTTTATCGGTAAAATCCACTACGGATCCGGTTTGATCGCCCATTCGTGCGGTGCCAGCCATCCGCGCGTGCTCAAGCGCTACCATGTGCGCATCGTCCAAGCTAACGGCAAATCTATGCCAATGGACGAATTGTTTCCGGTCAATGAAGTTCTGCCACAATACGCGCCCAAGATGTGACTCCCTTTTAAACCAACCATTAAAGGACCTGAAATGCACAAGTTTGAAAAAATCAAGGCTTCCGACCTTTTGGTCAAGGCGCTGGAGAACGAAGGCGTTGAATATATCTTCGGTGTTCCCGGCGAAGAAAATCTCGATCTTTTGGAATCTCTTAGAACCTCAAACATCAAGCTGATCCTGACTCGTCATGAACAGGGCGCCGGTTTCATGGCAGCAACCTATGGCCGACTGACCGGTAAGACCGGGGTATGTCTTGCAACGCTTGGCCCTGGCGCTACCAATTTCGTCACCGCAGCGGCCTATGCCCACCTTGGCTCCATGCCGATGATGATGATCACCGGCCAGAAGCCGGTCACCAAATCCAAGCAGGGCCGGTTCCAGATCATTGACGTGGTTGCAATGATGAAACCGATTACGAAGTTTGCCAAACAGATCGTTTATCCAAGCACCATTCCTTCCATTGTCCGCGAGGCGTTTCGTCTGGCCGAGGAAGAACGCCCCGGTCCGGTACACCTTGAGTTGCCCGAGGATATCGCCGAGCAGATCGCAACCGATGTCCATTTGTTTGAGCCTTCGAACGTGCGTCGCCCGGACTGCGGACAAGAGATGATCGAACAGGCGGCACAGATGATTGCTGGTGCCAAAAAGCCGTTGTTGCTCATCGGTGCGGGGGCCAACCGCAAACGTATTATAGATTCGCTTTTGGCGTTTATCGAAAAGACCGGTATTCCGTTTTTCAACACCCAGATGGGCAAGGGCGTCATTGGCGGCTATCACCCCCTCTATTTAGGAACTGCCGCACTGTCGGAAGGTGACTATCTTCATGATGCTATCGACATGGCTGATCTGATCATCAACGCCGGTCATGACGTTATAGAAAAACCACCGTTCCTCATGGAAGCGGGCGGCAAAAAGGTCATACATGTGAACTTCAACACCGCCGAAGTTGATGATGTCTACTTCCCCCAACTGGAGTTGATCGGCGATATCGCCACATCATTTGTCAAGCTGAGCGATATGATCAAGCCGTCACAAAACCATGACTTCAGCGGCTTCATGAAGGTACGCGATGCGGTTTCAGCGCAAATGGATGAAAACACCGACGATCCGCGTTTCCCGATGACACCACAGCGCATTGTCGGTGATGTCCGTAAAGTTATGCCCGACGATGGCATATTGGCGCTCGACAACGGCATGTACAAGATTTGGTTCGCCCGCAGTTATCGCGCAAAACAACCCAACACCATCCTGCTCGATAATGCGCTTGCCACTATGGGTGCCGGCTTGCCCTCTGCCATGATGGCGGCCATGCTTTATCCTGAGCGCAACGTTATGGCGGTGTGCGGCGATGGCGGCTTCATGATGAACAGCCAGGAAATGGAAACCGCGGTGCGCCTCAACCTCAACCTTGTCGTTCTGATCGTGCGTGATGATGCTTACGGCATGATCCGTTGGAAACAGGAGGTCGGTGGTTTTGCCGATTGGGGGCTTGAATACGGCAACCCGGATTTTGTCAAATATGCTGAAAGCTACGGCGCCAAAGGTCACCGGGTCACCGCAACGGATGAGTTTGTCCCGATCCTTGAAAAAGCCTATGCCGAAGGCGGGGTTCACCTTGTCGAGGCGCCGATTGATTATTCGGAAAACAAGCGTGTGCTTATCGACGGGCTCGCAAACCGTAAACGTATTACTTAAACAAGCAGCGGGAGAAAACCGATGGCAAAAGCCACATTAATCGTCGAGCAGGCCTATGACGGTGAAGAAATCGCCACTTTGGAAATGGATGATTGGGAAAAGGCTGACCGCTTTTTAACCCGTGCACGCGAACTGCACCGTTCGCGCCATTTGTGGCTGCCCGCTCATGAACGCATCGCCATTCTCAAGCGGCTGGCCGGGCTGGTGGCCGCTGAGCGCAATGAATTTGCCATGATGATTGCCCGCGAAGGCGGTAAACCATTAACTGATGCCCTTGTTGAAGTGGATCGGGCGGTCAACGGAATTGAGTTGGCAGCTGAGGAAGTCAGCCGCATTGCCGGAGTGGAAATGCCGATGGACATCACCCCTGGCGGCGCCGGGCGTATGGCCTTCACCCGCCGTGAACCCATCGGTCCGGTGGTTGCGGTCAGCGCTTTCAATCACCCCTTGAACCTGATTGTTCATCAGGTCGCGCCAGCCATCGCCACCGGCTGCCCGGTCATTGTCAAACCGGCCAACACCACGCCGTTGTGCTGCCTGCGCTTTGTAGAACTCGTTCATGAAGCCGGGCTCGATCCGGACTGGTGCCAAACTATTGTCTGCGACATCCCAACTGCAGAACGCCTGGTTACCGATCCGCGCACCGCATTTTTCACTTTCATCGGTTCAGCCAAAGTGGGCTGGCACCTGCGTTCCAAACTGGCACCGGGAACGCGATGCGCACTTGAACATGGCGGCGCGGCACCGGCAATTGTTGCAGCTGATGCCGTTCTTGACAGCGTCATCGCATCGCTGATCAAGGGCAGTTATTACCATGCCGGCCAAGTCTGTGTTTCGGCTCAGCGGATCTTTGTCGAAAAGGCAATCTGCAAGGATTTTCAAGAGCGTCTTGTTGCCGGTGTTGAAAAGCTGGTGACCGGTGACCCGCGTGATGCTGCCACCCAAGTCGGCCCGCTGATCTTGCCGCGAGAAGTCGACCGGGTGGAAAGCTGGGTAAGCGAAGCGATGAATGAAGGTGCGGTCAAACTCACCGGCGGTGAGCGCTTGAACGAGCGCACCTACCGTCCGACGGTTTTGCTGGAGCCGGATGTAAAATCAAAAGTCTCGTCTTTGGAAATATTTGGACCCGTTGCCTGCGTCTATGCCTATGATGATTTGAGCGATGCTGTTTCACGAGCCAACGCTCTGCCTTTGGCATTCCAGTCGGCGATTTTTACCCGCGACATCGATCAGGCCCTTGATGCGGCCGACCTGCTGGCGGGTGGAGCCGTCATGATCAACGATCACAGCGCTTTCAGGGTTGACTGGATGCCGTTCGGTGGCTGGCGCACATCAGGCCTTGGTGTAGGCGGTATCGGTTATACCATGCACGATATGACGCAAGAAAAACTGATCGTCATCAAGCGCAGTTAGTCACTAGAACATGAACTGCCGCAATGGGCTTTATTCAACTGCCTCCAGATCAGTCGATCGGCCATGCGCCTGGGGATGATATGGACCAGAAGCCACGTCAAAAGAGGGTTTTTGTTGACCAGATAGCTCAATTTTGGGCGGTCAACTGTTAAAATTTTCTCGATCAGTCTTGAGATCGTTTCGGCCGGCAGGGCATTGCATTGAGCGCCGATCATCGTCAGTTCGGTATTTTGTGCCATCGTGCCATAGGGCGTGTCGAGATACTTCTCAAGCGTGCCGATGTTCTTGGGCCACAGGTCGGATTCGATCGGCCCCGGCTGGATCGATGAGACTTGAATACCATAATTCATCAACTCACGGCGGTAGACCTCGGCCAGACTTTCCAGTGCGTGTTTTGACACGCAATACGCGCCGTTGAGAGGTGTGTTGAGAACCCCGGAAATTGAACTGACCATGATCAGTCGGCCCGGTTTTCCTTCGCGTGATGTGTCAGTGCCCAGCAACGGCAGGAAGGCATTGGTGACGTTGCGCGCGCCAATGAGATTGACCTCGATCTGGTCTCTAAAGACGTCATCTGGCAATAATTCCATCGGTCCGCCCACCGCATAACCGGCATTGTTGACAAGACCTGCCAGCTTTTGATTGCCAAGCCGTTTGCTGACAATTGCGGCGGCTTTGCGTATTCCATCGGGTTCAGTGACATCGAATTTCAGGCAGGTGAAGTTTTCGGTGAATTCCTGTTCAAGTCGCTCAACATCGCTTTGTTTCCTGACGCTGGCGAAAACGTGCCAGCCTCGACCCGTCAAATACCTCACCGCATCATAACCGATTCCGCTTGAAACGCCCGTAATCAGAACATGTTTCATCATCGCTGCGCCTTCCTGGATATTTTGACTTGCTGACCGGAAAAGGCGGCATTGCCGGTCAGCGGATCGATTGCGGCCGGATCGGTAATATCATTGACACTGACGCCGGCATGTTTTTGCGCAACCGAAAGCCGGGTGCCGGGGCGGTGATGGCCAAAGCCGTGCGGTATCGAAACAACACCCTCCATGATCGCGTCAGTCACTTCAGCCGGGATCGAAATTTCACCCAGATTTGAGCTGACCCTGACTGTTTCGCCATCGGTAATGTCCAGCCTTGCGGCATCGTTTTTATGTATCATTGCCGTGCAGAGGTTTTGCCCTGCCATCAGTTTTTCGATGTTGTGCATCCATGAATTGTTGGTGCGCAGATGACGGCGCCCAATCAATGCAAATGTATCCTTGGACGGCACAGCCTTTTGCATATTCCCGGTAATTTCCTTCAGCCGGACACAAAACCGATCATCGGCAATGTTGATCTTTCGGTCCGCCGTCATCACCGCTTCTGGCACGTTTGGCGCCAACGGTCCAAGATCGATGCCGTGAACGCTTTCTTTTACTTTTTTCAGGCTCAAACCGCTGAACCAACGTTTTGGACTGCTCAAGCGACCATAAGGTCCAAACATCAAGCCGAGATTGACTAATCGCTCTGGTGTTGTGAGCCTGAACAGCCATCCGGGAGGTTTTTCGGCCAGCCTTACAGTCAGCTCCTTCAATATCTGCCAGTCGGCAAGGCGGCTCTCATCTGGCGGAAAAAGGGGTTGTGAGAACTTGGCATTGTTGCGCACCGCAATGGTATTGAGGATGAGGTCATAATGGGCGATTTCAAGCCCCGACGGGGTCGGCAGAATGATGTTGGCATGACGTGTCGTTTCATTAATGTAATTGTCGATAGACACCATGAAGTCAATGTTTTCCAGCGCCGGTTCCAGCGATTTACCGTGTGGCGCCGACAGGACCGGATTGCCGCACATTGTCACCAGCGCCCTGATCTGACCAGCGCCCGGCGTGTTCATTTCTTCAGAGAGAACCGAGACCGGCAACTCGCCATCAAACTCTGGCAGGTTTCGCACCCGGCTATGCCAACGGCCATGCGCAATATGACCGCGCTTGCGGCCAACAATATCGATGGCCGGTTTGGGAAACATCATACCACCGGGGGTATCGAAGTGGCCGGTTAAAATGTTGATCACATTGATCAACCACTGACACAGACCGCCGTGCGGCTGGGTCGAAAGCCCCATGCGACCGTAAATAACCGCGCGGGGTTGCGCGCAAAAATCGTGCGTCATATCTTCAATGGTCTTAGCCCCAATACCTGTGATCGAGGCAACACGGGTCGGCTTGAACGCATCGGCAAGGCCATCCAGCTTTTTCATTCCGGTAATATGTGCCGCCAGCCTGCCGGGCTTTACCAACCCATCACGCATAATAATATGAACCATAGCGGCCAAAAGATAGACGTCAGTACCAGGGTGGATAAAATGATGCTCGGTTGCTGCTTTGGTGGTTTCGGTCCGTCGTGGATCAATCAACACGATCTTGCCGCCGCGCTTATTGATTGCGGTCAGCCGCTGGCGGATGCCGGCCGAGGTCATGATCGAACCATTCGAGGCAATCGGATTGGCCCCCATGATGATCATGAAGTCGGTGTTGTCGATATCGGGAACCGGAATGCGGTAACTGTGTCCAAACATGAAATAAGCGGCAAAATGATGCGGTAACTGGTCCATCGATGTTGCTGAAAAGACGTTCTGAGTATCAAGGCTCTTACGGAAATGCCCAAGCAGGGCCATCAGCCCGAGATTATGGATAACGGGGTTGCCCAGATAGAGGCTGACGGCATTATTGCCATATTGCCCGCGAACCTTTTTAATGCCGGCTTCAATCTCGTCAAAGGCAGCTTGCCATGAAATTTCCTGCCAACCCTCATCCGTGCGTTTAACCGGGTTTTTCAATCGGTCAGGGTCTTCATGCAAGAGATGCAGGTTTGCTCCCTTTGGGCAAATCGAGCTGCGGCTGAACGGGTCGTCGCGATCCGATACGATGCGTGTTACCTGACCTCCATCATGCTCTACCTGAAGGCCGCACATGGCTTCGCAAAGATTACAGACCCGAAAATGCTTTTCACTGCCCATCAACCGGTACGCTCCAGTGTTGCGACATAAGATGATGAAAGGCTGGCAATAAATGCCGTGTAAGAGGGGCCGGCCAGCCAAAACTCCAGTTCTTCAAAGTCTGGACCTGAGAATATAACCACCTTGTCGGTCGAAAACGGCAATGCGGTGCGAACCTCTCCGGCGCGTTCCAATACCACCTGAACCGACTTATGAGACGCCATGCAGATAGAAACCTGAGAGCCGTCAATTAGTGCGCCAATCATGTTCAGGTCATCAAGGAATGGTTTTTGCGAACTGAAGTGATGAACAGCAATCGCTGTTCCCTCAGGCAAGGGCGGCAGGTCATGAGAAAACCTTGACGATGGAACACGATGGTTGAGAACAAATGAAAACTGCTTCACCGCTAATTCTCTGAGCAGGCTGATAACCTGAAAAAATTTGTTGCTCAAAAGATCCAGAAAATGCCGGGCGGCCGGGTATCTGACGATCAACAACATGGAACGCTGATCTTGAGGCGAGCCAGAGAGAATTGATCTGTGTTTTGCTTTGAGCCACAGGCGGCTTTGCGATCGAGCGACCGGCCAAGCAGCCAGCATTGTGTAAAATGTATATAAAAACGACCAGCGCGTATTAAACCAGTTAATAGCGTAAAGCGGCTCATTGAGATGCTCATCAGAACCAAGCGGCTCAAGACACGCTTTGATACGGGAGGTTATCTGTGTGGTGCGCGATTGTTCGTTCATCGCCAACACTAATCAACCGCCGGACGTGTGCGGCGCAATGCATCACTGAATTTGGCTGGAACATGATCCTCGATCCAGATCATTGCCTTGTTGAAAATTGTTATTTTCAAGCGCCCATTCATGATGATCCGTGCGGCGGTTTCACTGGTGCAGATCAGCAGCATCAAGCCGATGGCAATCAGTGCGGTACCGCCGGGTAAAGGTGTTAGCCAGGACAACAAGCCGAGCAGTAACAAGACGCTTCCGGTTATGATGAGAATAGGTTTCATCAAGTATCAACTCCTTTTACTACGATCTGATGATAAGTTTTTTTTCGGGCTCAAAAGCCAGTTCAGCAGCACCGGTAAAATAATCGCAACGGCTAAGGCAAGTGAGAAGTAGCATTTGGGCCATCCGCCATCGACCTTGGGACAGGTGTCGCGTCCAAACAATTCCAACACCGTCCCGCTGAGCGCAAGTAAAAACACCGGTGCCCAGCCCGTATAGAACAGGACGGATTTCAACGGGTTCTTTAACACGACCGAAATGAGGATCAGAGCGTAGGCCAGCGAAACAATGTAGCAGGCTGGAATTGCACCAAAGTGAGGACATCCGGTGCCCGTTTGAAATTCTTCCAAGCTAACCTGAATCGCACCAAGAAAGCCGATGGCCGCAATGACGGCAATAATTATTCCGGTTAGATGATGGCGAATTGTGCGCTGTGTAATCACTTGACCAATCCTGCTTTGTTGATGGCAGTACTATTGAAGTCAGCCAAAGAGTTTGTTGCTTTGGCGTATCTCTGGTTTGGATGCACGGCGTGCCAAAAAAGTTACAAACAGGCTGACGCCATTTAATTTGCACCCTAAAGCATGTCTCGTTTTATATGATTCAATTGACATGCTTTAAGTCTTTGTTTTTGCGCGTGTCTTTATCCCAAAACCGGGGCCGCTTTTGGGAGACACGCTTTAGCCAAAGTGTGACACAACAATTAGCTATTTCAAGGGCGCAACCGAAAGCGCTGTAGCTTGCCGGATTCATTTCGGGGCAATTGTTGCACGAACTTAATCCGGCGCGGGTATTTATAAGGGGCTATGTTCTGGCGAACATGGTCTTGTAATTCGAGGACCATGTCGCCGGGATTTTTCACAGCCTGTGCCAACACCACGAATGCCGCAACAATTTGCCCGCGTTCCGTGTCCGGCTCCCCGATAACAGCACACTCTGCCACCATGGAATGGGCAAGCAAGGCATTTTCGATCTCGAGTCCCGAAATATTGTAGCCTGCAGAGATGATCATATCATCAAAGCGGGTGTGATAGGCAACATAGCCATCTTGATCCATCACGCAGGCGTCTCCGGTGATGTTCCAACCGTTTTGAACGTAGTCGCCCTGGCGCTTATCATCAAGATAGCGGCAGCCCGTTGGTCCCTTCACAGCCAGGCGTCCAATTTCGCCAGCTTCAAGCCGGTTTCCTTTTTCATCAAGGACGGCCAGTTCGAAACCTGGAATAGCCGGCCCGATAAACCCCGGCTTGATTGCTGAACCTCCTGCTCCGGCAAAAGCGTGCAACATTTCGGTGGACCCCAAAACTTCGGCAAGTTCAACACCGGTTCTGTTTTGCCATAATTGACGAACTGGTTCCGGCAATGCCTCGCCCGATGAGATCGCAAGTCGCAAGCCGTTCACGCTATTCACATCATTCAAACGTAACATCTGCTGATAAAATGTCGGTACGGTGAAACAAACACTCGCCTGATAGTGTTCAATCGCTTCGGCGAGTTGTTGCGGTGAATAACGATCATTAAGAACAGTGCAGGCACCGGCATAAAATGGAAATACCAACAGTCCACCAAGACCGAAAGTAAAGGCTAGCGGTACTGTGCCGATAAATACATCTTCTGTAACCGGTCGAATGATGTGCCGACACATTGTTTCACAAATTGCCAGAATATCGCGGTGATAATGAACTGTTGCTTTGGGATTGCCTGTCGTGCCCGAGGTAAACCCGATGATCGAAATGTCATCAGCAAGCGTGGGGCAGGCATCACACTTGTCAGATTTACCCGCCATGGCATGATAGAGCGCTCCACCACCACCAACATCATAAGTTATCATGGCGCAGGTGCTGCCCGTATCGTCTATCGCTGTCTGAAGATCCAACGCAATTGCTGTATCGCATACTGCAAGCTGTGGCTTTGATAGGTCTATGAGGGTGGCTAATTCTCCAGCGCGCAACAAGGGCATGGTGGTGATGGCAATTGCACCGATTTTCTGGATGGCAAGCCACACGGCGGCAACCTCGGGTGAATTGGCACCGCGGATCAGCACGCGGTTTCCGGGCTCGATTCGGTAATCTTGCTTTAGTACATTGGCAATCTGGTTCACATGGCTGCCCAGTTGCCAATAGGTCCAAGTTCGCTCACCGCTTTTGATGGCAATCCGGTCGCCAATCAGATTGTCAGTGGGGCCTTCGAGATGTCTGTCGATCAGAAACCAGGCGCAGTTAAGCTGTCCCGATAAGGGAATTTTTGGCAGCGGTAGGATTTGTGGCAAGTCTTTTGTGCGCGGCAGGCGATCATGCACAAAGCGGTCATGCTGGGGACTTTGTGTTTGGCTCAATTTTTTGCCCACTCAGGTGCGGTCAATCTGCGTTTTTTGTCTGATGCCAACACCACGGTTTCATCATCCAGTGCTTTCCGGTCCCACAACTTGCATGTCACTTGCTTGTGGGTTTGGTCGAGCCCTTCACAATAATTGGTAAACTCACACAATCGCACTTCATCGCTGTGCCCGGTTTCCACCTTCAAGAACCAGTCAGGATCTGCGAGCGATTGGCGGGCTGCACCTGCTATATCGGCAACGCCATCACGCAGCATTTGTTCGGCAATCTCAAAATTGTGGATGCCACCTGCCGCAATTATCGGAGTTTCAAAGCCCGCATCGCGCACGGATTTGCGTATGGATTTTGTTGCTGCAAAATTACGCCCGAAAGGCCCTTTTTCATCTGACAGAAATTGCGGCATGCATTCATAGCCACTACGCCCGGTATAGGGATATGCAGCCTGACCTTTCTTTGGTTGCTTGGCATCATCAAATTTCCCGCCGCGTGACAGAGAGATAAAATCCATACCGGCCGCGGCAAATTTTCTGGCAAAATAGCAGGCGTCT
>Ga0316189_10004124_pt1 | contig 14021 bp, 14 predicted proteins | sample LowCovwburrow_MG_FD_204930 | JGI IMG/M metagenome (GOLD analysis project Ga0316189, IMG submission 204930) | Coastal sediment microbial communities from Maine, United States - Lowes Cove worm burrow | ecosystem: Environmental > Aquatic > Marine > Coastal > Sediment | place: USA: Maine...
CCCCCTGCCACCCTTTGGGTGGCCAGCTAAATCCTGTTATAGTTTATGGTAAAGGCGGGCCCGCCACGTGCGGTTATGTAGCCGAACAAGGGGGGAAAGCCCTTGCACCTATTTGTACCGGTCGTTTCGGTGGTTTTCTGATATGACGTTGTCAGGCGTCTTTTGAAAACCCGTAAACCACTTTTTGACGTCGAGGCCAGTTATAATTTTTAAAGGTTGAGGTTTCGTTATATCGGCGCTCGGTAGGGCTGAAGCCCATTCTACGCACCAATCATTTCCATAATATCCGCCGCCGTTAAAACCCGTGCAAATTCGCCGTCCAGATTACACAGTGACATCGAATGCACCTCATCCGGTGTATGCTCCACCCCATCGGGTCCTGTCGCCCCGTAGGCCCAAGTAGCATCAGATGCATAAAGCACATCAAACCCGAGGTTCCCTGCCATACGTGTGGTGGTTTCAACGCAATGGTTAGCAGTGGCACCGCAAACAACCAAACGGGTAATGCCGACTGCGCGCAAATCAGCCTCTAATGTAGTACCAATAAATGCACTGTTCACATGCTTTACGATCACCTGTTCATTCGTAACCGGTTGCGCAAATGGTTGTACGGCACAGCCCGGTAAACCTGCACGAAAGGCAGATAATTCGTCCAGTGAATGATGATGGATATGGATCACAATATCACCCTGCCCCCGAAAACCTGTCAGCAGTGCCCCGATGTTCTGTTCCGCCTGCGGACAAGACCGTGGGGTGCCTGCCGCATCGCGGTGGAAAAAGGCCATTTGTACATCGATCACCAATAAAGCCGTTCTCATAGTGCTTACACTCCCAGACAATAACGCATGATCGCTTTTTGCGCGTGCAGGCGGTTTTCAGCCTCGTCAAACACCACGGATTGCGGGCCGTCCATCACTTCTGATGTGGCCTCTTCTTCACGGTGGGCAGGCAAGCAGTGCATAAATACAGCATCATCATTGGCGTGGCCCATCAACTCTGCGTTCACTTGATAAGGGCGCAGCATATTGTGGCGTCGTTCACGGGCGGATTGTTTATCGTGCATCGATAACCATGTGTCCGTCACGATCAGATCGGCGCCTTCAACTGCGGCTTGCGCATTGCGGGTTATTTCCACGGTCGAGCCCTTTTTGCGGGCGTATCCAATGGCTTCTGCTTCTGGCTCCAGATTTGAAGGGCCGGAAAAAGTCAAATCAAAGCCGAATTGACCTGCCGCATGCAGGAACGAGGTACAGACGTTGTTGCCATCACCCAGCCAGACAACTTTCTTGCCTTTGATCGAGCCATAACGTTCTTCATAAGTCATCACATCAGCCATGATCTGGCAGGGATGCGAGCGGTCGGTCAGCCCGTTGATCACGGGGACAGACGCATATTCCGCCATTTCCAACAGAACACTTTCGTCAAATGTACGGATCATGATCATATCAACATAGCGCGATAAAACGCGGGCAGTATCGGCAATCGTTTCGCCGTGGCCTAGCTGCATTTCAGAGCCTGACAAGATCATCGATTGCCCACCCATCTGACGTACACCGACATCGAATGAAACGCGGGTGCGGGTAGACGGTTTTTCAAAGATCAATGCGACCATCTGATTGGCCAGCGGTGTATCGGCGTCGGGCGTACCTTTGGGCAGGCCCGCGCGTGCCGCTTTCATTGTTTTGGCTTGCCCCAAAATGTTATGCAAATCGCCTGTGTCTGTTTTGTTGATATCCAGAAAATCGGTCATAAGGTCGCCTCTATCGCTGTGGCAGCTTTATCCAACCGCACCACGGCTTCGTCTATTTCACTGTCCGATATATTCAGGGGTGGCAGCAAACGGATAACATTGGCCCCACCCGGCACGGTTAACAGTTTCTGTTCATAACCTGCATTGACCACATCAAGATTGGTCACTTTACATTCAATGCCCAGCATCAGGCCCAAACCGCGCACACTGACAAACACATCAGGGTGACTTGCGACCAGTCCTTCCAGACGCTGACGCAAGCGGCCTGCTTTGTTACTGACCCCCGCTAAAAACGCTGGTGTTGCGACAATATCCATCACAGCGACCCCCACAGCACAAGCCAATGGATTGCCGCCGTATGTTGATCCGTGTGATCCCGCGATCATGCCGCTTGCAGCTTTTTCGGTTGCAAGACACGCACCCAGTGGAAAACCGCCGCCGATGCCTTTGGCAATACCCATGATATCCGGCTCAATGCCTGACCATTCATGGGCAAAGAGTTTGCCGGTACGGCCCATACCACATTGGATTTCGTCAAAGATCAGTAAAATGCCATGCTGGTCGCACAGATCGCGCATACCTTTCAGGCACTGATCGGGAAGTGGCACAATGCCGCCTTCGCCCTGTACCGGCTCTATCATGATCGCGGCGATAGTGTCGTCGATTGCCGCTTCCAGTGCCGCGTGATCACCAAACGGTACATGCACAAAACCGGGCAATAACGGGCCAAAGCCCTTGGTCAGTTTTTCAGCGCCGGCGGCTGAAATCATGCCCAATGAGCGCCCATGAAACGCGTTTTCAAAGGTGATGATATTCACCCGCTCGGGCGCGCCGTTTTCATAATGATATTTGCGCGCCATTTTTACGCAACATTCCATGCTTTCAGTGCCTGAATTAGTCATAAAAACCGTGTCAGCAAACGTGTGTTCTACCAATCTATCGGCCAAAGCCTGCTGGTTGGGAATGTTATAAAGGTTCGACGTGTGCCACAACTGTGTCGCCTGATCCTGTAAAACCGCCACCAGTTCGGGGTTAGCATGACCCAAAATATTGACCGCGATTCCACCGCCCATATCCAAGTAGCGTCGGCCATCCGCATCCATTAGCCAGCTTCCTTCGCCTTTGACGAAAGAAAGCGGTGCACGGGCGTATGTCGGCAGCACTGAAGGGATCACGATATTTACTCCTGTTGAATTTAGAAACCGCAGGGTTTGCAGGAAGTGTCTGTTAAGTCAATTCCACAAAAGTGTTTTTATTCTCTACGAAGCAACATTGTTACCTTTCTTTCATAAAAGCTCTGGTATCGCCCCCAGCTATGGTTTAAATAGATATGCTAGCCTTTAAAAATGGCCCATTATTGGAGTATCCTATGTCTTGGACAGACGACCGCGTAGAAATTCTGAAAACCATGTGGATGGAAGGAAATTCCGCCAGCCAGATCGCTAAAGAATTGGGTGGGGTTACCCGTAATGCCGTGATCGGAAAGGTTCATCGTTTGGGCCTGTCAAATCGTGCGACACCGTCAAAGACCAAAGCAAAAGCGGCACCTAAGGCAAAAGCAGCATCTAAGGTAAAAGCGCCATCGAAACCAAAGGCGGTCGAGGTGTCTTCGACATCCATGTCTGTCACGATCCCGCCACGCAAGCCGATTATTACTGCAGGCCAACCACTGCCACCACAACCATCCAACAGCGAGATCAGTGCCGAAGCTTTGCAAAAAGTTTCCGTCGTTGAAAAGGACGCCAAAAAACTGACCCTGATGGAATTGACTGAACGCACCTGCAAATGGCCAATCGGGGATCCCGCCACCGAAGATTTCTGGTTTTGCGGTTTGGGCGTGGAAAGCGGCAAGCCATATTGCGAGGCGCATAACGGTGTAGCCTTCCAACCAATGTCGGCACGGCGTGATCGCCGCTCGCGGTAAACCAGTCGATTTGCTGAATATTATGATTTTTGGGCAACCTTTGTTATAAACAGGATAAACCATGATCCGCTATAGCCTGAAATGTGAACACGACCATAGCTTTGACAGTTGGTTTCAGTCCGCTGAAGCCTTTGAAAAGCTTTTGAGCGTCGGCATGGTGTCATGTTCGGTTTGCGGTGCTTTGGGTGTTGAAAAAGCGCTTCAAGCCCCGCAAGTGCGCGTAGCGCGTAAGAACAATGAGAAAGCGGGCGTTTTATCTGCGCCTGCATCACCTGCGGAACAGGCCTTGGCGGAAATGCGCAAAAAAATTGAGGACAATTCTGAAAACGTCGGCAAAAACTTCGCTGCCGAGGCACGCGCTATCCATGACGGCGACGCGCCGGAACGATCAATTTATGGCGAAGCGAAAATCGAAGAGGCCAAAAGCCTGATCGAAGACGGGATCAACGTCACGCCCTTGCCGTGGAGCGATAAGGGTAAAGTTAATTAAGGCAATGTAATGCGTGTGTTCTGCACATGCCCTTCATTGCCATTTCATGATAGATTATCGCCCGAACAAGTCGTACGATAATCTATCAAGACCTTTTAAAAATTCAGCGATACATCGCGGTGGTTGGATGTGCATGACGCAATGAACAGCGCTTGTTCACGGGTAAACTTCGGTTGTGATTTCAACCCCAGTGTTGTGCGCAGGCTTCTTTCATAAGCGGCCAGTTTCGGGGCAATCTCCACCTCGGCTTTGGCGCGCCATTCAAGCTGATCCTGATAAAGTGCTATAGCCTTGTCCAGCTGGGCTTGTGCCTTGGCTTTATCAGGGGTTTTCGACTTTACCGCACGACGAGCTTTGGAAATGGCCGATTTAATATCGTTCACACCCGACACTTCGGAAAACTGCCGGCCCAATGCGGCCAAAGGTTCAACTGAGTCTGCAGGGGCATTGTTCGCAACTAAATCTTTCGTGCCCAACAAAGCGTCTTGCAAAGCACGAAATGCGTCACCGCTGTAAAGTACATCCAGCACTTCTATTGACGGTGTGTAAGCTTGCTTTGACAAGCGTTTATATACAGAAAATGCTTTTGTTTTTGCCTTATTCACGTCCTGAAACGTTTTATAGGTTGCATCCCAATCAGACGGAATTTGCGCTAAAAGCATGTCTTTTTCCGCAATCAGAGCCGCAATTTTTGCATTCAATTTTGCAAGTTTCGGACTGTCTGTTGGTAGACCCTCAATCCGTTCGTCAATCGCGCCGATGGCACGATCAACAGTTTTCGCGTCGCGTTGCAATGCACGCACCTGCTTGTGAAGCGGACGGAATGCCACTGCTGCTGCGTCAACATCCAGATATGCCTGCTCTGCCAGTTTCAATTGCGCAATAGCCTCGGCAACTTTGTCAAAACTGGAACCTGCATCACCCGTGATATCCTGCGGTATTGACCCAAAGTCGATTTTTTTCGCCGCATCTGCGCTGGCCAACAATTCCGGCCCGATGTCCGCAATCTGCAAACCGACGTATTGATCAGTGCAAAAGCCCAGTTTCGGGTTGCTTGGCGGCGGTGCATTATCAGACAAAAGGGCCACACGGTTTGGCAGATAATTCACCAGTTGCGGCGAGTTGCTAACGATGCCAAGTGCAATCAATTGCAGGCAGATAAAGGGGATAACGCCTTTGTACATCTGGATGGTTTTCACGGCCGCAGGGGCCACACCGCGCAAATAGAACAACGCAAACCCGAAAGGCGGTGTCAGGAATGATGTCTGGATATTCAGACCGATCATAACGCCCAACCAAACGGCGGTGACATTGGCTTCAGGATCGGCCAACAGGATCGGGGCCACGATCGGCACCACTACCACGGCGATTTCGATGAAATCCAAAAAGAACCCCATGAAAAAGATTACCGACATCACAATGATGAATTTGAACCAGAAACCACCCGGTAGACCTTCCAGAAAGTCTTTTACCAGATGTTCGCCACCGAAGGCGCGGAACGCAGCCGTCAGAATGGCGGCACCCAGAAGGATAATAAATACCAGCGATGTGGCTTTGGCGGTTTCGCGCATCACACCGCGCAGCGTATCTTCTACTTTGAAGGCGCGAATGGCACTCCACACCAAAGCCGTGATCAGACCAAGGGATGCGATAATCGCGAGCAGAACACCCAGCATATCCGTGGTGGTTTTGATGTTCTTGATATTGGTGTTGAAATTGGACATCACCAGCGCAACCATCACAAGACTTATCAAAGCCAAAATCACCGGATGATAAGTGCCCTTCTTGCCCTCGTTCAAACGGTAACCCGCCATTACCAGCGCACCGGCGGCACCAATGGCACCGGCCTGATTTACCGTGGCAATACCACCGATGATAGAGCCAAGAACCAAAAAGATCAGGGCCAGTGGCGGCACCAGTGTCATAAAGACATTAAAGGCAAAGGCAGTGTCGTATTTGCCTTTGTAAAGTACAGGTGGCGCCATTTTGGGACGGATCATCGCAAGGACTAGAATATAAACCATGTAAAGACCTACCAGAACAAGGCCCGGTAACAATGCGCCCAAAAACATCTCGCCCGCACTGGTAGACACCACATCAAAGGATGACGGCATAGCCAATTCGCCTGTAGTTTCCTTGAACAAGGCCTTTCGTAATGTGCCTGCTTGATCAGCGGCACTGGCCAATTGGTCGGCCAGAATAATCAGTACGATAGACGGTGGAATGATTTGCCCCAATGTGCCGGAGGCTGCAATGGTGCCCGTGGCCAACGAATTCGAATAACCGTTGCGCATCATCGCAGGCAGGGAAATCAAGCCCATCGCAACCACAGTCGCACCAACAATACCTGTAGTCGCGGCCAGTAATGCACCCACAAACACCACGGATATACCCAAGCCACCCGGGATCGGGCCAAACAGATTGGCCATGGTGATCAGCAAATCTTCGGCAATCTTGGAACGTTGCAACATAATGCCCATGAAGATGAACAACGGGATCGCGATCAGCGTATCACGTTCAGGTTCCCAATAGACCCCACGCAAGTTTGTCACCCCCGCCGAAAGCCATTGTTTTGGCCCACCTTGGGCAAAAAACGCATCGGATGTGCCTTCGAACAAAAGTCCCGCACCTGCGGCAATCACGATGGTCGCAATAGAGGCACCCGGCAATGCGAAAGCCACAGGGAATCCAGAACTTAGGGCCGCAGCCATCAGAATCACAAGAAGAAGTAAAAAATACAGTTCCATCGTTATATGGCCTCCGCGCCATCATCATGATCAACATGCCCGGGGTCGCCACGATAATCGGCGACCGCAGCCATCAAGTAGCTGATGAATTGAATCATCATGGATACGGCAAAAACGCCCAGAAACCCTGCCATCAGGTATTTAACATACAGGCCAAACCCCGATTGAGTGGTTTCAAAATTCAACAATGGGCTATTGATGATCGAGCTTTTACTGCCCATACCCACAATCAGGATCGTCCAGCACAGTGCGATACCCATAAACAAAGAGCCAAAAGCATTGACCCAACCCTTGGTTTTATTACGGAAACCAGCATAAAAAATATCGACGCGCACATGACCCTCTTCGGCTAATGTGTAGGCACTGGAAAACAGAAATAATGCACCGTACCAGAAGCGTACCAGATCGGCCATGAAAGCTTGCTCATAAGAAAATATGAAACGCAGAAAAACGATCAGAAGTTCTGCGACAACAACCATTAACGCCAACCATTCCACACCCAAGATACGGCTGCGTGTAGCAAAAATAACGCCAAGTATCATCAAGGGGAAGTGAACATAGGTACCGCGATATTGCGATCGGCCCAGGTTTTTTGTCATTTGTTCACCAACAAGATCGGGCAACATCCCCTCGACCCGCAAGAACGAGATTGCCATGTCGGTAATGCCGATGAAAAGTACTGCAAAAAAACAGGCGCGGATGAAGAATGTATTCATCTCGGATATACGGTTGCTATCTTGGCGCAGGCTCACGGCTGCGCGTTGTTTTACCAACAATATCGCGCCGATGATGGCCAAAGGATAGAGCGATGCTTGCAGTATCGCAATCGCGTTTCCGGAAAAAGATGCCCCGGGCAGTCCCGCCCAGAATGTCAAAAAATTGTTAGTAAGATATACAAACATCATAAAAAGAATCGACCACCCAATGCTGCGTGTGGCATTCGGCAATGGCCCCGGCATAGGCTCATTTGCGGTTTTCGGCATTGACATAGCACTGTCCCCCACAACAATTCTTCTGGTAACAATATGATTAGTTAGAGTTATTTGCAAAGAAGCCGAGACGAAATATTCCGTCTCGGCTTACTATCGATAAATTTTAGATTAGCCGTTGATGACGCGGTTACGTTTTTGAACGTAAGACATGTCAGACAAAGCAGTCCAAGAACCGATTTCAGCGCGCGCAGCTGCAACCGCATCCATAGTCCTTTTCGCCAATGGGCTGTGATCACGGGCTTCTTCCATGACTTCGGCCGCCGCTTCACCAAACGCATCGTAAACATCGTCATTGAACTCACGCACTTGTACGCCGTGTTCATTAACCAGTTTGGACAAATAAGCACCGTTATTGGCATTTGTTTCTGCCATTGTACGTGAGTTTTCTTCGTTACAAGCCGCTTCGATAATAGCTTTGTGAGTGTCGGACAAACTACCCCAGAATTCACTATTCATACCCAATGCAAGCTGTGCGCCTGGCTCGTGCATACCCGGGAAGTAGTAGTATTTTGCGGCTTCATAAAACTTCATGAAGTAATCGTTATACGGGCCAACCCACTCTGTCGCGTCAATTGCACCAGATGTCAGGTTTTCGTAAATCTGGCCACCGGGTAGTGATACTGGTGACGCGCCTAGTTTGGACAAAACATCGCCGCCCAATCCGGGAATACGCATTTTCAGCCCTTTGAAGTCATCAGCAGAGTTGATTTCTTTGTTGAACCAACCGCCCATTTGCACACCGGTGTTACCCATGGCAAAGTTTTTCAGACCAAATTCGCCTGCAACTTCATCCCATAATTCCTGACCACCACTGTATTTGATCCATGCATCCATTTCAGTGTATGTCAGACCAAACGGAATAGCTGTAAATGCAGCCCATGCAGGGTGCTTGCCTTTCCAATAATAGTCAGCAGCAATGTAAGCTTGCGCATTGCCAGATGCCACTTCGTCAAAGCTGTCAAACGCACCTACGCGTTCACCGGCTGCGAAGTATTTCACATCGATTTCACCCTCTGTCAGTTCGGTAATGCGTGCAGCAAGACGCTGTGCAGGCAATCCCAGACCTGGGAAATCGCGTGGCCATGTGGACACGATAACCATTTCTGTTTTGCCTTGCGCAACCGAAGGTGCGGCCAGCGTTGTAGCGGCACCAGCAATTGCTGCACCGGTTAAAAACTTACGACGTTCCATGTATTTCCTCCCAAATGGATACAAGTTGCCAGTATGCAGCAACTGTATTGATTCTGTCTAGTTGTATGGTGAGCGGATGACAACACGCAGTACTACGCGCGTATATCCGTATTACTACGGTGCACTAATACTACCGTGCTCTGTTAACTTTATGCGCTTGGTGTATTGTTGTATCTGAGTGCATCAAAGGAAAATCCGGATGAATTACAAAACCAAGTTGATTTTTATTGCTTTGCTGCCGATTATTCTGATCTCGGTGGCAACAATCTTTGTCGTGAACGTACAATCTGTCCGGCTGGCCACTGCGCAGGCAGAAATTGTCGAAAAGATGTATCTCGATCTGAAACGCAAGGAATTGGAAAACTACATTCAACTTGCGCGCGGCGCAATCACCCCGATGTATAACTCAACCTTGAAAACGAAACGGCAAGCCCAGCGAGAAGCAACTGAGATATTACGCAAAATGTCCTATGGCGAAGATAATTATTTCTTTGCCTATGACAATATGGGCAAAAATATCGTGAACCCGCGCCTAACCTATTTTGTCGGCAAAAATTGGTATGGGTTAAAAAATGCCGAAGGCAAAAATATCGTCCGCGACATGATTAAAATCGGTCAGGAAGGCGGCGGATTTTACGAACATATCTGGCTGAAACCATCTTCGGGTAATTATGTGAACAAACTGGCTTTTTCGACTTATTTTCCGAAATGGGATTGGATGCTGGGTACAGGGATTTATCTGGATGACGTAACCGATAAAGTGCACGTGGTTCAAGCAGAGCTACAAAGTTCGATCCGTCAAACGCGGTTTGTGCTGCTACTTCTTACAATTGGTGCTATCGGTATAACCACGATCATTCTGGCCAGTCTACAATTATCCGAACAACGGTTGGCCGACGTCAAACTGAAAAAACTGACCGCGCGGATCGTCGATATTCAGGAAAGTGAACGCAAACGTGTTTCACGTGAATTGCACGACAGTATCAGCCAGCTGCTTGTGTCGGCGAAATACGGGATTGAAAACGCGCTTGGTCATACCCGAAAAGGATCAAAAATCACACAGCCGATTGAAAAATCCATCACGGCACTGGATGAAGCGATTTCAGAGGTGCGCCGCATTTCAATGGATCTACGCCCCTCTGTTCTGGACGACATAGGGCTTGCCGCCGCAATCAAGGGGTTGGGAGCGGAATTTAGCGCACACAGCAATTTCAACGTGACCGTTGACGCAGAGCCGATACAAGATTTTCTGATCGACGAGGCTAAAACCGCGCTTTATCGTTGTGTACAAGAATCCCTAACCAACGTTGTTAAACATTCACAAGCCGATAACGTTTTTATCACATTGCAGAAAACCAAAACCCGAATTCGGCTGGACATCAAAGACGATGGTCGCGGCGCCCCTTTGGGTGTGCGTTTTTTGCAGGAAACCACAGGGTTAGGTCTGCGCAACATGCAAGAACGTATTGACAGCTTTGGCGGAAAAATCCAATTCACCGACATCAGGCCATCCGGTTTTGGCATTCGTATAACCCTGCCCTTTACAAAAAGCGGAAAGCGCAAATGAAGCCCAATTCATATATAAAGATCATCATCGTTGACGATCACGACCTGCTGCGTGAAGGCATTAGTGCGCGATTATCCAATGTCGAGTATATTGAGATCATTGCCGAAGGCCGTAACGGGCGCGAAGCAATTGATTTGTGCAAGCGCCTAACACCCGATGTATTGTTAATGGATATTTCCATGCCCGTTATGAACGGGCTGGAAGCGGCAAAACAGATTATGGAGTTGGGCTTGAAAACCCGCATTCTGTTTTTATCGATCTATGACGACAATGAATATATTCAGGAAGCCTTACGCATCGGGGCCAGCGGTTTTGTGCTTAAAGATGTCTCGAAACCCGAAATGCTGAATGCGATCAAATCGGTAGCAGACGGGGCAACTTATCTGGGCCCGAAAGTTGCAGCATCGTTGCAAAAAGGGGCCCGGAAAACACGCGATACTACAAATACTTACGGCCTGACCAAACGCGAAAAGCAAGTGCTGACATTGATTGCCGAAGGTCACTTGAACAAAGAGATCGCGTATCGCCTGGATATCAGCATACGCACGGTGGAAAGCCACCGTTCCGCAATCCGCGACAAAACCGGTGGCGGCAATGCCGCAACTTTAGCCAAGATTGCACGGGATTTGGGGTTGTAAAGTCGCTTCAACCCGACAGGCCACGTTGTGCAAGGAAGTCATCGTAAGATGACGCTCCTTAGATGTTAATACAACTTCAACCCAACTTCCACTATACGGACTTAGTGAGCTTTCGCTGCGCGTGTTCCAATGGCAGCTTCAAGGCCGCCGTTCAACAAACAGTCGTTTTTGGAACACTCTGTGAATCGCAACTTGCAATACGCAACCAACCGTGCGTAATTGATGATATTGAGTACAACGCGACAAAGGGTAGGATCGTGAAGAACAAGGTTTGGGTATATTTCTACGGGTCGAATATTGATCTGAACGTTTTGAAAAAGGTTGGGTTTGAACCTGACGAGATACATGTTGCGAGGTTGAACGGTTACGATATTCAAATCAGTCCACTGGCAAACTTGGTCCGTTCAGATAGGCATTGCACATACGGCACTCTTGTAGCCGGAACTCACGAAGAGCTGGAACGACTTTACGGTCAATATGTTCAAAAGGAATTGGGCGCGACCTATCTACCGGAAGCCGTTGTTTGTGAGAAAGCCGATGGCTCACTGGTTCCTGCACTGTGCTACATCGCCGCCGAAACACCAGTTGCACATGCAACCACAGAGTATCTTGATCGAATTCTTATTCCCGCACGCGAATTCGGGTTTCCAGACTGGTATATTGAGCGGCTTGAAGGCTTTGCAGTCCCTAGCTGAAACTTGTCTTAGGCGTGTTTAGGGCTGAAGTGGTGGATAAGAACGAAGCCGTCAGCCGTGCATCTCTCGGGCTGCTTCCGGCATCAAGAACCGCTTCATCGGTATCTCCGCAATACCGTTGATCTCAATAAGCAATCGGGGATCGTAGAGCGACGAAATTTCAAGTGTTGTCGTGACCGGAAAGGGAGCGTTGAAGAATGTTTTGCGAATGTCACCGCAGCGCATGAACGCCTGAATGTCAGTTGTGAACTGGTTCAGAGAAACTACGTCCGCCATCCGTCCTCCCATCGGAGCAAGAATATCTGAAATGTTCTGGAGAACCTGCCTAACCTGTGCCTCCATATCGTCTTCACCAACAATTTGACTGTCTTGAGCCAAGGCGACTTGTCCCTTGAGGAACACTGATCGTCCGGCTCCTGCGATGACAGATTGAGAAAAGGCCCCAAAAGGGCTCCAAACATCAGGTGGGTCAAAGCTGTAGGCCACATTGCTCTCCATGTAAGTTGAGGTCAGGCGGCGGCGAAGCTGTCTGAGCGAGTTAATTCCGTTCCAAGTCTATCAGAGTATTTCTACGCCACCAGACATTTTACCACTGTCAAAAACTCTCCTTTTTGACATGCCCGCAAAACTCCTCGTTTGATGCTGCTATAAACCCCGTTCAAAACCCAAGTGGTTGTTAACGTTTTTGCCTCTACCGTGATAGCAGACATTAGCTGCATTGCAGAAATTCGGTAAAGAGGGCTCGAAGCTGACATTCGCTGCAGTGGCAAAAGTGAACGACTATTGGTTTGGTTTTCATTCTGTAGGTTACCGCACCACATGCACATCGACCTTCCTACATAGTGTTCCTCCGTTATTTTCTGTTGTCTTGGTTATCGGTTCAGACTTAGATCAGATTGTAATGCTTGATTGACAAAGCGCCCAACGACGACTTTGCGACCACGGGGCCACACCATATCTTGAAGCTACACCCAGCCTATTCGAGCGTATTCTAAATTGCCGTTGCCTGTGTTAGGATCGGAACATAAACAAATCCGAAATTACCTTCCATGCTTGCCTGGGCAAGTTGATCCAACCACAACTCAGCGTCTACTTTGTCTATTCCTTGGCTTATCACAAATGCTGCGGCTAATTTAGAAGCCCAAAATGCAAGAGTATTCTCATGCAGCGATCCAGTGAAAAAAGCGATAGGGCTCTGATTGATGCCTCCGAAACCGGCTTTTATCAATCGCATTGGCAAATCAACTGGGAGACTTTGGTATGGGCAATGGGCGCGAAACGCCTCCATAATTCTATCATTTAACTTTGGGTCGGCACCATGAAACCTCCAGTGGTCCCACATTACCGATATGAACGCGACTTTTCCCCCGTGTTTCAAGACCCTTCGACACTCTTCCAGAACAGAATTTAAGTCTTGGATATATTCCAGCACTTGAATGGATGAAAGGCCATCAAATATTCCATCGTCAAATGGTAGGGTTGTTGCATTAGATTGGACCAATTCAACCGAGGTAAGGCCCTCACAATAGGATCGCGCCGCACCCAGTTGTTCTTCACTGATATCAATGCCAACAGCCTGCCCTTTTTCGCCAACACATAAAGCAATTTCACGAAGGAGTTGCCCACCTCCACAACCAATATCTAAGACTGCTTGGCCTTTTGTCATTGCCAAAGCCTCAAAAACCTTCTGACGTCTGACAACACCCTCTGGGCTCTCAGCAGCGTTCCTTTGCCAAATTGCGGCTTCCCCAACAAAATCCATTGTCCGTACTCCGAACCTTTTAAGACAATTATAAATCTATCGCATCACCTATAAATTACAAAATTACAAAACAACCATATATAAAATGGCAAAAAAATCAACGTAAATTCGCCGTCTTCACACTTTGGAAGAAGATATGCTTTGGGCCTATTCTGTTGAAAAACTCGACGTTTTCACTGCGCCGTATCACTAGATAAACAGTTCCCACCCCTGTTTCATACGGCGGCTCTGGCCCAAATTGGGTTTGGCGCTAGTTTTGCGAGCT
>Ga0316189_10004126_pt1 | contig 14019 bp, 10 predicted proteins | sample LowCovwburrow_MG_FD_204930 | JGI IMG/M metagenome (GOLD analysis project Ga0316189, IMG submission 204930) | Coastal sediment microbial communities from Maine, United States - Lowes Cove worm burrow | ecosystem: Environmental > Aquatic > Marine > Coastal > Sediment | place: USA: Maine...
TTTCGGGTCCGGCGTGTACCAGATGGGCGATGACCAGGCACGTTCCTGGATCGTTGCGTCAACGCCCTCGGGCGGATCGATGCCCAGCGCCTTTGCATCATAGGTTGACCAGCGTGGCGTCGGAATCTCCAGCACCCGGACGTAATAGACCGCGTGATGTTCGGGTTTGAAATCCGGATCAGTCCACACCGCGCTCAATTGCGAGTCACCGATATCGTTGGTGTACGTGGCCGCCTTGATATTCACCGTATTGCCCACCGGTGGCACTTTGCCGGTCTTGGGATCGGGCTTGCGATCGTCCGACAAGGCGACGTCATAGATCTTTTCCTGCGGGTAGCCGTTCTGGTACCAGCCCTTGATGATCTGCACCCGGTCCAGGTTGCCGCTGTCGGGGTCCTTCAACGCCCAGACGGCGAAGGTCGGCGCCTTGGCGCTATCCGGTTGCTTGGGCAGGTCCTGCCCCATGGGCACGCCACCTTTGTAGGCTTTGGCTACGAAGCCCTTGTCCTTGTCCAGCCCTTCCGCATAGTCCCAGCCACCGAAGAAACGCAGCCGGATCAGTGGACCCGAGGTACCGAAAGTTTCCTTGCGCTGCAGGGCATCGAAGATCGCCTCACGGGTGTTCTCCGGAGCCCAGACACCGGTCGCGCCGGGCGTGCCAAAGTTGATCGCCGATTCACCCGCCGTCGTTCCGGCACCGGACAGCCGGATCTTGGCAGTCTTATCGAGATTGCCGTGAACGCCTGAATAGTTGAATTCCTCGTTGTCGGAAAACCCGGTATGCGCATCGGCGCCGGCGACGATGCCGAACTTGAACGGGTTGACGCCGAGGTATTCCTGGTAGCCAACGCCGTTGATCAAGGCCTCGCGCACGTAGCTGTAGCTGACCCGGCCGACCACCGGCGGATTGGTGCCGATCAGGTGGGTGTACTGCTTTTCGAAGCCTGCGAACTCGTCGTTTGGCGACAGTGCCGGATGGGTATCGGACTGGCCCTTGGTCTGGATGATCTCGGCCGCCAGCTCATTCTGAGCCCGCAGCTTGGCGTAGCGCGCATCGATGGGCGTGCCGGCGGAGTCTCTGGGCGCATACATGAGGCCGTTGCTCAGGTTGCCGTTGTGCGAGATCGAAAAGGTGTCCAGGCCGGCGTCGCGCTGTGTCTGCAGATAGGTCCACAAGTCCTCGGGGCGGTCGGAATCGAAGGCCGAGAATGGGGCCATCGGGCCCTTGTCGTCGCGGAAGAAGACGTTGCGGTGCAGATTCTGGTTGACCGGGATGGAGGTCCACTCGAATGCGATCAGGGTGGTGAACTTGCCGGGTTCGTAATGCTTGTTCGTGACCTCGACATGTTTTTTCCAGCTCGACTTGAGGATCTTCGGGTCATTGAACACCGGGTCGGGATTATTCGTGGTCAGGCCGACCGCGATTTTGGCGAACGCCTCATCGCCCTTCTTGGGGTCACCCGACAGGATCAGTTTGATGATTTCGTTGTCCTTGTTCTTCTTCATCAACTCGGAATTCGGATCTGATAGCTGCGGCATGACGCCAAAATATTCGGCGTGATCAGTCACCGCACACCAGTCATAAGGCGTCTTCTTCTGCACCACCTCGCCGGTGGTGTTCTTTTTCACCGCCTTGCCCTTGCAGAAGTTGTACGCGTCATCGGTGGTGTTGCGCGTGCCCATTGCAAAGGCATCCGGTGAATTCTGCGTGTGCAAATGCTGCTCACCGAAGTAGACGTTGTTCAGTGGATTCTTCTTACCTGAACTGCGGCCGGGTTCACCGGCGGAGTCGGCTGCGATTGCACCGGCGGCGAACAATACCGAGAACAATAAGGACAGCGTCGTTACGATTGTTTTGGTCCTCATGGTTTTGGTCCTCATGGTTTTGGTCCTCATGGTTTTGGTTCTCATTATCTTGATTCGCGCACCTACTTAGCCGACGCCGGCCCCCATGTGTGGCCCGTCAGTTTTTTCAGCTTGGCCTTGACCAGCAGCTCTTTCTCCGGTGTGTACCAGATCGGTGAAGACCAGGCGCGTTCCTGGATGGTGGCCGGGACATCGGTTAGTAATGGCAGATTGTTTCGCGCCGCGTCATAGGTTGTCCAGCGCGGCGTGGGTATCTCGAGAACCCGCACGTAGTACGCCGCCCTTTGCATAACATCGAAGTCCGGGTCGGTCCACATCGCGCTCAGCTGGGTGTCGCCGATGTCATTGGTATAGGTCGCCTTCTTGACGTTCACCGTGTTACCCACCGGCGGCAGCTTACCCGTCTTGGTATCAGGCTTACGGTTATCAGACCAGGCAACGTCGTAGACCTTCTCGCCTGGCAGGCCCCACTTGTTGACAAAGGTCTTGATGATCTGCACCCGGTCAAGATTGCCGCTCTCCGGATCTTTAACGGCCCAGACGGCGAAGGTTGGTGCCTTGGCCTTGCCGGGTTTCTTCGGCAGGTCCTGCCCCATCGGTACACCGTCATTGTAAGCCTTTTTCACGAAGTCCTTGTCCTTGACCAGGTTCTTCGAGTAACCCCAGCCACCGAAGAAACGCACGCGCATCAGCGGACCGGAAGTGCCGAAGGTTTCCTTGGCCTTCATCGCGTCGAAGATGGCGGCGCGGGTGTTCTCCTCCGCCCAGACTGCGGTGACGCCTGCTGAACCCATAACGCCGTTGGTGGCACCGGATGCGTTCGGTGTCGGATCGAGTCTTTTTTTGGCAGTATCGTCCAGGACTCCGTGGGAGCCATGAAAGTTGAACTCTTCATTGTTGGAATACCCGGAGTGGGCATCCGCACCTGAGGCAACGCCGTATTTGAACGGGTTGGTTCCCAACTTGTCCTCCAGCGCCATACCATTGGACAATGCCTGTCGGAAGTAACCGTATTTCATCTGGCCGGTCTGGCCCACATTGATCATGTTTTGCTGAATCTCGAAGTCGGCAAATTCATCATTGGGGGAGAACAACGGATGGGTATCCGAACTGCCCTTGGTCTGAATGATTTCGGTCAGCGGTTCATTGGCCTGTTGCCGGGCCGCATAACGCGCGTCCATGGGGCCGCCGAGAAACTTATTGGGTGAAAACATCCAGCCGTCGGACAGGTTGCCGTTGTGGGGGATGGCGAAGCACTCAGTCCCCTGATTGCGTTGGATTTCCAGGAAGGTCCAGAGGTCCTCGGGGTAGATGGAATCAAATGCGGTAAAGGGCACGACAGGTCCTTTGTCATCCCTGAAAAACACATTCCTGTGCATGTTGCGGCCGTTAGGAATCGAAGTCCACTCATAGGCGAGCAGCGTGGTGAACTCACCCGGCTTGTTGTACTTGTTGGCTGTATCAACGTATCTTTTCCAGTTGCCCGACTGAAGTTTTGGGGACACAAACTCTTTCATGGGCTTGCTATGTACGAGCGAGGCCAGAATCTGGTTGATGGCTGAATCAGGATCATGGGGATCGGCGTTCTTGTCCTGCAGTTTCTTTGCAAGCTCCGTCTTGGAAAGCGGATCTTTCGGATCGATTAGCGACGGCATTATCCCGAAATATTCGGCATGGTCGGTGATCGCCACAAAATCATAAGGAGTGCTTTTTTTAATTGGCGCGCCCGAAGTCGAAAGTTTAACCTCCTTGCCCTGGGCCCATTGAAAAGCTTCATCCCAGGATTGACGGACCCCGATAACGAATGCGTCCGGAGAGTTCGTGGTGTGCAGGTGCTGTTCACCGAAATAGACGTTCTTCAACGGGTTCTTGCCGCCGGCGCTACTGCCCGGCTCACCAATGGAATCGGCGGCTAATACGCCTGTGGCGATCAACGCCGAGCACACAAGTGACAAACTTATCAAGCCGGTTTTGCTCATCATGGCTATAGCTCCTGATTGTTTCGTTCTTCATACATTCTTTTATCCCCTCTCCCGGAGGAGGGGGTCGCGAAAGGTGTTCGTACTACCGTAGGGTGCGCTCTGCGCACCATTCCAAACAAAGGGTTACGCATCCCCAATGGTGCGCATAGCGCACCCTACGTTGCTATTACAACACCCTCCTCCGGGAGAGGGGACGCCCTTTTTTTAAAGGGCCAGGATCAATAGGATCTGAGCCCATTGATGTTCCTTTATTATTTACTGCGGGAACAACCAGCCGACCTGGAATTTGACGGTCCATTTCGCCGCTGGCACATCGTTGTCTTCCGGGTTGTAGTAGACACCACCGAATATCTGCATGGGGCGGCCATGCACCGGGAAAACCCGACCGAGCACGGCACCGAGATTCAGGGTCCAGTTTTTTTCCTTCCAGTCATAGCTTTGCGGCGTGTCGGGCAGGGCAACGTACCAGCCCTTGTCGAAGTGCTTGGTCAGGATGGGCTGTATGGACGTTGTACTGACGTCGGCCGCGTCGTCGCGGATGTCGTGGAAATCCCATACGTGAAACACCAGGGCGCCCACCTGCAGGCCCTTCATGGGGCTGACCATGACCACCCCTGAGGGCCCGGCCTGCCAGGTGCCCGACCCCGTGAACCGGTCAGTGCCCCCGGTGGGGAGGTTCATCGCCAGGCCGGCACCCCACACGGTATTCTTCGGGGCCGCCTTGGGGACAGCAAAGGCGAGGAAGTTGGTATCGCCGAAGCCGTGCTGACGGCCGACGACATCGAGATCCGGGGTGGACACATAGGGTATGGTGGCGCGGGTGACGATACCCTTCAGGCTGTCGAACTTTTTCGCCAGGGAGGGAATGGGCACGACCGTCTGAATAAGAGCCGCGTTGCTATAGCCGTCCGCGTTGTAGACGCTGGGGTTGTATGCGTTCTGCAGGCGGAACTGGATCAGGTCCGATACCGGGTTGGTCGCGGCCTCACCCAGGTCGTCGCCGCTGAAGGCATGCCCGGAGACAAGCCCCGCAAGCAGGCCTGCTACTGCCGCCAGTCGTATTGTCGTGCGTTTCATGTCAGTTGCTCCCTTGTCAACGATTTTGGCCCTGCTGCGATCGCAGTCGTCATTGCCCAACCCAGCACGTATGCCGCGATTTTTATATATCCGCTGAACGACGGCTTTCTATCGGTGACCGGACTCCGCGATGGCCCGCAGCATTGTTGCCCTATCGGTGCCCACGCCATGCAACATACCAACGGGGATGTCCGCACCAAGATCTCTAACTAGATGGCCCAGTGCTCGAGTTCGTCTCCGCGAGATAGTCGGTGGTCGGTCAACCCTGCTAGAACACAATCCGAAGCCGAGCGCCTCCCACAACGGCATTACTGGCGGTGCTCTACGATGCGCCATCGATGACCTGCAGATTACCGGCAAGGACGGTAGATGGCAGCACCGGTACGCTGTAGAAGAGTCGGTCGGCTGATTCGTCCTGTTCCGGCGGATCGCGCTATCACGACTCGTTCACTTCACGTCCACGGACCCTCCTCAGAAGAGCAGCTGGAGCCGCCCCGCAACATAGACCGAGTCATCGACATCGGGATAGACGGAAGAAACATACTGAACGTTGCCGGATAACCTGATTGCTTCGGTAATGGCCAGGTTATAGAAGGCCTCCATCCCCTGGCCCTGATCCTCTAAGTCGGCCGCGTCTTGAAGCAGGGCCTCTTCGTAACCATTGTAGAAATAGCCGATCCCGAACAGGTCATTCGGCCGATTGGGGATGACGCCACGCCCCCCGATCCCGACGTTGACGCTCGTTTTCCACGGATTCGTCTTGTTGTCGGCGAAGGTGAGACTGCCGAAGATACCCCAGCCCTGGAGATCCGGTACCCCGTTGGTCAAGTCGACCGGCCCTTCGTGCGTCTCCTTCACGGAGAGGTACTGCCAGAACGAACCGCCTGCGATCCATGAAGTGGTGTTGGTTGACCCCCTCAGCCCTACTGTGGGCACGAACGTGAGAGAGCTGAGGTCGGTGAAATCCTTGTCAAAGAAATACATGAAGGATCCATTAACGCCGCCGGGCAGGCTGCCGAGGCGGTACTGATAGCTCACGTTGGTCGCCCAGAGGCCCCCTTTGTCGCCCAGGTCATCGAAACAGTCGCTGTTCGCGCACTGGGTGCCGCTGAGCAGCAGGCTCGAGATGTTCAAATCGTGGTTCGGCAGGATCACGACCCCGGCACCTAGCGTGGAGGAGGGTACATAGAGCGCGGGTGTCGGGTAATTAAGGCTCCAGTTCATGAACTGAGTACGACCACGTCCGCCGGCGAATTCGCTCGGGGTGCCGTCGGCATAGAGATCCAGCTTCCCGACGATCACGCCGAAATGCTCGTTGAAGAACTGTAGCCAGGACAATTGCGACAGAGCCAGGTCGTAGCCCGCGCCGATCTCGTTGTAGTTGGTTGGGGAAAGGGAAGCCGTGTTGGTCGGCACGATTTGCCCGGTGTTCAAGCTGGCACTCTTCTCGCCAACGAGCGATTCCGCACGGATCTGAATGACTGCCCCGGGAAGAATGCCCGAGCGCATCAAGTCGAATTTCATGTTGTAGGTGAGATTGGAAGCGAATCGCGTGTCACTGGATAGCCCGCCATCGACGACGGAGTCGGCCCAGCCCACCATGTCCACATCGAACTGGAAGCCCTTGTTGGCCCACTCGGTGCGTCTACCGCCCCAGTCGCCGGTCAGGTAGCTGCGATTCGCGAAGTCGCCCTCGTAGTCTGGGATCGGCAGGATTCCTTTCGGTTCTTCCGCAACGACAATGGAGCATGCCACTGAGAGCCCGCAGGCTAGGAGCGAAACAATGGCCTTGGTACCGCACCAGTTGTTCATATTCGTCATGCTGTTATTTCTCCTCATTCGATTTCGATCTGCTCAACCAACTCTGGCAGGAGCCTCTTGAGATGCTGGTCGATCTCCCAGGCTCGCGGCTGGTAGTGGAAGGGCCGGCGCGGCATTATCCGGTCGTTCATCCAGTGCTTCGACCAGCCGTCGGTGGTTCGCACGCACGCCTCGACATACGAGATGTCCTCGTCGACGACGCGCTCCTGAAGCTCGAGGCAGCCCGCCATGAAGATGTCGACATAGGACTGCACGATCGGGTTGTCAGGGTCTGGCGGCGCCAGCGCGTCGGGCTTGGTTACGTAAATCCATATCTGGCTTGGCGAGGGGAGGGTCGAGCCGTCGAGCATCTGGATTGCGCTTGGTGGAACGGCGACACGGCAATAGTCGATTTCCCGCGCGTCCGCGCTTAGCCTGCCGTCCTTGATAAAGGACCGATAGATGGCCGCCGCCATCCGGGCCGACTCGGAAGGCTGCACACCCAGGTAGGTCGTCGGGTAGACTCCGTGGGTATTCCAGCCACGCTGGAAGCCCGTCACCAGGACCGGCAGGTTGATACCGGAATCCGGCTCGGTGGAACGTTTCGAAGCCGATTGCATCAGGCTGCCGTAGCCCACAATATACTGCGGCCGCGAGGGATCGAACGTGGGGTGGCAGTCGTTTGCCCCGGCGTGGAGTGGCCACAGGGCCAATATCGCGACAAACGCGCGGAGACTCATGTTGGCGAGCACCATTCGGCCTCCCTTTCGTCGCGGACCTGGATTCGCCTTCCCAAGACGCCTGTCCCGAACCTGAACATAGTGATTTTCGAATCCCCGTGGCCTGTAACTGTCATGCTTTCAATTCACCTGGCCTAGGTGTTTCCACCCGATCAGGTACGGGTCCAGGACCCAGAACCGCCCGTCTTTCTCGATGAATTCGATCTCCCGCGCGTGGGAACCCGTCCAGACTTCATTGTTATAGTTTTGCTCCCCAACCTTCAGGAGATTACGGCTGGGATCCGAGCCAACGACAACGGCGACGTGCCCGGTGCCGTAAAACGCCTTCGCATAGATCAACAGGTCGCCGGCCTGTGGCCGCTGGGAAGATCCGTTCAGGCGCGCTTCCAGCGGCACCTCGGTCTGATCCGAAACTCGCGTCAGCCGATCGATCTTCGTCCAGATGTCAGCGGCGATATCGACATCGCCGAAGACCGCGCCGCGGTTCACCAGAAGCCAGCGGCGCGCGTACTCGACGCATTGCCACTGGAGACCGGTATAGGTGCCATCGACCTCGTGGCTGTCCGGAACGACGCACTCCGCGCGGCAGTTGGAGTAGGCCACCACCCCGCGGGGCGACCGACCGAGAACCTCGCCAAACGGCGCCGCACATTGAGCAGAGCAAATCGGTGGCAGGGATGGCGCTTCCGTGACCTCCGCGCGACTGTAGGCGCCGTGAGTCAGCAGCGCCCAACCGAGCAGAAACGCCGATATCTGGAAAGAAAAGTCGATCCGCGGCGAGGCGGTCTCGGGTGATTCATTTCGACGGTATCCTATCATCGTCCGATCTCTGTTTCTGCTCTCGTATAAGGGCAATCTCTTCGAGTCTTGGAAACCGAATCGAGACGCGGTTCTCGCTACAGCCGATCAACGATTGCCTTGGCCACGCGCTCTGGGACCTCGATGGGCGGCCAGTGGGACACATCCTGCCATTTGTGCAGATCCGCTGACGGGTTGAGCTTCTTCATGCGATCCGCCATCGCCACAATGCCGTTGGGATCCTGAACGCCCCAGTAGATGCTCGTCGGCGCAGAAAGCTTGGTCAGTCCGTCGATCCAACGTTGCAGGTTGTCTTTTCGCTCCTGCTGATAACGCATCAATCGCGGCATCAGACGGCCACCGTGATATTGGTTGATTTGCGCGACCATTACTTCTATCAGCGCGTCGTTGGGCTGGTGCTCCTTCGAGAAACTGGAGCGGAGTAAGCCCTCCCACTTATCATGGGGGATATCTTCCTCCAGGACAGTATCTGGCGCTGCGAGCATCTCCTCCTGCAGAGGCATGAAATGCACCATGTCGACCATGGTCGACCCGTTCAGGATGATCGCCTGCTTGATCGTGAAGGGCAGTTTGCCCTCTTCGTGACGCGCCATGATTTCGGCGCCGACCGTTTGCCCCATGTCGTGGATCACGAGCACGACTTCATTCAAGCCTTCGCGGCGGGCGACTTCGATGGCACGATCGGCTTGCTGGAACATCGAGTAGTGGGTTTCGAAGGTTCCGTCGGTGGGTTTATCGCTCTGTCCGAAGCCGAGGAAGTCGCAGATCGCCACGCGGGTGTGAAGCGCGACGCGGGGAACGACGTGTTTCCAGTCGATTGAAGAGCCTGGGTAGCCATGGGTGAGCAACACCCCGTGACCCGGGCTCTTCGGCGTGCCGGCGGCATGGACGAAGATGTTGTGACCGTCGATATTCTCGAAACGGCCCTCGTCTCGCCAGATTTGCAGGTCTTCGAGTGTGGGCGCGGTGTTAGAGGCAGTGGTCATGGGCGGATCTCCGGGTTAGGGAAACGCCGATTTATTCGGCGTTTCCCGTGCGGGGCAGGAGCCCCTCTATTGTCAAGCACGCAAGTGCTTGACAATGAGAGAACACGGAAACCGCGTTTCCGTGTTGCGTGCCGATTTCGGCCATGGATGTCCAATAATCGGCGTCTCCTTCGGTGAACGAAGCTTCGCAATCGGTTCGGTGAGCTCATGGGTTGATCCTTTTTCACGTATCTCACCGTGAGGCGGGCTTCGCGTCCCAGTCGCGCTGGGCGAGGATCCGCCCTCGATGGCGGCGGAGCAGGCTTTCCGCGACCAAGGCGGCCATCAGGAACAAAAAGAAGACTGCAAACGAGGTAGGCGCGGTCTTGAGCGTGTAGAGCACCCAGACCAGGACCGCGAACGAGCAAAGGACGACGCTCGCAAGGATCACGGCGCGATTCACGCCCGCTTGCCCGACGAGTTTGAGCGCGCCGAAATTGACCAGCGAATAGACCAGCAGCGAGGTGGCCGCGCCGAGCGATGCGACGGTCTCCAGGGAAAACAGATTCAGCAGCAGGATTGCCAGCGCCGCCGAGATGGTCATCCCGCGCGTGCTGGCGCCGATGTCTCGTGCAAAACGCGGCGGCAACTGACCGCGCTCCGCGAGCGTGAACGTGGTGCTGGTGATGCCGAAGAGTCCGCCGTTGAGGCAGGTCACCGAGGAGATCACCGCGCTGAACAGGAGCACGGTGAATCCAATCTCACCGAAGATGGAACGGGCCGCCACCGCGAGCAGCGTGGCCCCACTCGATCGCAGCTGCTCCTCAGTGACGACGCCGGTCACCGCGAGGGCGAGCCCGACGTAGAGGACGATCACGATGCCGATGGTGGCATACATGGCCCGCGGCAGGTCACGGGCCGGATTCTTCATACTGTCCGCGGTGTTGCTGATGACCTCGAAGCCGGTGAATGCGAAAAAGGTCAGGGCGATGCTGCCGAGGATCGGAACCGCGCCGGGCCAGGTCTCGAACGCGATCCGCTCGCCCTCGGCATGCAGCGACAAGGCCAGGGCGAAGCCGGCGACCAGCAGGAGGTTGGCGACCACGATGACCCGCCCCACGATGTTGGCGTGCCGCGAACCGAGCAGCCTCAGCAGGCTGAGCCCGAGGGTCAGGCCCGACGCCAGCACGCGCTCCCAGACCGGAAGGTTCTCAGTGAGGCCGACCAACCCAGCCGCAAACTTGCCGAAGGACAGCGCGATCATCGCCATCCCGATCACACAGGCGATGTAGAAGAGGATGGAGCAGGCACCGGAGAACCATCCGGGCCCGTAGGCCTGCACCAGGTACTCGACCGTTCCGCCTTGCGACTGGTAACGGATGCCAAGCTGGGCGAAGGAGTGCCCGGTCAGGAGCGCGATCAGGCCCGCGACCAGGAACGAGAACCACACCGCGGACCCAGCGCCGGCCGCAGCCACCCCCATCAGCGCGAAGATACCGGCGCCGACGATCGAGCCGACCCCGAGGGACACCGCGCCCCGCACTGTGAGGCGCTTCACTTGAGGTGCAACCTGATTCATGTTTCAGCAGCTTCTGCATCTCCGTGAGATCGGCCATGTCCAGCAACTCGCGCGGGAAGCGGCGAGACGCGGGATGCATGTGTTCGCTAGCGTGGCGCTTATCTCTGGTTTACGGCCGTCAGTCGCGACCCTTCGAGGGTCAGCATCACGCAAGGTTGCGAACGGCGTTCGCGCACACCGCGAACGCCGCCTGGTTCGGTTCTCTCAGGAACGTGTCATCCAGCGTCGGGCCAGCGGATCGGCTTCGACGTGAACGGCGGGATCGGTTCGTGGCGCTGCCTCAGACCGCTTTGGCGCAGCCGCCAGACAAACTGGTTGAATCTGTCTTGTCCGAAGAAGGGCTCGCCGTTGAAGATGAACAATGGAACACCCCCGTGGCCTGCTTGTGTCTGGACCTGGCTGTTCTCCAACCAAACCGCATCCACCTTTTCCGGGTTCTCTTGGATGAACTTTATCGCCTCATCGTAATCGAGGCCTTCAATCCTGTTGAAGCGCTCTTTTACGTGAGCTGGCCAATGCTCTTCCTGATTACCGAAGATCAGATGCGAAAGCTGATTGACGCATTCGAGACTCTTTCCCTGCATCTGGGCGTAGGCGCAAAGGCGAACGACCCAGCCGATATACGGTTGCTTTTCCGGCGGATGAACGTACTGCCAGTTCTCACCGTGGACGGGGTGGATGTTCTGCCAAATCGGATCAGGCGTTGGCCACTTGAAAGGCACACCGTTATAGTGTGCACTGCGTACCGTATCCCACATGGCGTCCGGCAATTTGTACCAGACCCCGAAGGCGCCCCCGGCCGAACCGCTGCCGCCCTTCGTGGAACGAACCGCAATCGGCATTACCGGGCGAACCGTGAGGTCGATATTGTAATTTGAATGCAGCCAAACCAATCGCTGCAGCACGAGATAGCTATAGGGGCTGCGCATCGACCAGATCACGTCCACCTTGAGCGGTTCGTCCAGATTCGACTGAGGCGAAAGAGGAACAGGCGGTTGCTTTTCCGGCGGGTGCAGGCCGTCCCAATAGTGACTATAGAGAAAATTGTCCTTTGGCACCGGTGGGTCATCAGTATCGGACAAAGGTGGCAAATCCGGAACTGCAGGGTCATCTGGCCAAGTCGCGTCTTCAGCGTCGAGGCTATCGATCAACTCAGGTGTCACCGGAAATGGTGGGGAGACAGTCTGCGCCTGTGTGCCGAGCGTCCCGCCCAACATGAGCGCTGCCGCGAGACCGCCAATAATCGCCGTTTTCTTCGTCGTAGACATCATCGCTTTCACCTCCATAGGGTTTGATCTGGCTGATGACCTTGCTGCCTGTCTCCGGATGCCTCGGGACCGGTGCTAGCTTGGCCATCCGTATTCGACGACCATGTCGACGCTAAGAATGCTGCTCGGACAACGCCGATGTCCGAATGGGCGAAAATCCATCAGGTAAGGGCAGCTCGTATTCTCACCCGTCCCTCAACAGTGACCGAGCGGGTCGCAAAAATGCCCGGCGTACTTCACTCGCTGGGGAGTCGATGGAGGATCGCATCGGCGATGACCTCCAGCATCGCCGATGCATCAGGACATCACGCCCAGTCGAGTTCCAAGTGACACTAAACGTACAAGAGGTTGCGCCCAGATTTCTGGCCATTTCCTGCCAGATGCCACAAAATTTCGCGACATGAGTTAGAGCCACGACCACAAGGGTCGTGGCCCGAGTACCGTGAACTAAGGTAATTTCCATTTCCTTTTTGGAAATATACCGATAAATGCGATACTTCGAGCATTTTCTGATATCTCGACTCGAATTGCATGATCGAAGCTCCCAGTCTTGCCCCGGACAACGTTCTCGCTGCCGGGCACATCGAAGACATCAAACTTGCGAGCTCGAAGATGGCGCGTCGAGCGCCGGGCGTTTCAGGCGCAGATGACAGTGAAGTACTGCGCCGGAAGCCCGCGGCGGGCGGAAGCGCTCTTCGGCTGGAGTCGCGATGCCGTCGAGTTGGGTCTTCATGAGAAGCGCACGTGGATAGTTTGTCTTAGCGCCCAATCGGCCTTTTCCGGCAGGATGTTGTGGGAGGACAAGTACCCGGAAGCGGCCGCGGCGCTGTGGGAGGTAGCGGAGGTGCATGCGCAGCAGGACCCGAGTTTTCGCGGACCCTTGTCGTACACGCGCCTGACTGCCGCCGAAGCCTTGCGGCAACTGCGTGCACAGGGATTTGCCGATGAGGTCTTACCGTCGCCGAGCACCATGGCCGAGGTGCTCAACCGCAACGGGTACCGCTTGCGCGCGGTGCTCAAAGCCAAGCCCCAAAAAAAGTCCCCGAAACCGACGCCATCTTCGCCAACATCCGGGCCAAGGATTCGTGCGGAGAAAACCCCGGGGTCATCCGCCTGAGCGTGGACTGCAAGGCGACGGTGAACATTGGCGAGTATTCGCGCGGGGGGAAGACACGCGCCGGCAACCAGGCCGCCGACCACGACATGGGCTGTCGAGAGAAGTACACACCCTTCGGCATCGTCAACGAAGATACCGGCGAACTGCATCTGACGTTTGGCAGCTCCGCCAAGACCAGCGATTTCATTGTCGATGCCTTGCAGTACTGGTGGGAGCAGCGCCCGGTGCGCGAGCGCGAGGGGATTTCACTGCTGCAGATCAAAGCCGACAACGGTCCGGAGAGCAACGGACAGCGCACGCGGTTCCTGCACCGGATGGTGCAGTTCGCCGACGCCATCGGAAAACCGATCCAATTGCTCTACTACCCGCCGTATCACAGCAAGTACAACCCGATCGAGCGCTGCTGGGGCATCCTCGAACAACATCGGAACGGCGCCCTATTGCTCGACGCCGAAACCATGCTTCAGTGGGCCAGGAGCATGACCTGGAAAGGCATTCACCCGGTTGTGGAGCTTTCTCGCACAGTCTACGCCAAGGGTGTCGCCCTCACCAAAAAGGCCATGCGCGCGGTGGAAGCGAGGCTGCTGCGCAACCCGGAGCTGCCCAAGTGGGATATCCTGATACGACCCGATTGTTCGGTATGAAAAAACTTGGAAATCACCCAAGGTATCAAGAATGCGATCTAACCCCCGGATCACACGACTAGCTCACCCCATGGCTTTCCGAAGCTTTCTGGACCGCATGGGAGAGCCCACCGAGCGCCTTTTCCGCCAGCAAGGCTTGCCGGTGTTCTGCGAAGACCCGAG
>Ga0316189_10004127_pt1 | contig 14019 bp, 11 predicted proteins | sample LowCovwburrow_MG_FD_204930 | JGI IMG/M metagenome (GOLD analysis project Ga0316189, IMG submission 204930) | Coastal sediment microbial communities from Maine, United States - Lowes Cove worm burrow | ecosystem: Environmental > Aquatic > Marine > Coastal > Sediment | place: USA: Maine...
ATTGATCAATCCGCCGTCGCCGCGCACAACATCGGGATCCGAGTTCAGAGCATCGCCTTCGTCCCTGGCATCGGCGTCAGCCAAGCCGTGGGCGCGATGGTCGGCCAAGCGCTGGGGGCTGGCGATGTCGCCTCCGCACGGAGGGTCCTCCGCTCGGGTGTGTGGCTCAGCGCTGGCATCATGACGACGCTCGGCCTGGTGTTCATCGTCGCCGCCGACCCGATGGTCTCTGTGTTCGGCGTGGACGCGGGCAGCGCACTGCATACGTATGCGATCTCGTGGGTGAAGCTGCTCGGGTACGCGATGCCGATCGTGGGTGCGTTTGTGGCGATCTCGGGGCTGCTTGCCGGTTCGGGCGCAACGATGGTCAGCCTGCGGATCAACACCGTAACGACCTTCATCTGCCAGATCCCCGCCAGCTACGTGTTGGGGTTTGTGCTCGGATACGGTGCTTGGGGGGTTTGGCTCGCACTGCCGATAGGGTTCGGGCTGAAGTTGATCTGGGCCTACGCCGCGTACCGCGAGGGTAGCTGGGCCCACTCGCCCCAGATGGCGGGCTGAGCTCCGAGCGGGCGGCGTTTGACAGCTTCACGATCTGCATGCCCTCATGGGCCCGCCGCGGAGCCCACGATGCGTAGCACCCCACCGTCTGCAATCGGCATCGACATCGCGCCCGATGCGGTCCGGGCGGCGGCGATTCGATGTGATGCACAGGGCCCGACACTGCTGGGTGTCACGGCGCATCCGCTGCCGACCGACGCGGTGGTCGATGGTCGGATCGTAGGCAGCGCAGCCGTCGCTCGGGCGATTCGAGCCGCCGCGACGCGGCTCGGCTCGGGCGCTGTCACCCTCAGCGCATCCGGGCCGGAGACGGTCCTCACCGTGGTCGAAATGCCTGCGCTGAGCGACGCCGAGCTTGCGGAGAGCATCGAATGGGAGGCTGACGCGGCCATCCCGTTTGATCTGGCGACGATGGCTCTCGAGTACCGCGTTGTCGCGCGCTCGGAGGCCGAGTCGAGCATCTCCGTCTCGGTGTCCGGGCTCCCGCGCGCGCAGCTCGACATCGTCGTGGGCGTGGGACGCAAAGCCGCGTTGGAAGTGCGCGCGGTGGAGCTCGTGGCTGAGGCCCTCCGTCGGGCGCACACGCTCGCGGGCGTGCGCACCGATGCCAAGCCGGCCGCCATCGTCGAGCTGGCCGGTGGCCGCGTCACGATGGTCGTGCTCGTGTGGGGACAGGCGGTGTTCGTTCGCGAAGCTGCGGCTGTGGGCGAAGGGGCGGTGACGGCGATCAAGCGCACGCTGGGTACCTACGCGACCGATGCGCGAGACTTGGCAGAGGTTATCGTCGCGGGGCCAGAGGCGGCCGCGGTGGCCGGAGCCCTTGGGGGCATTGCACGTCCCTGGGCACCCGGGGAGATCCTCACCCGGGCGGATGGCGTCGGCATTCCGGACGCCGAGTTCGCGACCGCGCTGGGGCTGGCCATGCCCGCGGCGGCCTCGAACGTGATCGGAACACCATCCCCCAAAAAGGGATGGCTCGCTCGCCTGTTGGGGCGTTGACAATCAACACCCCCCTTCGTGATCGACAGTGGCGTGCCGGTCGAGCTTCCTGACGGGTTGGACTACACGCTAGCGCCGCAGCCCGTGAGCGTGTTCGCGCAGAATCGACCGTTCTGGCCCGCATTCGCGCGGATCCATTCCGCGGGATCTGCGTCGCTTGGCAAATGGGGACGCACCCTTGTGCATGTCTGTGGATGTGTGCAACACAGGCGCGGCTGAGGCACTTAGCAATGAGCAGCACGACAAAATCTTGGGTTGTTGGTGTCGATCTTCGTCCGGAATGTGACGGAGCCGTCGCCTTTGCTTGTTCCGTCGTCAAGGCGACCGACGGCAAGACCAAGCTCCTGCCCGTGCACGTGCTCGAGAACGATCACCTGCAGGCGGTGCTCCAGCACCACCACTTGGCAGAGGTCACCAGCGCGGCGAAGCAGGCGATGGTCGACTCGCTGACGCGGCACGGCACGCCCGAGCTGGCCAAGGAAGGCAAGATCCTCGAGGGCGGCACGGCCGAGGGCCGCATCGAGTTGACGCGGCAGGAGTTTGGCGGCGATGTGGTCGTCGTCAATCGCTTCGCGACCGCCAGCCGCCGTCGGCTCCGCCGCCTTGGCCGCGTCGCCCGCCGCGTGCTCCGACGGCTCAACTCACCCGTGATCACCGTACCGCCTGGATTCACCCCCGACGTCATGGGCAAGGGTCCGGTCGTCGCGACCACCAATCTCACCCAGGAGTGCGATGCGGCCGTCGAGTTCGCTGGTGATGTCGCCAAGCGGCTGGGCCGGGAGCTTGTGATCCTCCACGTGCGTCGTGTGCCCGATGAGCACGCGGCCCACTACCTGCCCGACGACTCCAAGGTTCGCCTTCGCGAGACACGACAGGCCGAGACCGAAAAGGAGCTCGACGACTGGGTCGAGGCCAAGGGACACACCGCGACCAAGCACGTCGCACTTTTGGGCGAAGTCGTCGGCAACGTGACGGAGTACGCCGCAGAAAACGACGCCTGCTTGATCGTGGCTGGCTCCCGCCGGCTTTCGAAGATCGAGCGTTTCCTGCTCACGTCCGTGGGACGTGGCTTGTCGGCGACGGCACACTGCCCTGTCGCCGTCGTACCGCCCGCACCGGTCGAGTAGCGCCACGGTCGCCCCGCGCGACTGCCCGCATCGCACCACGTCAGGCTCACAGCATCGTTCCGCGGGCCACCGCCACGGGTGACCGCGGGCCGTGCGATAGTCGTCGGACGCCGAGCATGAAGCTGTCGAAGCACGGAACACGGGGCGCCGAGCGACGAAGGCCTATCGATGGCTGATTCGCTCCCCGAAACCTACCGCTGGATCCGACGAGGCCTGCGCGTCATCGTGGGCGCGTTCTTTCGCGAGCTCGACGTCACCGGGCTCAGCGGCGTGCCCAAAGGCGAGGGCACCTGCGGGCTGCTCGTGTCGTGGCACCCCAACGGCCTCATCGACCCGGGCCTCATCGTCACCCAGTTTCCGCACCAGGTCGTGTTCGGTGCCCGGCATGGGCTGTTCAAATATCCGGGGCTTGGCACGTTGATGCGGCGCATGGGCACCATTCCGATCTACCGCGCGATCGACATGGGGCGCAGCGATCCCGACGCTCGGCGCGCCGCAAACAGGAAGAGTCTCGAAGCCCTCGCGACAAGCATCTCGGAGGGCGCATTCAGTGCTTTGTTCCCCGAAGGGCACTCGCACGACGAACCCACACTGCAGGAGCTCAAGGGCGGCGCAGCGCGGCTGTACTACCGCGCACGGCAGCTCGCCGAAGCCACGGGGCGATCGCCCGTCATCATCCCTGTCGGCCTGCACTACGACAAGAAGGACTCCTTCCGCTCCAGCGTGCTGGTTGGGTTTCATGAGCCGCTCGCGCTGCCCAGTGAGCTCGACGTGACCCCTGCGAGCGATGAGCCCGACGAGGTGGCCTCCAAACGTGCGGCCGCACTCACCAAGCACATCGAGCTCGTGCTCCGCGACGTCGTGCACGCCACCGATGATTGGCCGCTGCATCATCTGCTACACCGCGTGCGACGGTTGATCCGCGCCGAACGGGCCGCACGGGCCAGCGCGGACCCAGGAAAAACCACAATCGGCGAGCGGGTGCTTGGCTTCGCCCGAGTGCGGGCGGGCTACTACGCCGCGCTGCAGGAAGCGCCCGAGCGCGTCCAGGCCTTGCGCGTCCGGCTCGAAGCCTACGATGCAGACCTGCGAACGCTGCGGCTGGAGGACTACGATCTCGACCGCAACCCGCGGGTCGGCACGCGGTGGCTGGCGTTCCTGACCGGCCTTCAGTTCTTCGTCGTGTTCTTTGTGCTCCCGCCCGTGGTCATCATCGGGTGGCTCGTGAACTTCCCCCCCGCAATGCTCCTTCTCGGGATCGCGAAGATCGCTTCGAAGCAGGACAAGGACGCGGCGACGGTGAAGATGCTGTTCGGGACGGTTGTGTATCCAACCGCGTGGATCGGGGCAGGCGTTGCGGCTGGATTTGCCCACGCGGCACTGCACGAGGCCTATCCCCAGATCCCCGATGCGCCCGTGTTGGCAGGGACGCTGACCACGATCGTCAGTGCCGTCGGCGGTGCGTTTGCACTGCGCTACTGGCGACTCGTACGGGAGTCGGCCCACGCGATTCGCGTGCGCGCGACCCGGCAGCGCAGCTGGTTGACCGTTGCTCATCTTCGGGTCGAGCGCGGGAACATCCACGACGCTGCGATCGAGATGGTCGAGGGGATGACGCTCCCAGGTGGCGTCTTGGACGATGGGCGGATCGTCGCCGACATGGACGATGGCGACTTCGGTGAGCTTGGAGAGGGCGAAGAACTCTTCAACCACGACACCGACGAGGACGCCTGATCCTCAGGCCGCGGTTGGAACCCTAGGGCTCGACCCGGAGCGGGCCCTACAGTGGGTCACACACTCGAGCGACAAATGCGTCGGCCTGCCCCGTGAACATGGCGCCGGGCAACTCGCCGGCCGATGCGCCGACGACGTAAGCACGATCTGAGCTGTCGATCGTCACAGCCTCTCCCTCGTCCGAGCTATTGGAGCCGAGCAACCTCGTCCAAACAGGCGCCCCCTCCGGACTGACCTTCACCAGGAACGCATCATTGTAGCCGGCGGAAGTCTCCCCATTCAGATCACCCCAGGTGTACCCGGTAACATACACATGGTTCGTGGAGTCGACGGCGACTCCGTGTGCCCTGTCGTAGCCCCACTGAAGCGCCACGGGTTCTGGGGTGCCTGTCGTTCCGAACTTGTAGTTCCAAAGGTGGGAACCATCAGCGCTAAACTTCATGACCAGCCCGTCCAAGTCACTCTTTCGTGGAAACCCGGGGGGCCCGGTGTAGATGCTGGCCGAAAGAAAGATATCACCGCCGCCACCGACGGCGATGCCAGTTGAGCCGATGCTGACATTCGTGCTTTGCATGCCGAGATAAGAGAACCAGTCCAACTCGCCTTGCTCGTCCAACCGCAGAAGGTAGTCGTCTTCCCCCTCTGGGCGGGTGCCACCGGTTTCAAGATCCACATCCGACTTCCCGGTCACCACCACACCGCCCTGGCCGTCCAACGCCAAGCCCGACGTTCCCCCTCGCATCGCGAAGTTCCAGAGCTCTTTGCCGTCTGCGCTCAGTTTCCAGACCAGCGGATCGTCGAACTGATCGCCGAAATCGCGGTGGGCGAAGTACACGGAATCCGTATCGCTCACGACGGCGCCGACGGTAGCCGGGAGGTACCTCGTCCAGGCGTGCTCTCCGGTGGACGTGAACCGTGAGACGAAGCCTACCGAGCCCCTCACCTGTTCGCCGCTGGGAACCCCGTTGACGTCTCCTGTCGATCGCCCTCCCACAAACGCTCCGCCGACTCGGTCAGCTGCAACGCCGTGGATGAGGTCGTCCACTTCCGATGCGACGAGTATTCGCCACTCCTCGACGCCCTCGGTGCTCTGCTTGATCAGAAACCCGTCAAACTCATTCACCTGCCCCCGAAGGCCCTCAAGGCCCGCGATCGTCGAGCCCGCGATGAAGAGGTCCTCTCCGTCGACAGCGACGGCTGTAGCGTAGTTGTTGTCCAGCGACCCAAACTCGTACGTCCAATCGCTACACGGTTCGTTGCCTCCCGCCGAAGTTCCTGACGAATCGTCGCCTGCCTCAGTGCCCGGAGAGGCATTGCCCGACGTGGAGCCCGGTGAGGCGTCGTCACCGCCGTTGTCGGTGCCCTCCGCCCCGCCAACTTCGGCGCCGGAGGCAGAATCCGATCCGAGCGCGGAGTCTTCAGAGGCGCAACCCACTAGCAGGGCTGCCAAACCAAGGAAGCGAGCGGCCGGCGCGTTGCTAGATATCGGGTGCCAACCTCGAGTACGGCCCGCGGAAAGAACTCTTCGCGACTTTTGTTGTGGACTCGTCGTACTTGTCATGCTGAACCCGTCTAGTGAGGCCATTTGTCAACATTGCCTCCGGCGGCGCATCGAAACCCATAGTTGACACCCCACGTTTCCTCATCCTGCCGTCCGCCGCCGGCGACCGTGGCGATCTGCCGCCAGTAGGTCAACTCCCAGAACCCCACGAATTGTTCAAACCCCCCGCCTCGGGAGATCTCGTTCTGCATGCCCTCGCCTGGCAGCGGCCCTTGGTAATCAGGAGGGGTGGGCACTGGGTAGTAGTCGAACTCATCACTTACCCACTCGGCGACATTTCCAACCATGTCTTGCACCCCATAGGGCGAGGCGCCCGCGGGGCGGATTCCAACGGGCTGAGTATTGGACGTTCCGCAGCCAGAGGAACCGGTCTCATTGACGATCGCCAAGGCGCACGTCGGAGGCGCTTCCCCCCACGGGTAGGAGCGGCCGTCAACTCCGCGGGCAGCTTTTTCCCACTCGTGCTCTGTCGGAAGGCGCTTACCGACCCATTCGCAGTACTGGGTTGACTGTGTCTTCGTGACGCAGTTAATCGGGTGCTTTTCTCGTCCCGGGGCACCGGTGTTACACCTCATGTCGGGGTTCGAAGGATCGATCATCTCTTCGCCGGGACTGCATGCGCCAGCATCGACGCAGAGGGAATACGACTCCAGCGTGACTTCCGTGCTGTCAATCCAGAACTCACTTATAGAGACGGCTTCGGTCGGCGCATTTGCGGTGCCAATCGGGCCATTGCCACGGATGAACTCTCCGGCTGGCACCTGAATCATGGGAACGGGAGTTGGTCGCTCACGGGGAGAGCCGGTCTCGGACCCGGAGTCGGCACCGTCGGCGCTGTCGGCACTCTCGGCACTCGTCGACGCGGACGGGTCGGTGTCAGAACTTGTTCCCCCGGGCTCGTTGGTCTCTCCAGGGCCACAGCACCGGTAGCTTGACCAGTCGGTGTCGTCGCACCAATCGAAGGTGTAGATGCACTCGCACCCAAGCCCGCCGACGAACGTGTTGCTCCCAGGTTCCCCGCACACTGGGGCCGGTGCTCCGTCCTCTTCCGCCCCCGTGCCCGCGAACGTGCCGGGTTGGTCGCTCCCACAGCCCCCGAGCATGAGGGCGAGTGCAATCCCGCTACCGAACCCAAAACGACAAGTGCGGCGTCGTTGCCCAGCATGTGGCGGGGTTTTGTGCGTGCCACGCACACTCATTGAGAGTCGGCGTGGGCCCGCGTTCACGGCGGCCGCCGAGCCCGGAGTGGAGGAGCGCATGAAGCCTTATTGCCGCGAGCGGTCGGATTGATCGTCCACGCAGGAAAAAACCGGCGGCGCATTTTCGCGCTGCCGATCGGGCCGGTGAGACTGGGTTAGGGCGCCACGCGTAGATGGGGACAGACTGAGGCAATCAAACGCAGGAGCGGAGGCACTGCCATCGCGGACAAGCCACCTCTTGTGGCGAAGCGATTCCTGCATGACACACCGAAAACAAAGTAAACCCAGGTATGGCCCCGCGGCGCGGGATATCAAAGGCGATTTGGCCGGCCGCGGCGGCTTCTTCGACGCGAAGATTCGCAGGGTCGCGCTCTCGCTGGTTGTTGTGGGCTGCGGGGGCGACGACGGGTCGTCCAATGCCGACGGCGGGGGCACGGCCGGCACCGCTGCCGATGGTTCGGGCTCGGTAGACGAGAGCGACGGGGCGGACGCTTCGGCCAACGCAGCGCCCGAAGCTGCCGACGACACGCTCTTTGCCACGCAAGACGCGGACCTGTCGCTGGTGGCAGCGGACGGGCTCTTCAGCAACGATGCGGACCCAGACGGCGATGCGCTGAGCCTCGCCGAAGCCCCGCAAGCAACGGCTCAAGGCGGGGTGCTGAGTGTCTCGTCGGACGGCGGACTGACCTATGCGCCGCCTCCCGGGTACTGGGGGCCGGACGCATTCGAGTACACGGTTCAAGATGAGCAGGGCCAGACCTCGGCCGCTGCGGTCGAGATCCATGTGGGCCCCGCTCGCATCCCGCTGGCCGATGTCGCGGCGGGCATCGGCGGATTTGTCGTCCACGGCGCGGGGCTCACCAATCGTCTCGGGCACTCCGTCAGCGGTGCCGGAGACGTGGACGGTGACGGATTGGCGGATGTGATCATTGGGGCGCCGGGCGACCCCCAGGTGTTCGACACGGGGCACGGGGTCATCGTGTTCGGGAAGGCCGATACCGATCCTGTCGCCCAGGATGCCCTCGGCTCCCGCGGCTTCTTGATCGCCGGAGAGACACTCGGAGACTACGCTGGGCGCTCGGTGAGTGGCGCGGGAGACGTCAACGGTGACGGGTTGAGCGACCTCATCATCGGTGCTGGTTGGAACAGCCCCGCTATCGCCGCGAACGCAGGCCGCTCCTACGTCGTGTGGGGCAAGGGCGATGGCGCCACCGTGGATCTCGGGGAGTTCGGGGACCAGGGCTTTGCGATCGACGGGGAGTCCCAGCTCGATCGATCGGGGTGGACCGTGAGCGGGGCCGGTGACGTGAACGGTGATGGCATGGCCGACGTCCTTGTCGGGGCGCCGCTGGCCAATCCTGAGGGCAATATCGTTGGCGGGGACTATGGAATCGGCTACGTCGTGTTTGGAAAGGCCGACTCCGACACGGTCGACCTCGAGGAGCAGGGGGACGGCGGGTTCGAGATCCGTGGCGTGGGGATGGACGATCGCGTCGGCACTGGCGTCGGCGCAGCGGGGGACATCAACGGCGACGGACTTGCAGACTTGGTGCTGGGGGCCCCGTTTGCCGGCACCGAACTACAGCACTCAGGGTTCGGCTACGTCGTGTTTGGCAAGGCCGACCCGAGTCCCGTCCAGCTCAGTCTGATGGATGGGTTCCGGATGCGCGGGCACCAACGCAGTAACACTGGGATGGTGGTGGGCGGAGCGGGCGACGTGAACGGTGATGGCGTCGACGACGTGATCCTGGGCGCGCCTGGTGTCTCAGACGACGAGCGCGGGTCGGGCCGCGCATACGTGGTGTTCGGATCCGCGGACGCATCGTTTGTCGACCTGCGCGAGGCTGGAGACTGGGGCTTCGTGATCGATGGTGCCGTCGCGTTCGATAGCACGGGCACGGGGGTCGCCATCGCGGGTGACGTCAACGGTGACGGCATGGCCGACCTGCTCGTGGGCGCCCCGTCGGTCGACAGCGAAGAGCCGGGTGGCGCGTACCTCGTCTACGGCAAGTCCGACACCGCGGCTGTGGATCTCTCTGCGCTCGGCGCGGGGGGCTATTCGCTCGTCGGCGAATCGGGGGGCGATCAAGCCGGTCACTCCGTCGCTGGGGCGGGTGATGTCAACGGCGATGGCCTTGCCGACATTGTCATCGGCGCGGACCTTGTCGACGGGCGCGAGAGCGACGTCGGCCGTGCCTACGTTGTCTTTGGCGTCCGCGCGGGCGTGTAGCGCGTTCAAGCAAACGCGGGGCGGTCTGCACAAATCGATGCAGCCGCCCCGTTCGTTGGTTTCGGACCGCTGAGCCCATCCCCGCGCACCCGCTCACGGAGCGGTGTACTCGACCTCGCCCTCACCCGGATGGTTGAAGTCGTAGTTCAAGCTGCAGCCGATGACCTCGTGGCCGTCTTCGGGGGCGGTGTTGATGTACACGACCAGTACGTCGTCGTCGGCCACGGTCATCGTGACCCTGGCCTCGGTGTCCTGGACATCCACGAGGACCTCACCGGTCGGGGCCTCGATCTCCTCCCCATCTTGGGCGACTGCAACGTCGAGCGCCTCGGCGACACCGTTGTCGTCGACGTTGCGAGCGATGGTGAAGTCGAACTCGAAGCCAGGCCCTTCGTTGATGTCGCAAGTTCCGGTGTAGCTACCCGCGTAGTGCGTCTCGGAGCTCCTTTGCGATCCGCCGAAGTCGACGTCGCCGCAGCCGTCCAGGTTGAAACAGCCCGTCGTGGCGATCGCCGCGACAGCAAGCAAAGCACTCTTGGCGCGGGAGTAGCGGGTCCGTTGGCGGCTCATGCTTGGGATGTACCGCCCGGCGAGACTTTGATTGCGATTTTCCTACCGACCGCACGAAACGCCCTATCCCAGCGTGGAATACGGCGTTCCCGGCCTGCGCGAAACCGACGTTCCCGCTCGGCCCCGATCGAGCAAGGGCTCTAGTCTTCAACGAAGTCGAGCCGAATCGTGCCGAACTCGGACACCACAACGCCACCGTCTCCGCCGAAGCAAGGCACCAGCAACACTCCGCAAAGGACAGTGTCCACAACGTCGTTGTCGCTGTGCACGACCCTAGAGACCTCGCAGGTCCCAATCAGTTCGTCACTGGCGTCGTCGGCGTCCAGGTACATGGCGTACGTGACGCCCCCCACCTCGAATTGCACCATGGAGCCGTCGGTATCACTCTCCGCCCAAGCCTCGGCGTATTGCGGCTCTCCCTCGAGCACGATCCCGCCAACGCCTTCGCCAGTGCTGTCGACCTCGAACCCCATGCGGTGTTCCGCTCCTTGCTCCAAGACACAGTCTCCGGCCCACTGACCGGGATGCGCGAACTCGGGCGCTGGTTGGTCGGGGTCGTCCTCAGGCGGCGCGGTGTCGCCCGCGTCGTCCTCAGCGTCGTCAACGTCGTCGAGCTCCTCGGATTCCTCCGCCTCCTCGTCGGCCTCCTCGTCCGCGGCGTAGGCAGCGTCATTGTCGTGGTCGGCGTCATGCGGCATGAAAATGCAGCCCGAGGCCATGGACAGCGCGGTCGCAGCAACAAGGTGGGTCATCGTGCGGGTCATCGCTTCCGCTGTACCCCCCAGGGTTGGTTTGATTGCGCCTGGAGCGATCCGTCTTGGGTGACGGTCGCTAAAAGCGCAGGCTCAGACCGACGCCCGCGCCTCGACGACGCGGCTGCACGCCGATGCTGCGCAGTTCCACACGGCGACGAGCGGATGTCTTCTTGGCCTTGGGCTGCGATTTCGCTGCGGGGCTCTTGCAACCGCTGGCGAGTAGGATCGGAACACCGACCGCGACCCCCACCGCCATCGTGCCGATCCCCGCGTAGAGCAACGTGCGTGCCGTGGGATTGAGCGCGGCCTGGTCGACGGTTGACGACGTTTCCTCGTTCTCGAGCTTCTTCTTTGTGTCCTGGGCGCTGGACTGCACGATGGCGGGGAGCATTAAGGCCAGCCCGCCAAACATCCCGGTGATGGTGATTCCCGCACCTGCTTTGGCCAGACCAGGCCGCTCACAGCGGTCGAAACCGTGTGAATCGGGTTCGACCGATTCGTCGGATTCGGGCCCGAGCGGGGGCGCCTCCGCATCCGTCCCTGGCGCGGGCGACTCGGGAGCGCCGTCGTGCACATCGGTCGCGGGCGACTCGGCAGCGCCCTCCTGCGTATCAGTCGTAGGCGGCTCGGGAGCGTCCTGTGCATCGGTCGCGGGCGACTCGGCAGCGTCCTGTGCATCGGTCGCGGGCGACTCGGCAGCGTCCTGTGTATCCGTCACAGGGGAGCCATCCGGACTTTCGGGGGCCCGCCATTGCTGAGCCGGAACGAAAACGAGCGAGAGGGCGACGACGCTGCTTGTGAACATGGGCACTGTCTTGGGCCGTCACTTTAGCCCGGCTTTTGATTGCGCGAGCCAATCGAATCCTCGTCGCAATCAAAACGGGGCGATGAGGAACGTCCGGGTCATGATGACTTCAGGAAGAACAAGCGCCCTCGCGACCCTCGGTATCAGCATCTGGCTCACTGGATGCGGGGGCGATGACGGCGGGGGCGATACGGCCGCCACGGCCACAACCGGGAGTGCAGGGACGGTCGACGGCGACTCGACGGGGGGCGACGACAGCCCGGCGACGGAGCCGGAGACGACGACCGCAGACACGGGTGCGGAGAGCGACAGCGCGGACACGACCGACTCCGACACGCTGGACACCGGCACGTCGGACGCGAGTACCGACGACGGAGGTTCCAGCGACGATGGTGGCTCCTCCGACGGCACCCAGGACGGCCCCGGCTACACGGAGTGCAGCTCGGACGACGACTGCGAGAGTCCGACGACAACGTGTCTCAGCGACCCCGGTGACCCGCCAGCGATCCCTGCGCTCAACTTCTGCACCGCGGACTGCGACGTGGCGGCGGACTGCCCTCCGCCGCCGGACGGCAACGCAGTGCCGGACTGCAACCCCGCCTCACAGTGCCTCCTGGATTGCAGCAACGACGAGGCATGCCCCGCCGGAATGTTCTGCATCCCCATCACACCAGCCTTCGCGGCCTGTGGCTGGCTGACCTGACACTCGGCCACAGCGGGGCTGTTCGGGGCGAGCTGTGCTCGGGCGATTCCGCCAGGCGCTCGGCGACAAAGACGCCATCTGGGCGAGCACCTGGGAACGGAGGGAGTCTCCTGCCCTCCGGTTCGGCGCTGGCTCGGGGACCCACAATACCGCGCGCGATCTCGCGGGCGAAGTCGAGCCGGCGGGCCTGAACGAGCAGTTGGTCGCGCTGCGATGGGTCGTTCTGCGTCCACGCGCGACCTGCGGGCCCCTCTTTAAGCGCTCAAACCGCTGCGGCGCCTTGCCGCACCTCGTGGGGTATGGCCGCGTCCTGGACCTCGGTAATCTGTATGGGGTGACCACAGTTCTCGCAGTCGACGACACGAAGCCTCTGCGAGACTTCGTCCAATTCACGCTATCGGGACTCGAGGGGATCTCGGTCGAGGAGGCATGCGACGGAGGTGCCGCCCTTCGAATGCTCCACGAGCGGCCCTTTGACCTGGTCGTAACCGATCTCTTCCTGCCGGTTCTCGATGGGACACAGATCTTGCAGATGATGCGCCAGCAGGGTTTGAACAAGAAGACGCCGGTCATTGTGATGACGGGTGACGTGCGCCCGCAAACGCGGGAGCACGTGTTGAAGCTTGGGGCGCTCGAGGTGCTGGTCAAACCGTTTCATGCCGGGCGTCTGATCGAGGCGACCCGTGCGGCCCTTCAGATGCCCGGCGAAGAGGCGACCGCGGGTTCCGACCTGCGCAGGGCGGAGCGACTGCGCATCCCCGTCGAGATCTCGATTCCCGGGGACGAGGTGCTCATTTGCAGCACCTGGGACATCAGCCCGTATGGGGCGTTTGTGACGTGCGAGAGTCCGCCGCTGTGGACCCAAGTGACGATGACCATGATGCTGCCGTCGGGGCCCGTCGCCGTCGATGCGGAGATCGTGCACACCCGGGAGCATCCGGCCGGACCGCTGCCTGCGGGGTTCGGTTGCAAGTTCACCGAGGACCCGGAAGTCGTGCGCCCGCTTCTCGAAGCGTTCATGTCGCCCGATGATGATGATGACTTCGGCTGACGTGCGGGCGGGGGGGAGAGTCCAACCCGGAAGGCATGTTTCTGCAACGGTCCGCGTGCACGGTCGATGTGAGAGGGGCGGGGGGAGAGTCCAACCCGGAAGGCATGTTTCTGCAACGGTCCGCGTGCACGGCCGATGTGGGGAGAGTCCAACCCGGAAGGCATGTTTCTGCAACGGTCCGCGTGCACGGCCGATGTTAGGGGAGAGTCCAACCCGGAAGGCATGTTTCTGCAACGGTCCGCGTGCACGGTCGATGTGAGGGGCGGGGAGAGTCCAACCCGGGGGGAGAGTCCAACCCGGAAGGCATGTTTCTGCAACGGTCCGCGTGCACGGTCGATGTGAGGGGCGATGGCCACTCCGCCGCGCAAGATCGACAAGGGCATGTTCTTCTATGTGACCGTTCGGGCCGTGCACCGACGGTACAGGTTCGTTCCCAAGCCGCGCATACGGGCCGCCATTAGGTTCTGCCTCACCGCCGTACTCGAGAAGTACCGCGACGAAGGCAAGATCGAACTCTACGAGTTCGTCTTCATGAGCAACCACTATCACCTGCTCGGGAGGAATCTCGTGCGCTGCCTTCCGAAGTTCGTCCAAGACTTCAACGCATTGTTGTCAGCCGAGCTCAACGCCCTCCGCGGGACGTCCGACAGCAACTTCGCCCGCAAACCCTACGGGCTGGTGCAGGTCCATGGGGACGCACGGCTGATCGAGCACGCGGTCTACA
>Ga0316189_10004128_pt1 | contig 14018 bp, 14 predicted proteins | sample LowCovwburrow_MG_FD_204930 | JGI IMG/M metagenome (GOLD analysis project Ga0316189, IMG submission 204930) | Coastal sediment microbial communities from Maine, United States - Lowes Cove worm burrow | ecosystem: Environmental > Aquatic > Marine > Coastal > Sediment | place: USA: Maine...
TAAAAGTTTTTCTAATTTAACAAATTCATAACGATTTCTTAACTTTGGATGTCTGAACATAAAGTATGTTTACGATGTTACTTTCAACAATTTATTGTTGTTCATAAATCGATAGTTCAAATTGATTTAAGTTATTTTTCGGTGTACATAGGGACTGATAATTAAATGTAGCACTTATGGATAATGCGTTTTTTTTAATGATATAAGTCATATTTTATATCAACATATATCACCAATTTTATATCTTTTACCAACCAAAATAGATTATGGACAATATTTACTTTTTAATGATCATTGCGCTTGCCGTTTTAGCAATCGCGGATCTCGTCGTAGGTGTTAGTAATGATGCCGTCAATTTTTTGAATTCCGCTCTGGGCTCTAAAGCCATTCCCTTTAAAACCATCATGATCGTTGCTAGTTTGGGTATATTCTGTGGCGCTATTTTCTCTAGTGGACTGATGGAAGTTGCCCGAAAAGGGATTTTCGTTCCTGGGGAGTTTATGTTCAGTGAGATCATGATCATATTCATGGCGGTAATGATTACGGATATTCTTTTGCTCGATTTTTTCAATACACTCGGAATGCCCACATCCACAACGGTTTCCATTGTATTTGAATTATTGGGCGCTGCAGTGGCGATGGCATTGATTAAAATTGGTGCTGCGGGAGGTTCGTTCTCCGAGGTTGTTAATTACATCAACACGGAAAAAGCGACGGAAATTATCCTGGGAATTTTGCTCTCAGTGGTCGTTGCATTCTCGGTTGGTGCGCTGGTACAATATGTATCACGTTTATTACTCTCTTTTAATTTTCAAAGAAAAGCAAAATGGGTCGGTGCCGTATTTGGTGGTTTTGCACTAGCGGCAATTACCTATTTTATATTTATCAAAGGATTGAAAGGTACCGATTATTACGCTGAGATCAAACCAATGATCGAAGGAAAAACTGCAATTATTGTCGCTATTAGTTTTGTGATATGGACATTATTATCATACATATTCGTTACAGTCTTCAAAAAAAATATTTACATACTCATTATTGCAGTGGGCACTTTTGCGTTGGCATTGGCATTTGCAGGTAATGATTTAGTGAACTTTATCGGCGTGCCCATAGCTGCTTATCAATCTTACGAGGCATGGACAGCTTCAGGCGTCCCAGCAACAGAATTTGCGATGGACGTTCTGGGCAATAAAGTACCCACTCCTACTTTCTTTCTTCTCATAGCAGGCTTGGTCATGGTACTAACCTTATGGTTCTCAAGTAAAGCTAAGAAAGTAGTTAAAACGTCCATTGACCTTTCAAGTCAAGGGGAAACACAAGAACGTTTTCAACCCAACATGTTATCTAGAAACTTGGTACGGTTTACCATGTTAGCCTCGAAGTATACAGCTACGGTACTACCGACTTCCATCCAAGATAAAATTGAAATTCAGTTTAAAAAACCAGTCATTGAACTCTCTAAAGGAAAGGCCCATGAACTGCCAGCTTTTGATTTAGTGCGTGCTGCCGTTAACCTAATGGTAGCCAGTGTATTGATTTCAATTGCCACCTCAATGAAATTACCATTGTCAACTACCTATGTGACCTTCATGGTCGCCATGGGTACATCCTTGGCAGATAGGGCTTGGGGCAGTGAAAGTGCAGTTTATAGAGTTGCTGGGGTATTGAATGTCATCGGCGGGTGGTTTTTCACGGCAATATGCGCTTTCGTTGCAGCTGGCACTGTAGCCTATTTAATTGATTTGGGAGGTAGTCCTATGATCGCGGTTTTATTATTATTGGCAGTGCTATTATTGGTCCGAAATTATATTAGCCATACTAAGAAAACACGAGAGGTCAAAGCCGAGGATAGCTTGAACAAGGCCGAAAGTCAATCCATACACGGTGTAATAGAAGAAAGTGCGGATAACATTTCAAAAGCACTTAAACGGGTCAGTAAAATTAACCAAATCACCATTAACGGTTTAATAAACCAAGATTTGGATGGACTTAAAAAAGCAAAAAGTACCGTAGTTAAATTGGAGAATGAGATTGAGGAATTACAAAACGATATTTTCTATTTTATCAAGGAATTAGATGATTCCTATTTAGGTGCAAGTAAGTTTTATATAGATGTTATTGGTAGCATACAGGATGTGGCACAATCCTCAAGTTTAATTGCCAAAGTAAGCCATAAACATGTCCACAATAACCATAAGGCCCTCAAGAAAAAACAAGCGGAAGAATTATTGGATATCAATGATAAATTGGTAAGTCTTTTCGGGAAAATCAGGGACGTATTCGACGCGAGAACATTTGAAGTGATCGTTCCGGGTATCATTGAAGAAAAGCAGGCATTACTGGATAAAGTCCAAGAAGCCATACAAAAACAAGTAGAACGAACACGAACTGAAGAGTCAACAAGTCCTAAAAACACTACACTTTATTTTAGTATTCTATTGGAAACGAAAGACCTTATTAAAGCCAATATGGATATATTGAACCTTTACCATGATGAACACAATCGTTCAATTGAACTTTTGGACATTGAAGTAAATGAATAGCCAATTTTAAATGGTTGAGCCAGTTAATAAAAAAGCACCCTGACGATTCCGTCAGGGTGCTTTTTTATTAACTGGCTTTTTCAAGTAAAGAATCTTTTTCACCATATAAAAGCTCAGCGACTTGTATCAATTTTTTTATCGTATCATTCACGTTATCATTATCGTTTACCAATGATGAAGCCATTTCAACAGTAATCAGACCATCCCTGATTAATTTATTGATCGAATCATTTCCCTGTCGCATGGCATTTTTCGCTTCATTTTTCAATTCAATCAATTTTGAATAATATTGCTCTTTTTCGTCTTGTGTTCTAAACAAGTAAATGACCCTTAAAACTTTAGCAATTTTTTTCCGAAACTTATCATACTCTTTACTAATATGTTCATTGTCTGAGTCTAAATAATGTGTTACATTTTTGTTCAACTCCCTCACATCCCGAATAATCTCAACCATTTTACGGTTCGCAACAATGATCTCTGATATTTGGTTATTCTGCTTATTGGACAGTTTTAATCTACTTTGGGCTGTCGTTGCATATTTTATGATTTCACCGTAAATGGTCTTTACTTTGGTATAGTATAGCTCTTCCACATCGGTATTCATATCCTCATGGGATTGTTTTACGATTTTTTTCAATTTCAAATCCGACTTAATATCTTCTCGATGAATATTCAATGCATGGGCCACAATTTCAAAGATTGCTTTTTTAAAGAGGTATTTAGATTCTTTTCTCAATGCCGAAATCGCCGAGGCAGGGAATTCTAGAACGGATTCGTTCAAATATTTTGGTTCATGAATATCCTTACCTACTTTATCCTTTATAAAATTCAATAAAAACCGTTCCATTCTTTTAATGAATGGAATCATTAGAAGTACACCAATTATATTGAAAATGGTATGAAAAAGGGCAAGTTTTAAGGTATAATCAGTACTTGAAATTCCGAAGGTATCAGATAATATGTTTACCAGATTCGCCAAAGGGTAAATAAAGGCTATTGCAACCAAACCAGTAACTACATTGAATATCAAATGGGCACCAGCCAGTCGCTTACCGTCCACGTTTGAACTTAACGAACCTAAAACAGCCGTAATTGTAGTGCCAACATTAGCGCCAATGGCCAAGGCCAAGGCATTTTCATATTCAATTTGCCCTGCTGACAAAGCTGTTAAAATCAAAGCAAGAGTAGCACTACTCGATTGCAAAACTGTGGTAATTACGATTCCAAGTCCTGTATAGACCAGAACACCCCAAAAACCAGGAATTGCATATTCTGTTAAATCGATGAATTCCTTAAAGACATCAAAACCCTCTTTCATGTAATGAATGCCTAAAAAGAAAAACCCTAAGCCCGCAAGGACATTGCCAATGCCTTTTAAAGATGCTTTTTTCTGAAAAGAAAATATAATTCCGAAAACAAGCATGGGCATTGCAAGTGCCGATATTTTTATTTTCAACCCAAAGCCCGCAACTAACCAAGCGGTTGCTGTTGTTCCTATATTTGCACCAAAAATTAATCCAAGGCCACCGGATAAACTGATCAACCCCGCACTGATGAATGAAATGGTAATTACAGAAACCAGTGAGCTAGACTGAATCAAAGCAGTCACGAATGCCCCAACACCAATGCTCTTATATAATTTATCGGTAGCTTTCTTTAAGAGATTTTGTAGTGGTCCTTTGGTAAAGACCCTAAAACCTTCCTCCAACATAATCATGCCAAAGAGTAAAATGGCCACACCAGCGGCAATGGTCTTAAAATTTGGATTATAAATCAATATAATGGCCAATGCCAGTAAAAAAACGTAAAACAAGGATTTTCTGAACATGTTATCACTCAATTTTAATATAAATATTTCGTCTCAGTAGGTAATTTTACACTAATGATGATACTTCAGTAGTGGATTCATTTTTTTGCAGGTTTTCTGAATCTTCATTCTCCAACAAATAGTCTTTTTCGCCATATAGTAAAATAGCAACCTCAATTAGTTTTTTAGTGATATCATTTACATTGTCATTGTCATTGACCAAAGATGAAGACATGTCAACCGTTATTAAACTTTCACGTATTAATTTGTTGATGGAACCAGTTGTTTCATGCATGCCTTCCTTAGCTGCATTTTTAAGTTTTAAAAGCTTTGCATAATATTGTCCTTTGTCTTCTTGTGTTCTATACAAATATATTACCCGTAACACTTTCACGATTTTTTTCCGAAATCTATCATATTCCTTTCGCATATACTTATTGTCCGAATTCAAATAAAATGATACATTCCTGCCAAGTTCCCTGACATCCCCGACAATTTCTACCATTTTACGATTGGCAATCTTTATTTGGGAAACACGTAGATTTTCACTCTTACTTAATTTCAAATCACTTTGCGCCGTGGTTGCATAACGTAGTATCTCCCCATAGATTTTTTTTACTTTAGTATAGTACAGTTCACGAACATCTGTTTTAAAATCCTCTTTTGATTTTTTAATCACCTTTTTAACCCCAAGGTTCGACGTAATGTCTTCACGGTGAATATTCAAAGCATGGGCAACTATTTGGAATATAGCGTTGGTAAACAAGTATTTTGATTCATTTAAAAGCGAAATCAATAAAGTCTCAGGGTATCGCAAAACTTTTTCGCTTAAGTATTTTGGTTCGTCTATCTCCTTTTTTGGCTCTGCCTTTGCAGGGACTACTTTTTTTACAATTTTGGCAATAGGCTTTATAAACCAAACTAGTACAAAGGTATTGATGATATTAAAACTGGTATGGAACAATGATAGGGCTACTGGTATGGCAGCAGCACTTAAATAGGGCGAATCCGATCCGGTCAGGCCTACTAGCCACTCAACAAATTTCAAGAAAGGATAAAAAAGTATGAGCACCCAAATAACCCCAATAATATTAAAAATAAGGTGGGCTCGCGCCGTTCGTTTCGCATGAAAATTAGCCACGATTGCCGCTAAATTAGCCGTAATCGTAGTCCCAATATTCTCTCCCAATACCATTGCAGCCGCTAGCGGAAATGGAATCCATCCTTCGGCTGTCATGATTAGTGTGAGTGCCATTGTCGCGCTAGAGGATTGAATAACTATTGTGAGTAAGGTGCCAATAGCAAGAAATAGTAATATAGACCAAAAACCTAAATCAGTATACCTAGTTAAGAATTCTAGAATTTCGGGGTTTTGATTAATATCGGGAACTGCGTCCTTTAGGAATTGCAATCCAATGAACAAAACTGCGAATCCGATGATAAAACCACCCCAATTTTTAAGGGTTTCCTTTTTGGCAAAAGTAAAGGCAAAACCTAACCCAACAAGAGGCAAAGCTATTGCGCTCATACTGACCTTAAATCCCAAGATGGTGATTAACCAAGCGGTAATTGTTGTGCCGATATTGGCACCCATTATAACCCCAATCGATTCTGTCAATGAAAGTAAAGAAGCATTGGAAAAACTTACCACCATCAGGGTAGTGGCAGATGAAGACTGAATTACTGAAGTAATAAGAAACCCTGTAAATATTCCTAAAAACTTGTTTGAGGTCATTGTGGCAAGGATTTTTCGCATTTTATCTCCTGCCAAACTCATGAGCGCATCACTCATTACCTTCATTCCAAATAAAAATAGGCCTAAAGACCCAAACAGCTGCAATATCTCATATAATCCGTAATTCACGCACTTATCTTAATGTTATCTTATTGTAAATATAATGTAAAATAATAGTAAGTAATATTGCCTGAAACAATATTTCACATTGCCTTGGAATGATCTATTTTTTTAACATTCAACTCGGATAATAAATAAATAGCAACTAATTGAGTTGAAATATATGCCAAAAGAAATAATGGATATGCGACATTCCCAGAAATCTTTTGATCTCCAATTAATAACATTTAGGTTACATTCATTTTATGGATTTGAAGTAGGTTTGCATGTTACTTTCAATTATAAGAAATGGATAATATTTATCTTCTAATGATTATTGCCCTGGCTGTATTGGCCATTGCGGATTTGGTTGTAGGCGTAAGCAACGATGCTGTGAATTTTCTTAATTCGGCCATTGGGTCAAAAGCAATTTCATTTCGTACGATTATGATTGTCGCAAGCGTTGGTATTGCCCTTGGTGCCATCTTTTCAAGCGGTATGATGGAAGTAGCCCGAAAAGGAATCTTTAATCCAGGCGAATTCATGTTCAATGAGATCATGTTCATTTTCATGGCCGTGATGATAACCGATATTCTTCTCTTGGATTTTTTCAACACTTTGGGAATGCCTACCTCAACCACTGTCTCAATTGTATTTGAACTATTAGGTGCAGCAGTAGCCATGTCAATGATTAAAATATGGAGTGCTGGGGGTGATTTTACTGAAATAGTCAACTATATAAACACTTCAAAGGCGCTTCAAATAATTATGGGCATACTCTTATCTGTCGTGGTGGCCTTTACAATTGGAGCTATGGTACAATGGATTTCCCGTCTTTTATTATCTTATAATTTTGAGAAAAAAGCCAAATGGGTTGGTGCCCTTTTCGGAGGTGCTGCACTTTCTGCAATCACTTATTTCATATTAATCAAAGGCATAAAAGGCACTGCCTATGCCAGTCAAAGTTTTGAGGCTATTGGCGGTATAACCATAGGGGATTATCTGGAGGCTGAGATTTGGAGCCTTATTCTTATCAATTTTTTCATTTGGTCATTACTATCCTTTGTATTAATAGTACTTATAAAAGTCAACGTTTATAAGCTTATTATAGGCGTAGGAACTTTTGCATTGGCTTTGGCATTTGCAGGAAATGATTTGGTGAACTTTATCGGTGTACCCATTGCCGCCTACCAATCTTATGAGGCCTGGTCCACATCTGGAATGGCAGCTACCGAATTCAGCATGGATGTTCTTGCAAACAAGGTGCCTACACCGACGTTCCTATTATTTATTTCTGGAATGATAATGGTCGCGACGCTGTGGTTTTCGAAAAAGGCCCGCCATGTCGCCGATACAGAAATAAACCTATCAAGGGAAGGGGAATCCAATGAAAGATTTCAGCCAAATGTATTATCCCGGGGTATTGTGAGATTGACCGTGTTGGTATCTCAATTGGCATTGCTCTTTCCTAAATCCCTAAGAAAAAGAGTTGATGCCCGATTTGAAAGGCCTGTAGTCTATCTTTCCAAGGATAAGACCTATGAACTACCTGCATTTGATATGGTACGTGCAGCCGTAAACCTAACGGTAGCTGGTATTTTGATCTCAATTGCCACCTCATATAAATTGCCCTTGTCGACGACCTATGTCACTTTTATGGTTGCGATGGGTACTTCATTGGCAGATAGGGCTTGGGGGCCAGAGAGCGCCGTATATAGGATCGCAGGGGTTTTGAATGTCATTGGGGGTTGGTTTGGCACTGCGATTATCGCATTTATTGCCTCGGGAGCCATTTTAACGATCATAAGTTTTGGGAAAGGAACTGCCGTTGCGATATTATTGTTCGCTGCGATCTTATTGCTGATGAAAAGTTATATATCCTACAATAAAAAATCAAAGGAAATCAAAGCGGAAGATAGTTTGCGTAAGGCCGAGAGTAGTTCTATCCAAGGGGTTATCACAGAAAGTACCCATAATATTGCGAAGGTGCTCAAACGTACCAATAAGATCTATACCAACTCTATCAATGGCTTGGCACGACAAGATCTTAATCAATTGAAGAAGGGTAAAAAACAGGTCTCTAAATTATCTAAGGAAATAGATGAGCTAAGGGATAATCTTTTCTACTTTATCAAAAACCTAGATGAAAGTGGCATTGGGGCGAGTAATTTTTATATCACCATTTTAGGTTATTTGACCGATATTACCCAATCCCTTGATTACATTGCTAAAATATGCCATAAGCACGTTAACAATAATCACAGTAAACTTAAATACAACCAAATAAAAGAGTTGAAACAAATCAATCAGGAATTAGAGGCATTGTTCATTAATACAAAAGAAGCATTTGATAATCGTTCTTTTGAGGAAATAGGAAATCTTCTTAGGAATAAGCAAAACCTCTTCAATATGGTAACCGAAAAAATCCAGAAACAAGTAGCAAGAACCAGGACTGAAGAATCGAGTCCTAAGAATACCACCTTATATTTCTCGTTGCTATTGGAAACCAAAGATCTTTTGAAAAGTACGATGAACCTTATGGAATCCTATTATCATGAACATGATAGCCACATTGAGCCAGCTAAGATTGAAGAATAGTCTTTTTGAGAGCCAAAGAAAAAGCCTATCTTAGAGATATAAATATTCAGGTATGTTCAGATATTTCTTCGCATTGGTGTTACTCGCTAGTTTCTCGAGCTTAAAAGCCCAGGAAATTTCAGCCTCAGAATTGTTGGACAAGGCCATCGCTTATCACGACCCAAATGACCTTTGGGATCTTTTTCAAGGAAAACTATATATAAACATGAGCTATCCTGACGGAAAGGAAAGACGTAGTGAGGTCGAAATTGATCTTCCAAAGGAATACTTCAGATTAACTTCAACTAAAGAAGACGTTGTCATTGAACAAACTTTGGTAAAAGAAGATTGCACTTTAAAGTTGAACGGAAGCACTTCCATCTCAGATGAGGATAAAAAAACCCATGGGTTAACCTGCGAACGTACCCGAATGATGAAAAATTATTACACCTACCTTTACGGTCTTCCCATGAAATTAAAGGATCCGGGCACCCATTTGGATCCTGAGGCACAATCCAAAACCTTTAAAGGTAAAACGTATTTAGTGCTAAAAGTGACCTATGATGAAAGTGTGGGTAAAGATGTTTGGTATTTCTATTTCGACCCTGATAATTACGCAATGGAAGCATATCAATTCTTTCATGACGAATCAAAAAATGATGGTGAGTATATTCTCTTGAGTGAATTGGAAAATGTGGCAAGAATTAAAATGCCTAAAATCAGGGCATGGTACTACAATAGTGATGACACCCATTTGGGCACCGATGTCCTTACCAAGGCCACACCTCTTAAGTGAGGGAGTCTTAATCATATCATTGGCCAAGACTTTATTCTGTTTGGAATGTGAACTTAGTTAAATGAGGAAGATATTCAACCCTATTTACTAGTAACCGACAACTTCTTTTGTTCATTGATTGTGATTCTTATTAAAATTTACATTACTACAGTCTAAAATAAAAACCCTGCGATTTTCCAAATTGCCTTATAGGCTTGTTCCTTAAATCGTTTTCTTTTTTTTACTTCTTCCAGTAAAAGCGTAACCACCTGATTTAGATCATTGTGGAGTATAGGTTTCTGATATACTTTTAAAACAATAAACGGTAAGACCAACATATTGGTCAACCAATTCGTTAATCTTTAAATCTAAAATCATGAAAAAATTTATTATTGGTTTGTTTGTCATTGGCCTAACCAGTCAAGTATTTGCACAGATCCCGAAAGTAGAACAGTTATCTGAAGTTGTGGTAACTGCAGTAAATTATAAATACCTTAATGCAATAGATTCTAAAGAAGTGGCTATTCCTGTAAAAATGTTAGAACGAAAAGCCGCTGCCTATAATGTACAAGATGCTGATTATTATTCAGATGACTATGACTTCTATACCGTCTCCTTCTTTATTCCTGAAGGAAAAATAGTAGCTGCCTATAATCCAGAAGGTGAAATAATCAGAACTATTGAAAGGTTTGAAAATGTTAAACTTCCAACCGCGGTCAGAGATGCAGTTGCTGAGAGATTCCCGAATTGGACCATTGTTAAGGATGTTTATCGGGTTACTTATAACCAAGATGAAGGGGCCAACAAGAGTTATAAACTTAAACTTGAAAATGGTGACAAAACCATGAGGGTTAAAGTTGATGATAAAGGTGAATTTCTATAATAGATAACCTTTTTTATTAAGAAAGAAGCCCCGCTCATTAGCATGAGCAGGGCTTCTTTTCATAGAAATTCCTCTAGAAATGAAAATCCAAACTGTTTCAGGTCATTGTTCAAATGTACCTTCGTTATTAATTTTGGCTAAATAAACGTTAGACAAGCTATTCGATTTAACTGATTATTAATATTTAAATCTAAAATCATGAAAAAATTTATTCTTGGCCTGTTTGTCATTGGCCTAACCAGTCAAGTATTTGCACAGGTCCCAAAAGTGGAACAGTTATCCGAAGTTGTGGTAACTGCGGTAAACTATAAATACCTTAATGCAATAGATTCTAAAGAGGTGGCTATTCCAGTAAAAATGTTAGAACGAAAGGTAGCTGCTTACAACGTACAGGATTCTGATTTTTACCAAGATGACTTCGGTTTTTACTATATTTCATTCTATATTCCAGAAGGAAAAATAGTAGCTGCCTATAATGCCGAAGGTGAAGTAATCAGAACTATAGAAAGGTTTGAAGATGTTAAACTTCCAACTGCGGTCAGAGATGCTGTTGTTGACAGATTCCCACAATGGAATATTGTAAATGATGTTTATCGAGTTACGTACAACCGAATGAAAGGTGCCAATAAGAGTTATAAAATTAAACTTAAAAATGGAGACAAAACCATGAGGATTAAGGTTGATGATAAAGGTGAATTTCTTTAGTGGATAACCTTTTAATTATGAAGCCCTGCTCATGATCATGAGCAGGGCTTCTTTTCATATAAATTCCTCTAGAAATGAAAATCCAAACTGATTCAGGTCATTGTGCATATGTACCTTCGTTATTAATTTTGGCTAAATAAACGTTAGATCAAGCTATTTGATTTAACTATTCATTAATCTTTAAATCTAAAATCATGAAAAAATTTATTATTGGTCTGTTTGTCATTGGCCTAACCAGCCCAGTATTTGCACAAGTATCGGAAGTTGAACAGTTATCTGAAGTTGTGGTAAAAGCTGTCAATTATAAGTACCTTAATGCCACCGACTCCAAAGAAGTTGCGATTCCTGTAAGGTTGTTAGAACGAAAGGCTGCGTCCTACAATGTACAAGACAAAGATTTTTATGCTGAGGATGATTACCAATTCTATACCATTTTCTTTAGCATTCCAGATGGAACGATAGTAGCCGCTTATAATCCCGAAGGCAAAATCATTAAAACTTTCGAGAAATTTAAAAACACATCACTTCCAAATGCCGTTAGTGTAGCAGTTTATGAAAGATTCCCTAATTGGGAAATTGTAAGTGATGTTTACCGAGTTACCTATAATGAAAAGAAAGGGGTAAATAAAACCTATAAACTAAAACTAAAGAATGGAGAGAAAACCATGAGGGTTAAAATTGATGATACTGGTGAATTTTTATAGAATTTAGCATTTTTTAAAGTTGAAAGCCCTGTTTCAATTGAAACAGGGCTTTTTACTGTTACCTATAAAAATTCATCTCATCCAAATATTTCCAAACGGAATCGGATAAAAGGGGCTTGATGTTCTTACCCTTCCTGTGGTTGTTTCTAATAAAGGTTGAGGACACTTCCATGATAGGTGCATCTACGTGATGAATCTTGGCGTTGTCATTAAATTGGTGTTCAACTTTTCCTTTAGATATCCTTGGGTATACATAAATGCAATGGTTTTCTAAAATAGTCTTATAGTTCTTCCATTTATGGAAGCCTTTGAGGTTATCCTCACCCATGATCAAAGCAAATTCATATCCCTTATCGTATTGCTCCTCTAAATGCACTAAAGTATTGATTGTGTAATTGGGCTGAGGTAGATCAAATTCTATTTTACTGGGTTTTAATTTTGGATAGTCCTTGGTTGCTTCATAGACCATTTGATAACGATGGTGATTGTCCAATAAGGTTTTTTTAGTCTTGAACGGACTCATAGGGGTAATTACGAACCAAACCTCATCTAAATCGGAAAACTCGACCATATGATTGGCGATTACCAAATGCCCAATATGTATGGGGTTGAAAGTGCCAAAAAATAACCCGACCTTCTTCATTTTAATCTTCCTTTTTGGAAGTTGATGCCCCAACAAATTCAGCCACTAAAGCACGTGCTTCCTTAAGAGCGTTTTCCAAATCGTAGTTATTTATTATTTTATCAAACTGTGGTGCTGTAGCTAATTCTACCGATGCTTTTGCAATACGCATATTGATCTTGTCATCACTTTCGGTACTGCGTTTTTTCAATCGGATCTTTAACTCATCAACACTGGGTGGTTTTACAAAAACGGCCAAAGTCTCTTTGGGATACTTCTTTTTAATGCGAAGTCCCCCAACCACATCAATATCAAAAATTACATTCTTTCCTTCTGCCCATAGTCGCTCAACTTCACTCTTAAGTGTACCATAAAAATTATCGCGATACACTTCTTCCCATTCCAGAAAATCATCATCCCTGATATGCTTCTTAAACTCTGAGACATTCATGAAATAATAATGTTCCCCGTGTTTCTCTTTTCCTCTTCTTGGTCTGGAAGTTGCCGAAACTGAAAAGGCCAGATTCAATTCTGGTTGTTCAAGCAAATAACGCACTATGGTTGTCTTGCCACTACCCGAGGGTGCCGAAAATATAATTAATTTACCGCCTTTCATTACAGTACGTTAAGCATTTGTTCTTTAACTTTTTCTAACTCATCCTTCATTTGAACCACCAATTGTTGCATTGGGGCGTAATTGGCTTTTGAACCAATGGTATTGATTTCCCTGCCTATTTCTTGGCTAATGAACCCTAATTTCTTGCCATTACTATCATTGGATTTCAAAGTCTTTGAGAAGTAATCCAAATGATTGGTTAATCGTACTTTTTCCTCGGTTATATCGTATTTTTCCAAATAATAGATAAGTTCTTGCTCAAATCTATTTTCATCAACCTCAACCTTAATATCTGCAACCGCTTTTTCAAGACGTTCACGAATCGTCGATTGCCGTTCTGGATCTATTTGTATAACTTCTTTCAATAAAGATTCCATCTTCTTGATTCGCTGTACGAAATCATTCTCTAGAACAAGACCTTCCTCCGATCGAAATTTATTGATCTCAATAAGCGCCTGTTTTAATGCTTCTTGAATAACCTGGTATTCCGCTTCGTCAATATCCTCTCGCTCCGTTTTCATGGCATCGGGTAAGCGCAATGCCATTTCCAATAACTTAAAATCATCGCCTTTAGCAATAGATTGTAATTGCTTCATATATTGCCGTACTACCCCTTCATTAACTTGGGCAGAGGTTTCGTCACCTGTATTCTCGATATACAGTCCAAAATCTATCTTACCCCTGACCAATGAACTAGCGATTACTTTTCGTAATTCGAGTTCTTTTTCTCGATATGCAGATGGCATTCTTGCATTTAAATCAAGGCTTTTACTGTTGAGGGATTTTAATTCAACGGTTATTTTTTTAGATGGAAGCTGTACGGTATGCTTTCCAAATCCTGTCATGGATTGAATCATAGCTCAAATTTAATTTGACGCAAAGGTAGGCATTAAGTGCAGATTGTAGTATTGGTTATAACTCCCTTATTCATATGTTTCCTTAAATTACCCTA
>Ga0316189_10004129_pt1 | contig 14010 bp, 12 predicted proteins | sample LowCovwburrow_MG_FD_204930 | JGI IMG/M metagenome (GOLD analysis project Ga0316189, IMG submission 204930) | Coastal sediment microbial communities from Maine, United States - Lowes Cove worm burrow | ecosystem: Environmental > Aquatic > Marine > Coastal > Sediment | place: USA: Maine...
GGCCAGATTTCGCAGGTAGATCACGGGATTTGGCCCAGCGATTATTGCCATCCATAACGATGGCAATATGCTGAGGCAATTTCGGTTTACTCGCAGGGATCATTTACAGTTACCACATCCCTGACGAGCTAAGGCCCGCATTGAGAAAGCTGACTGGGACAAGCGCAGTCTCAGAAGGACAACAGGTCGGCTTCTTTAGCCTGAAATGAAGACTCTATTGTCGCAATGTACTTATCGGTAATTTTCTGCACTTGATCTTCTGCTCTGCGCTGCTCATCTTCGCTAATTTCTTTTTCTTTCTCAAATTCTTTGAAATCAGAGTTCGCATCTCTTCGTATATTCCGAATTGCAATTCGCGCATTCTCTGCTTCGGCCTTGGCCTGCTTCGTATACTCTTTCCGTGTCTCTTCAGTTAGAGGCGGCATAGGCACGCGGATTGTGTCGCCATTATTCGAAGGGTTCAGCCCTAAATTCGATTTCATGATGGCTTTCTCAATCTCACCAATCATTGGCTTTTCCCAGGGGGAGATGATTAGAGATCGACCTTCTTCTACGGTGACATTAGCCAGTTGGCTCAGAGGAGTATCTGACCCATAGTAGGAAACTTGTACGCTATCCAAAATAGCAGGATGCGCCCTTCCAGTTCGAATCTTCTTAAAGGCTTCTTCCAGAGAAGCGATGCTCTTCTGCATCCTTTCCTCTGCGTCGGCTATAGTTTCATCGATCATTGCTTGGCTCCTCGTTCTTCAATTCTAGCTCCACGCCTCGGGGGTAGAGCATTCGTCAATCTCACTCCAGCAACTCAACTACCCAATGTGAGTGCCGTCGAGCTTACCCATAACATTGTTCAACAATGCACCGGGGGTGTTCATGTTAAAGACTTTGATTGGCACCTGATGATCGCGGCTTAGACAGATAGCCGTCAAGTCCATGACTCCGAGTTTCTTCTCAATAACTTCATCGTAACTGAGATTATCGTACTTAACCGCGGTCGAATCCAACTCCGGGTCGGAGGAATAAACACCGTCGACCTTGGTGGCTTTTAGAATCAGGTCCGCATCGATCTCAATTCCACGCAGGCAAGCGGCAGTATCTGTCGTGAAGAATGGGTTTCCGGTTCCTGCCGAGAATATTACGACATCGCCCGCGTCTAGATGTCGAATAGCCGTGCGCCTGTCGTAGTGCTCGACGACGCCACTCATGGGAATCGCCGACATAACACGGGTAGGAATGCTCGCCCGCTCAAGTGCATCGCGCATCGCTAGCGCGTTCATCACCGTCGCTAGCATCCCCATATGATCACCGGTTACGCGCTCCATGCCCGCGGCGTGCAGAGCAGCACCGCGGAATAGATTACCACCACCAATGACCAGACCTATCTCCACTCCCAGCCCCACTAGCTGGCCTATTTCCACAGCCATTCGATCGAGAACTTTAGGGTCTATGCCAAAATCGCCATCGCCGGTGAGCGCCTCACCGCTTAGCTTTAACAAAATACGATTGTACTTGCGTTCCTTATTTGGCATTTTCAGTGGTATCCGTATGCTATCCCGCTCCTAGGAGCCTTTAACTTGAGCCGCTACTTCATCGGCGAAGTCTACTTCTTCCTTATCGATGCCCTCGCCCACTTCGAAGCGAACAAACTGCACTACACTCGCATCGGCATCCTTAAGCAATTTACCCACAGTAACATCCGGATCTTTAACAAAAGGCTGTTCCAGCAAGCTTACTTCAGCGACGAATTTTCGCAGTCTGCCACTAATCATTTTCTCGATAATTTCTTCGGGCTTGCCACTCTCTCGTGCCTGCGCAGAGTAGATCTCAGTCTCTTTCGCTATTTCTTCCTCGGGTACATCTTCTGCCTTCACTACCAGTGGATTTACAGCCGCTATGTGCATGGCTACATCACGAGCGAGCGCCTCGTCACCACCGGTGACGGAGATTAGAACCGCGATTTTATTATTGCTGTGCACGTAGCTCTCAACGATGCCCGCATTCTCATCAGTGAATAGCATACGTTCTACACGGCGCACATTACAATTCTCGCCTATTTTCTGCACTAGGGCAGAACGAGTGTCTTCCAAACCCGCATCGAGCAATCCGGCAACATCGGCCTCGCTGTTCGCGTAAGCAAGCTCCAACGCCTTCTGTGCAAAATCGAGGAAATTACTGTCTCTAGCGGCGAAGTCAGTTTCTGAGTTGACCTCAACTACCACACCATAATTGCCATCTTCTGCAACCTTGGTCAACACAACCCCTTCGGCAGCAACTCGACTCGCCTTCTTGGCGGCCTTGATACCGCTGGCCTTTCGCAAATCATCGATTGCCTTATCCATGTCGCCGTCGGCTTCTGACAATGCCTTCTTACAATCCATCATGCCCAAGCCGGTTCTATCACGTAACTCTTTAACCATGCCCGCTGTAATATTTCCCATCTCTTAATGCCTCTTTCTAATCATTTCGAAGAGCGCGCTCTTCTATTAAATCACCTGTAAAAAGGGGGCTATCCGCCCCCTTTGTTCAACTCTATTCTCACTACTGCCAAGCAGGGAATTCTGTTAGCAGTAAAGCCCTCGATTAAGAATCTTCCTCAGCAGCCTTCTTCTTGGCTGGAGCTTTCTTCTTAACAGCGGCCTTCTTCTTAGCAGGAGCCTTCTTCTTAGCTGGCGCTTTCTTCTTCGCAGCCGCAGGCTTCTCCTCTTCTGCAGGTGCCGCTTCAGCAACTACTTCTTCCGCAGGAGCTTCTTCTACTGCTGCTTCTGCTTTTTCCGGCTCGGCAACAGCTGGCTGCTCGGCAGGCTCAGCTACAACCTCGGCCGCAGCCTCTTCCGCTGGGGCAGCTTCAGTTTCTGCAGCCGCTTCAACAACCGCATCATCTTCTATCTCGATGAATTCGCTATCCCCGCCTGCAGGGCCATTCTTCTCGCGCCCTTCAACACAAGCACTGGCGATCGCTTCTACATACAATTGAATTGCACGAATCGCATCATCGTTACCCGGAATTACGGTGTTAACACCTTCAGGGTTGCTATTGGTATCAACGATACCGATAACTGGGATTTTTAGGTTATTCGCCTCAGTAACAGCGATGCGCTCGTGATCTACATCGACTACGAATATCGCGTCTGGAAGACCGCCCATATCCTTAATACCACCGATACTGCGCTCAAGCTTTTCCTTGGCACGGGTACGCATAAGCGCTTCTTTCTTGCTCAGGCGGCTAAGCGTGCCATCTGTCTCTTGCTGCTCGAGATCCTTCAATTTCTTGATAGAGCCACGAATAGTCTTGTAGTTAGTCAACATACCACCGAGCCAGCGATGATTTACATACGGCATTCCTGCGCGCTCTGCTTCTTCCTTGATGATTTTGCCAGCCGCTCGCTTCGTGCCAACAAAAAGAATTTTTCTTTTCTTTTCAGCAAGATAGGAAACTTCTTCAAGCGCGGCATTGAGAGCAGGAACGGTGTGCTCGAGGTTGATGATGTGAATTTTGTTTCTGGCGCCAAAGATATATTGCGCCATTTTGGGGTTCCAATAGCGACACTGGTGCCCGAAATGGACTCCTGCACGGAGCATTTCTTTCATACTTACAGTCATGTTATTTCCTTCGGTTTGGGTTAGGCCTCCATACACCCCATGGCTCAACCAATCTGAAATACTGCTTCAGAGAGGCACCCAGAACTCATGTGACGGTGTATGTGCGACGTTAATTAAAGTTAATTTAAGCTTCCGAGAATGCCAATTCCCCCTAGCCTCAAAAGAGAGTTAGAGACAGCAACCACGAAAACGCGCCGCTTTATACCATAATAGCGCTGTTACTGAAAGAAAATATCGTATTCGAGCTAATGGGGCAGATGCCCCCTATGGCCCATTCCGAGCAGGTTTCATACGCACTCGAAAGCTGGAATCCGCTGTTACAAAGGTGAGTCCTGCATTACAATACTCAGATTTTTCCGCTAGCGCAGTTCTCTAGCGGCACTCTGGGAAACAATTGGCAGGAAACAACGATACTTCGATGACAATTCATATTAAAACAGCTGACGACATAGCGAAAATGCGGGTAGCCGGCAAACTGGCCTCCGAAGTCTTGGAAATGATTGGCCCACACGTTCAGCCTGGAGTTAGCACTGGCGAGCTGGATAAGATTTGCCATGACTACATCGTCGATGTGCAGAAGGCCATCCCTGCCCCGCTAAATTACAATGGCTTTCCTAAATCCATCTGCACCTCAATAAACCATGTGATCTGTCACGGTATTCCCAGCGATGGCAAGACCCTCAAGGCAGGCGACATCGTGAATATCGACGTCACTGTAATAAAAGACGGCTTTCATGGCGACACCAGCAAGATGTTCTGTGTCGGTGAAGTGCCCGAACATGCAAAGCGCCTCATCAAGGTCACGCAGGAATGCCTGTATAAGGCGATCGACATCGTCAAGCCTGGCGTTACACTCGGCGATATCGGGCATATCATCCAACAGCATGGCGAGGCTCATAATTATTCGATCGTGAGAGAATATTGTGGACATGGCATAGGGCGTATTTTTCACGAAGAACCCCAGGTACTTCATTTCGGCAAACCTAACAGCGGCATACGTCTCGTGGAAGGCATGACATTCACCATTGAGCCGATGTTGAATGCAGGCACCCGCTTCAGCAAGCTTTCGAAAAAAGACGGCTGGACGGTAACCACTAAAGACCGAAGGCTTTCGGCACAATGGGAACACACGATGGCGGTGAACAGTGATGGCTGTGAGGTCTTTACTCGGCGCTCCGACGAATCATTTTGAATCCAGACACCTTAGCGATAGATAAGGTATACGGCGATAATGATTTCGAGCTGAGCACCAAGCTGCTCGACGTAACTACTCTACAGGCAGAACTCAGTCGCTCTAGCAATCAGATTAAGCCCCTTAAGCAAGCGATAAACACCGCTAGCAATATCCTAGATGAACGTTACAAGGCAAATCTCAGCATCACCGAGATAGTGTCCGCCCGCTCATGGGTTATAGATCAGGTATTGAAACTGGCTTGGCAGGCTCAGCCATGGCCAGACCAGAAAGATATCTCACTAGTCGCCGTCGGTGGCTATGGCCGCGGCGAACTACTTCCCCATTCCGATATCGATATATTGATTCTCACCCGCAAGGATAATGCCAGCCGTTATAAGAGCTGCATCGGCTCTTTCTGCACCCTGCTCTGGGATATCGGTCTCGATATTGGCCAGAGCGTTCGCTCCATCAAGCAATGCAAGAGCGAAGCTGTCAATGACATAACTGTGGCCACAGCGTTGATGGAATCGCGCACAATCTGCGGCCCGGCAGAATTACAGAGCGAGATGTACGCCCTGACTACCGGCAAGCGTGTCTGGCCGATTAAACAATTCTTGAGGGCAAAGTGGGACGAGCAAAACGCAAGACATGAAAAATATCATGATATCGATTACGCCCTCGAGCCTAATATAAAGACTTCACCCGGCGGCCTTCGAGACATTCAAACTATCGCATGGGTTGCAAAGCGGCATTTCGCCGCCAGTTCTTTTCAGGACTTAGTCGAGCTCGGCTTCCTGAAAGAATCTGAGATGACGATGCTCAATAAAGGACAACAGTTTCTCTGGAAGCTCCGTTATGGACTGCACCACCTGGAAGGCCGGCGTGAGGATCGCTTATTGTTCGATAAGCAGAGAGAACTCGCGAAACTATTCGGCTATGAGGATGACGAGAAGAGTCTCGGCGTCGAGAAACTAATGAAACAGTACTACCGAGCAGTTGCGAATATGCGAGCACTCAATGATGTGCTCCTGCAACACTTCGACGAGGCCATCCTACGCGACGGTGAACGGATAAAAATCGAGAAGATAAACAAGCGTTTTCATATTCGGAACGACTACATTGAGGTGACAAGTCCCGATGTTTTCAAACGCTATCCGTCAGCGCTACTAGAAATTTTTGTATTGATGGCGCAGAACCCAAAGATCCAAGCGATTCGCGCATCGACGGTTCGTCTACTGCGCGACAATAGACGCCTAATCGATGAAGAATATAGGAACGATATTCGTAACGTCAGTCTTTTCATGGAGCTGCTGCGCTCGCCGCATAAGATGACGCTACAGATTCGCAGGATGGCTCGCTATGGAATTCTTGGTAGATACCTGCCGGAATTTGAGCAGATAACAGGGCAAATGCAACACGACCTCTTCCATATCTACACTGTCGATGCCCACACGTTGCAAGTAGTCGAGAACATGCGCCTGTTCAGGCTGCCAGATGCTGTTGAGAAATACCCGGTGGCAGCACACATCCATAAGAACCTTCCTAAAGTGGAATTGCTGTATATCGCTGGTCTCTACCACGACATAGCTAAGGGGCGTGGCGGAGACCACTCCACCCTAGGCATGAAAGATGCTGAAGACTTCTGCGTTCGGCATAGGCTCAGCAGCTGGGACACCAAGCTCGTCGTCTGGCTAGTCAGCAAGCACCTATTCATGTCGATGACGGCGCAACGTAGAGACATTAGTGACCCCGAAGTGATTCATGAATTCGCCACGTTGATGGGCGACAAGTTACATCTAGACTATCTCTACGCGATGACTGTGGCGGATATACGCGCGACCAACCCTGAACTATGGAATAGCTGGCGCGCCAGCCTGATGAAACAGTTGTATCTGAATACGAAACGCGCATTGCGACTCGGCCTTGAGAACCCCCGCAACAGAGAAGAGCGTATTACCGACAAGAAGGAAACCGCCCTCAATAAACTGACGGAGCACGGTATCGATGAGGAACGCATTCTGCAAATTTGGTCGAATGCCAACGATGAATACTTCTTGCGCGAATCAGCGGCAAATATCGTTTGGCATACGGAAGCCATCGCTTCATTCTCCGAATCGGGCGCCCTAGTATCGACAGACTGCCTAATCCAGAACGCGCTAGAAGGTGCCACGCAGATATTTATCTATACTAAGAACAGCAACTATCTCTTCGCAAAAACTGCGGCGGCATTTGAAAAACTGAATCTGAACATCCAAGGTGCACGAATTTTTACGTCGGACAATGATCATTGCATGGACACTTACACTGTTCTCGAGTCTTCGGGCAAGCCGGTTGGCAACAACCCAAAACGCCTCGCCGAAATTGAGAATACGGTAAGCGAATACCTTAATTCAGACATGTCTGATATCGCGCCATCGCGTATACGCCGCAGTCGTAAGGACAAATATTTTAGCCACACAATCGAAATTAATTGGCTAAATTCTCCGGGCAAAAAATATTCGACCGTCGAGATTAACTGCCCAGACCAATCGGGCATTCTCGCCAGCATAGGCAAAATATTTGCAGAACATCAGATAAATCTTCAAGATGCGCGCATCACCACTCTTGGCGAACGCGTAGAGGATTTGTTCTTCGTTACCGATCTGTCCAATAAGCCGATCGATGATCAAGAACTGATTGAGAGAATAAGCTCAGAACTAAAAATGGAACTCCAACAACGACTCAACAGCTAGGCAACTCTTAGCGCTTTCGCCCATTTAGCAACAGGTATTGACTACACAAATCATGACAACGCTCTACGGAATAAGTAACTGCGACACCATTAAGAAAACACGCGCCCTTCTCACTGAACTGGAAATCGATTACGATTTCCACGACTACAAAAAACTGGGCTGTGACGAGGCACTCATCAAACAATTTCTTAAACACTTCGACTTCAAGATTCTCGTCAACACTCGAGGAACTACATGGCGGAGATTGCCCGACACTGTAAAGCAAGATCTAAGCGAGGCATCTGCGATAGAGCTAATGCGCGATAACAACTCGATCATTAAGCGGCCGATTATCGAGAGCCAAGGCAAGTGGCTGCTCGGATTCGACAAAGAAGAAATTCAAAATTTAGTTTAAAAGGTCTCCATCTCATGAACAATACAGCAGTACATAGCCTAGGCCTTGGCCTAGCAACTCGCAATGCGAAACAGGAAATCATCGAAGTCTATTATCCGCAGCCATTGCTGAGCCCAGATGCGGCGCTGAGCAAGTTGTTACTGACTAGCTGCGACATTCAAACAGGCGACAACGCCGTTATAGAATTCGATGAAGAATCGGCATCCGCACTTGCCACAGAGCTACTGACAGCCAAATTTCCTGAACACGCCAAGCAAGTTCAGCAAATGAATGAAGGCCAGGGGCAGCTCATTCTCTGCGTGCTGTTCGAGGACAGCGCTCCGAAAAGCGTTGCAGAGGCTTATCTCAAGCTTCACCTGCTCTCCCACCGTCTTGCCAAACCCCATTCACTCAATCTCGATGGCCTATTTGCCGTGTTGCATAACTTGGCCTGGACTAACGAAGGAGCAATCGATCTCGAAGAATTACCCGCTCGCCAATTGGCGGCCCGGCTGCGTGGTACAGCCCTAGAAGTAGCCTCTATAGACAAGTTTCCCAAGATGACGAGCTATGTCGTACCAACCGGTGTTCGCATCGCCCATACGGCCCGAGTTCGTCTTGGTGCCTATCTCGGAGCCGGCACCACCGTTATGCACGAAGGCTTCGTGAATTTTAATGCAGGCACTGAGGGACCTGCGATGATCGAGGGACGCATTTCCGCAGGTGTTATGATCGGCGCAAATAGTGATCTTGGCGGCGGCTGTAGCACTATGGGCACTCTGTCCGGTGGTGGCAAAGAAGTCATCTCCGTAGGCGAGAATTGTTTGATTGGCGCTAATGCAGGTATAGGCATCCCTCTAGCGGATGGCTGCACAGTCGAAGCCGGTTTATACCTTACTGCAGGCACTAAATTGAATGTGCTCGGACAGGATGGTGCCCTATTGAAAACAGTAAAGGCGAAAGAGCTGGTCGGCGTCAAGGATCTACTTTTTAGGCGCAACTCACTTTCCGGCGGTGTGGAATGCGTGCCACTAAAGTCATCTATCAGTCTTAACGATGATCTACACACCCATAACTAACTTAAGCAGCCGCAGACGTGAATAGTTAGGTCAACTATTACTTACTAGAAGATTAAGAAAACGCCATGAGCCAAACTCTAGAACTTGCACAGCAGCTTATTCAACGTCCCTCGATAACCCCCTGTGACGAAGGTTGTCAGGAATTGTTAGCGAAGCGACTGACTGCGGTAGGATTCAGTGTTGAGACGCTGCAGTTCGATGACGTAAGCAATCTATGGGCTACGCTAGGCAATAGTGGCCCTCTATTCGTCTTTGCCGGACACACCGATGTCGTTCCCACTGGTCCTGAGGACGACTGGCAATACCCTCCGTTTAGCGCGACGGTTGCCGATGGCTATTTACATGGCAGAGGTGCCGCCGACATGAAAGGTAGCATTGCCGCGATGATTACAGCGGTAGAACGCTTCCTCGCAGAGTCTGAGCTCAACGCTCGCATTGGTTTCCTCATCACTAGCGATGAAGAAGGCATTGCTATCAACGGCACACAGAAAGTCATGCAAGAACTAGGCAGACGAAACCTCAACATCGACTACTGTTTGGTGGGAGAGCCAAGCAGCAGCGAACGGCTGGGGGATACCGTCAAGATCGGCAGGCGTGGTTCATTGGGTGCGAAACTTGTCGTAAAAGGTACGCAGGGTCACGTGGCCTACCCACAACTCGCAATCAATCCAATACACAAAGTATTGGCTGTGTTAGCTACACTAACTGATACCACTTGGGATGAAGGTAATGCCTCGTTCCCAGCAACCAGCTTTCAGATTTCGAATATCAATGCGGGCACCGGCGCCACCAATGTTATTCCAGGGCAAATAGAGATCGACTTCAACTTTCGCTTCTCTACGGAGCTGAATTCTGGCGGGATTCAGTCTCGCGTTACCCAACTACTTGACGCGGCCGAGCTTGATTATCAGATTGATTGGAATCTTTCCGGCGAACCGTTTTTAACAGAGAGCGGAAGGCTCATCGACGCCGTAGCCGCAAGTATTCAGCAACATTGTGGATTTGACACCGAGCGCTCAACCGCTGGCGGCACCTCCGATGGTCGATTCATCGCACCCACTGGAGCCGAAGTTGTAGAACTCGGCCCCTGCAATGCCACCATCCATCAGCTTAACGAAAAAATAACCGTAGCTGAATTAGATAAGTTATCGGATGTCTATCAGGGCGTCCTACGAGGGCTCGTCGGCTAGCTACAAGTCTCCTACCCTAGACACTAAGATAAACGTCGTAGCGACTACTGCTTCCTTTAAACTCTATATCCGGCTTACCTAATCCAAGATGAGGTGAAAGTTTCGCTCGTTTAACCACTACCCGCTTCTTTGCGAGACGCTTCGCGCAATCGAGTAGCTCAGCCCCATCCGTTTGGTGACCAAGAAGTTGCTGCAAAAGAGCCATATCTTTCTTCACCTTCGCGCTCTTACGCCGCTGAGGGAACATCGGGTCTAGGTAAACAACATCGAACTGCTTGGAGGCTGCTTCGAATTCCAGCAAGTCCCCAAAATGCAAATTCATTCTCCCCAAGATAGCGGAAATTTCCTCGCCGTAGTATGCAGCCCGATCTAGGCCGTCAGCCAAGAGAGCATGTACTAGGGCAGATCGTTCTAATAATGAAACCTCACAGCCCAGGCTCGCCATAAGAAACGCGTCCTTGCCCAAGCCTGCCGTCGCATCGAGTACCATGGGTCTCTGCCCCCCTTTGAGTCCCAATGCCTTGGCGATATTTTGATTCCTAATCGAGCTATTCGCGCGGTAATTCAGTTTCGCATCGGAAAAATCAACACATAGGTCGCCAGCTCGAGCGTCGCCAGTACTGTGTAATAGCAATCTGGCGTCACGGTAGGCTAGTAAATAATCGAAGTCGCTGACTTCTTTAGGAGAGTAAGAAATTGGCAATTCCAGAATTGGCAATTCGAGATCGGTTGACAGCTTTAATTCACGCTCTCCAGTACCGGGGCCTGCTCTGACAATCGCCACTCTCACAAGGCTAAGAAGATCAACACAATACCTAACAAGACTCGGTATATAACAAAAGGTAGAAAACCAATTTCCTCTATCAAGCGCAGAAAGTAGTGAATACACAAATACGCTACAACCGCCGAGATAAAGATGGCATATAGCAAGACAAACCATTCAACTGAGGCGGCACCTGCCTGCAGCAATTCGACGCCCCTTAGCAGGCCCGAGGCTGTAATAATCGGTATCGAAAGCAAGAATGAAAAGCGTGCGGCGGCAGCTCGATCTAGATTACAAAAAAGCGCTGCAGTCATCGACACACCTGAGCGGGAAGTGCCTGGAATCAGTGCAAGTACCTGAGAGACGCCGATTAGCAGCGCTGTTTTCCAGTCCATGGTAGAGAGTGAGCGCTGCTTGCTGCCGATGTGATCCGATACCTGCAGCAGTAGCCCAAAGCCGATCGAGGTAACGCCAATAAGCATCAGCGAGCGACCGTATTGTTCGACCTGCGAGGCGAAGAGCAATCCACTAATACCCGCGGGGATCGTAGCGGCGAGTAGCATCCATGCCAATTTTGAATCAACACTGTGCTCTCTTCGAAGCACACTCTGACTCAGTGCGAAAAGGAGACGCTGCAGATCGGCTCTAAAATATATCAATACCGCGAATAGTGTACCCACGTGTACTGCGACATCGAAGGTAAGGCCCTGGTCGTTCCAGGCAAACAACAGCGAGGGCAGTATCAAATGACCCGAGGAGGAAATAGGCAGAAATTCCGTGGCACCCTGTAGCACGGCTAAGAATGTTACCTGAATAATATCTAGTTCCAATGCCTGTTCCCATTCTCGCTATTCGGTTTCATAGACTGCGATAAGTAAAGCTACGTGTAGTCTAATTGCTCTTTGACGTAGTTTGGTCGCAAGAAAGCACCATCGATCGCCTCGCCGCTGTTAAAGCGCAACAAGCCTAATTTGGCTATTAGCTGATTCTCTATCAAAGGTGTTTGGGGCTCAGCAGCAGCCCTGCAATCGAGATGCTGTAATATTTCGTCCTGCCTTTCCCAGCCATCGCCGGTAAGCCCCCAACTGCTGCCGGCCAATTCTGCGGGCAAAGCATCTAGATCTTCTATTAGCGCAACCTGTTCACGACCAACTATCTCCACACCTTGCGCCTCAGAATATTGATACGCTGCAAAATAAAGTTCGCCTTCTCTCGCCTCTTCACTAACTAGCACCCGATCAGCGGAGCCTTGAGAAACAGTCGCTATTGCCAGCAATGCTAACGATGAGAGGGGCACAACAGGGATCGAACAGCTTAAGCTTAGCCCCTGCGCGACAGCCACACCTATTCTAAGCCCCGTAAACGAACCAGGCCCGGTTACTACTGCTATCAAGTCGATATCACTGAGCTGCAACTTCGCATCAAGCAGCAGTTCGGAAATCATCGGAAGCACACGCTGCGCCGATTGGCGCTGCGCCTTGCTTACCCGCTCAGTAAGAACATTTCCGTGCTGCAATGCGACAGCACAGTGGGCAGACGACGTATCTATTGTCAGTATGGTATTCATTATTAGCCTCAACGGCCTAGACTCTCTGTGCAAAATTAGGACGCTATAATAGAAAAAATCCCTGCTGGTGCATACCAACAGAGATTCTTTACAAGCTTTGAGTATCCATCCACCACCTGCGAGCGGACACGCAGGCGGCGGATGTACTGGCTAAAGTCACTCAATCCAGCTTAGGCCCTATTTCTTCTTTCGGGCTGCTTTCTTACGAGCTGGAGCTTTCTTTTTTGCTGCCTTCTTCTTAACTGCCTTACGCTTTACAGCCTTCTTCTTGGCTGGCTTTCGCTTGGCGGCCTTCTTCTTGGCAGCTTTTTTCTTAGCAGGAGCCTTACGCTTAGCGGCCTTCTTCTTGGCTACTTTCTTCTTGGCACCCTTTTTCTTCGCTACTTTCTTCTTAGCAGCCTTCTTCTTGGCTACTTTCTTCTTGGCTACTTTCTTCTTAGCAGCTTTTTTCTTAGCAACCTTCTTCTTAGCAACCTTCTTCTTGGCTGCTTTCTTCTTCGCAGGTGCTTTACGCTTAGCTACTTTGCGCTTCGTGGCCTTCTTAGCGGCCGACTTACGCTTCACAGCCTTCTTCTTCGCCTTCTTCTTTACAGCTTTTTTACGAGCTGGAGCTTTCTTTTTGGCTGCTTTCTTCTTCGCTGCCTTTTTACGAGCAGGAGCTTTCTTCTTGGCTACCTTCTTACGAGCAGGAGCCTTCTTCTTAGCAACCTTCTTTTTGGCTACTTTTTTCTTAGCAACCTTCTTCTTGGCCTTCTTTTTAACTGCTTTCTTCTTAGCAACCTTCTTCTTCGCTACTTTCTTCTTAGCGACCTTCTTTTTAGCTGCCTTCTTTTTAGCAGGAGCTTTACGCTTAGCAACTTTGCGTTTTACCGCTTTTTTGGCTGCCGCTCTGCGCTTAACTGCCTTTTTCTTTGCTTTCTTCTTAACTACCTTCTTCTTAGCAGCTTTTTTCTTGGCCTTTTTCTTAACAACCTTCTTTTTGGCCTTCTTTTTAGCCACTTTCTTCTTAGCTACTTTCTTTTTAGCCTTCTTCTTGGCTACTTTCTTCTTCGCAACCTTCTTTTTAGCCACTTTCTTCTTAGCTGCCTTCTTCTTAGCTACCTTCTTCTTAGCTACCTTCTTCTTGGCAACCTTCTTCTTGGCAACCTTCTTCTTAGCTACCTTCTTCTTAGCTACCTTCTTCTTAGCTACCTTCTTCTTGGCAACCTTCTTCTTAGCTACCTTCTTCTTAGCTACCTTCTTCTTGGCAACCTTCTTCTTAGCTACCTTCTTCTTGGCGGCTTTCTTTTTGGCTGGCTTGCGCTTAGCAACTTTCTTAGGAGAGGCCTTCTTCGCTGCAGAGCGTCTCTTAACTGCTTTCTTCTTAGTAGACTTCTTTTTAGCTACCTTCTTTTTAGCTACCTTCTTCTTTGCAGCTTTTTTCTTGGCTGGCTTCTTCTTTGCAGCTTTACGTGCCGCAGCCTTAGCTTTAGCAGCGGCTTTCTTTGCCGCGGCCTTTTCCTTCTTGGCTGCCCTTGCTGCTGCTTTTCTGGCGG
>Ga0316189_10004130_pt1 | contig 14010 bp, 14 predicted proteins | sample LowCovwburrow_MG_FD_204930 | JGI IMG/M metagenome (GOLD analysis project Ga0316189, IMG submission 204930) | Coastal sediment microbial communities from Maine, United States - Lowes Cove worm burrow | ecosystem: Environmental > Aquatic > Marine > Coastal > Sediment | place: USA: Maine...
GCAGCTCCGATGGCTTGTGATCATGGCTTCCCTGCTGCTGTGTGTGGGGCTGATATCGCCCATCGTCACACTGGAAAAGTTCGTGATCGTTGAAAGCACCTTCTCTGTGACCTCAGGCATCCTTCAACTGCTGCAGGAAGGTCAGTGGTTTCTGTTTTTCATCATCACCGGATTCAGTGTGATATTGCCCATTCTCAAACTGCATGTGCTCTACCGCCTCCTCAGCCGAGGTGCAACCGGAAGTGCGCGGCAGCGACGGTATCTGCATTGGATGCATCTCTATGGAAAATGGTCCATGCTGGATGTGTTTGTGGTGGCCGTCCTGGTTGTCGCGGTCAAACTGGGTGCTATCGCAAACGTGGAAATGCGATATGGCCTTTATGCCTTCGCGCTGTCGATTCTTCTAACTATGTTCATTACGGCGCGTGTCGTCGTCCTGACCTCCGACCCGGAGAAGTGATCCAGGGATGAGAGTCATCAGAAGATATACGACCATGGTGCTGTTCGTTGCCGCCTTTCTCCTGGGTATCCAGATTCCTGGCTTTATTGCGCAATACAGTCACAGGATCAGCGCCCATCATGCAGAGGCGGTATTGCATATCAAAGGCTTCCAGGAGATCGCGGACAGGTATCTGAACGGTAACCTGGAAGCGCTGATCGAGAGACATAAACGCAGCAGTGACCCGGTATTTCGGGCGGAGGCCAGACTGATCGAAAACGCCCACGTCAGAATTCAGCGATTTTCACAGGAGCTGGCCGCGCTGGACGCCAATCTCTTCTACCAGATATTCCATGTGACGCTGCATGCCGACCCAGAAGTGCTGAAGGAGTCGATATCCGGATATTCTGCTACCGCACCCCTTGAGGCAGAGACCGCTATCTGCGGTATGGGGCTGGGCATCCTGACCGCCGCAGGATTCAATCTGCTGTTCTCCCTGACTGGACTGATGATCGGCAGCGGGCGGCGCAGACGTCTGCGTGAAGGTGACCGAAGCGCCTGAGGCGCACCACCTGTTCAGAAAAAGCCATGGAGATACCATCGCCGGCCAGCACCCAGTTCACGGTATATCCAGAGCCTTTCCCCGCTGTGACTAACGGCTACGAAATAGTCCCTGGCCACCTCCCCGCCGTCCCACCACCCGGTCTCAATTCGCTCACGCTCCGCACCCAGCTCCAACCGACCGCCATACCAGGGACGACCATTGCGCACCTCCAGCAGCACTGGCTCGGCAAGCAGCCAGAGGGGGCGTCCGGTCGGGCTCTGCTCTTTCCTTCCCTCTCCCGGCGGATATCCTGATGCCGCCTCGTCCGGGGCGCATCGGCGCCAGGCCCGTTCGGGTCGATGATCCGGGACCCACCGTATGCTGCTCACCACCTCACCCCCTAACCGCGCCTGCAACCGCTCCAGCAGGTGCTGACCGGCTTCACGTCCCTCCTGCTCGGCTGTGAACAGGTTCAAGGGACGTCCGGTCAGCGGCTGGATATCCCTCACCGTCAGACCAACCTCCCATACCGGCGCCGCCAATTCTAGCCGCTCCAGTCGCTCCCGCAGCAGTTGCTGGAACCGCGCCGGCTCCCGCTCAGGGGTCCTCAGACCGAGCCGAAAGCGATACATCTCCCCACCTTCATAAACCAGCAGCCAGTCGAGACGCTGGGTACCGGCCTGCCGGGCCAGGAGAAAGCCGCTTAGTTCCAGAATCAGCCGGCGGGCGGCAAACCGCAAGGCCTTGGTCGACCGTACCTCGGCAGGCAGTTCCAGCCGGCGCTGGAACCAGGCGGGCGGTTCAAACAGGCGTTGAGGATCCGGTGCCTGACCGAGGATCCGTTCCAGGTAATGCAGGAACTCCTGCCCCAGGCGGCGGCCAAGACCGGCTGCAGGCAGGGCCAGCAGATCACCGAGCCGCTGCAGTCCCATACCGTAGAGGGCATCACGTTTCCCCCGCTCGAGTGGAATACGATGCAGGGGAAGGGAGGCAAGCGCCCGACGTAATCCCGCTATATCCCGGATCACCCCTTCCCGGCCATCCCCGGCCAGCAGCAGGGCACCACCGGGCGTTGGCGCCAGGCAGAGCAGGGCCTGATAACCGAATCCGCGAAGCCCGGAGCGAATCTGCAGCAACAGCGAACGAATCCCACCAAACAGGCGCAGACTGCCGCCCAATTCGAGCAGCAATCCCCGGGGTGGTGCCAGGGATACCTGGGAAGTGAAGCCGCCGGCCCAGAGCGCCAGGCCTTCCAGAGCGGAAAGCTCCCGTCCCCGGTCACGCTCCAGGACACACAGGCTCTCCGACACCGCCCGAGCGGCAGCAGTATTCATTCCGACCCTGATGCCATCGGCCACCGCCGCCTCGTCACACAAGACGATACGGCGACATGAACCCCGCCGTTCACTGACCGCCAGCGACGACCTGCTGTCATCACTCGAGGCCAGTACCTCCAGGGGCAGGCGGGGAAGATATATCGCCAGCCAGTGCATCCGGATTCATTCAGTTTGCGCTTATTCTCACCCCACCGAGCGGCCAGCTACCCCGTCTTTTGAGGATCTCCAGCTCGACCTCCTCGCCGGCTGGCCTCACCCGCAGGCGCAGGGCAACCGGCGACGACTCCTGCGCCACCTGTACCGGTCGAAACAGGAAGCCACCGCTCTTGCCCACCGCGGCTGCCAGCTGCAGACGACGCAGGGCGCCAGCGCTCACCCTCCCCAGCCAACCGAGAACGGCACTGCAGGCATCCGAACGCAACGCCTGTTCCAACGCCCAGAGCCGCTCCTGCTGCCCCCTGGGATACAGCAGCAGCAGACGGGAAATATCCACACCACGGGCCACGAGACCGGGAGCGTAGGGGATGAGAGGCGGCCCCACCAGGACGATCCAGCGGGCTTCTCTGCTGAGCGCTGCCAGGGATGGCACGACCAGTCCCAACCCGCCACGACCCTCTCGATCATCGGTCAGGATTTCCGTAACAGCCCCCCGTGGCCAGCCACTGCCGACCAGCTGTTGATCGAGAAAATCGAAGCCAGTAGGCATACCGGGTTGTACGACGGGGGAATAATCAGCCCCACGCCAGAGATCCCCACGCTGCTGCAGCAGGTTCACCAGACTCATGACACCACCAAGGGAAAACCCAGATCACCGCGCAGCAGCCCAACCCCCAGCCCCTCGATTACCAGCTGCTGGAATCTCAGATCGACTTCGATAGGCTGGAAACCGGGATTTTCCGGCAGCAGCCGCACCCGGTGCCTCCAGCGACCGTGGCGGCGGAGCCGCTTCACCGTCACCTCGTCCTCCAGCCTGACCACCACAATCTGACCGTTTTCGGCCTGAGGAGTGGCATGGACTGCCAGCAGATCCCCATCCATGATACCCGCATCCCGCATACTCATGCCCTGCACCCGCAACAGATAATCCGCCCGGGGATGGAACAGGACGGGATCAACGGCATAGTGGTCCTCCACACACTCTTCCGCCAGAATCGGGCTGCCCGCCGCTACCCGTCCCACCACCGGCAGACCCTCCGGCACTGCCGGTTGCAGCAGGCGGATCCCACGGGAAGTGCCCTTCCGCAGTTCGATTGCACCCTTGCGGGCCAATGCCCTCAGATGCTCCTCCGCCGCATTGGCGGAACGGAAACCGAGCAGATCGGCGATCTCTGCCCGGGTGGGGGGAAATCCCGTTTTGTGTACCTGTGTTCGGATCAGTTCGAGAATCTGGTGCTGCCGGGGAGTCAGGTTCATCTCTATTTTTCCTGAACGTCAAAGATCGTTGCCACAAGACCACCTCCGCTACCCGCTGCAAAGGGCCTGTTTGGCACGGTATTTATAATAAAGCCGTATTCCGCGCGGCCAGGATCATTTCGCCACATCCAAAATACTGTTTATATATACAGTATATAAAACCCCGGCGTTAATGCAATCAGGAAAATTCACCCCTCCTCCGACCGAGGCGGTTATCTGTCGCCAGCAACCGAATGATAGACTGTGGGCTCCATCCCCTTGTCACTGCACAACAGATCTGCTGTATGAATAAAGAGAAGCGCCGGGAGATTTTCCAACGCCTGCGGGCTGCCGATCCAAATCCCACCACCGAACTGAACTACGCGACCCCCTTCCAGCTGCTGGTAGCGGTGATTCTATCCGCCCAGGCCACCGACAAGGGGGTCAACAGGGCGACCTCAAAACTGTTTCCTATAGCCGCTACACCACAGGCAATACTGGACCTGGGCGAGGAGGGGTTAAAACGCCACATCCGCACCATCGGCCTGTATAACAGCAAAGCGGCCAATATTCTGAAGACCTGCGCCATTCTGGTGGAGCAATATGCCGCGGAGGTGCCGCCCAACCGCGAGGCGCTGGAGACCCTGCCGGGAGTTGGCCGCAAGACCGCTAACGTGGTGCTCAATACCGCCTTCGGCCAGCCCACCATGGCGGTGGACACCCACATCTTTCGAGTCGCCAACCGCACTCGCATCGCTCCGGGAAAAACCGTCCTTGAGGTGGAGAAAAAGCTGCTGCGCCATATCCCGACAGAGTTTCTGCAGGATGCCCACCACTGGCTGATTCTGCACGGCCGCTACACTTGTGTGGCGCGCAAACCTCGCTGCGGTTCCTGTATCATAGAGGACCTCTGCAAATACCGGCACAAAACCGCTGACTGAAGCATGTTTGGAAACGACAGAGCCGGAATGCGGCGCATCTTCACCGAGGCGTGGCGCAAACTGCGCGAAAACGAGCCATTGGATCCCCTGGAGCAGTTGATCGTCCGGATTGTTCACCAGCATCCGGAGTATCATGTGCTGCTGGAGACTGAAGAGGCCGCCCTCGACCGCGACTACCGGCCGGAAGACGGGGAGAGCAACCCGTTTCTCCACCTGGGAATGCACATCAGCCTGCATGAGCAGATCGACACCGACCGACCGGCCGGCATCACTGCCCTCTATCGGGAGATGATGCTGAAAATCGGCGACCCTCACCAGGTCGAACACCAACTGATGGAATGTCTCGGGAGGATGCTGTGGGAGGCCCAGCGGGCGCAGCGACTGCCGGACGAGCAGGCCTATCTCGAATGCGTCAGATCGCTACTGCGTTGAGCACACTCACCCCCTGCCGGCATCAACAGTTCAATCCCCTGCGAGCAGAAACTCGATCGCCTCGACAATCACCGAAGCGGGCGTGGCGTGAGGAAAGATGAAACGCAGGGTCCCCTCTGGGGTTATCAGATAGGTGACCGAGGAATGGTTCACTGAATAGCCGAAGGCCGAGCCCTCCATCTCCACTTCGTAGTATTGCGCGCCATAGAGTTGAGCCACCTCGGCAACCTCCAACTCCGTCCCGGTTACCCCGATCAGATTCGGATGAAAGTAACCGACATACCGCGCCAGCACTTCCGGGGTATCGCGCTTGGGATCCACACTTATAAAAATTGCCTGGATCTCTTTCAACTCATCTTCACTCAACTCGTTCAGGGCCTGGGTCACCAACGATAACGAGGTGGGACAGACGTCTGGACAACTGGTATAGCCAAAATAGAGCAGTACCAACTTGCCGCGAAAGTCCTGCAGCGAGACGGGGCCAGCGACTGACTGGAGGGTGAAATCTCCCCCCGGAGGGGCTTTTCTGATGGCAGGAATCCCGGAGACCCAGCCTTCCTGCCTATCATCCACCGCCAGAGCGGCTGAAGGTAAGGACAAAACTATCGCCAAAACACTGAATACTACCTTATACAACATGGAAAACTCCCGGGTTAATTTTTATCATTCTACCCTATGAAAAGGGGGAATTGGGGTCCATCATAGCTTACGCACAAGCGGTGCCATCTATCAATCTCAATGGGCACCCGATCTGGCATCTCCGGAATCGGCCTCCGCTTTTTATCCTACACTGCCGAAACTTGAGATCGTAAAGGGGATGGAATGGTTCCTTCCCCCGAATGAAAAAAAGCCTGCAGACGCCTCTCAACACGAACGTCGAGCGTTACCCCACCTCTTTCCCCTATAATGTTAAGTGAGTAGAGTGAGAGGGGCGTCAGAGACAATCGCTGCTGAGTTTGCGGCAGTTCGAAATCAGAAGAAGGGGGTTATCATGAGTGCAATCTGGGTGGTCGTTGCCGATTCAAGCCGCGCAAGAATCTTCTCTGCCGAGAAACCGGCCAGTCCGCTGGTGGAGATTCAGACACTCGCCCACCCCCAGGCCCGACTGCATGAAGGTGATCTGGTCTCCGACAAAGCCGGGCGGGATAGAAACCCCGGTGCCACCAGCCATGACATGGGAAATGAATCGGACACCAAACACGAAGAGTCTGTCCGATTCGCGAGCCAGGTTTGCGGTACCCTGGAGGCAGGACGCACCAGTGGTCAGTTCGATAAACTCTATGTAATAGCGGCCCCGAGTTTTCTCGGTATTTTGAGAAAACACCAGTCCAGCGCGCTGGAGAAACTGGTAACGGCGGAGGTCTCGAAAAATCTGGCCGGCCATCATCCGTCGGAGATCCGGAAGAATCTGCCAGAATATCTCTAGCTAAAGAAAGACTGAAGCAAACCAGCTGACACCTCAAAACTCCCTGGCGGGGATAAACCCGCTTCCGGTGGACAAGGGGGTAAACCGCCCTCAGACGCCCGCAACAAAACGAATCCCCGCGAGTTAATCGATCCCATGACATGAAGAAAAACTACGACTGTATCGTAATCGGCAGTGGCCCCGGCGGCGAGGGGGCCGCCATGAAACTCACCAAATCGGGCCACAGGGTAGCCGTCATCGAAAGGCACGATCAGGTGGGCGGTGGCTCTACCCACTGGGGCACCATTCCCAGCAAGGCCCTGCGCCACAGCATCCAGATGCTGGTGGACTACAAGCGAAATCCACTGTTCGCTCATACCCGGCAACAGATCAATCTCGACTACCCCCAACTGCTGATGGCGGCGGATACGGTGATTCAGGAGCAGGTGAGCACCCGTTACCGTTACTACGCCCGTAATCAGGTGGATCTGATCCATGGCGAAGCCCGCTTCATCGCGCCTGACGCTGTTGAAGTTGCGCTCGGTGAGCAGGGCCGGGAAACATTGCGCGCGGACCACCTGGTGATCGCCACCGGGTCCAGTCCCTACCACCCCGCAGATATCGATTTCAGTCACTCCAGGATCCATGACAGCGACTCTCTGCTCTCGTTGGAACACACCCCTCAGTCCCTGACAATCTATGGAGCTGGCGTCATCGGCTGCGAATATGCTTCTATCTTCTGCAATCTGGACGTCAAAGTAAACCTGGTCAATACCCGTGACCGTCTGCTCTCCTTCCTGGATGACGAGATCACGGACGCCCTCGGCTACCATCTCCGTCACCAGGGAGTGATCATCCGGAACAATGAGGAGTATTCGCGGATAGAGGCCTTGGAGGATGGGGTGGTGCTGCATTGCCAGTCCGGCAAGAAGTTCAAGTCCGACATTCTACTCTGGGCCAACGGTCGCTCCGGAAACACGACCGGCATGGGGCTGGAGGAGATCGGCATCGAAGTGAATCATCGCGGTCAGATCGAGGTCGGAAAGGACTACCGCACCGCACTGCCACACATCTACGCGGTGGGCGACGTGGTCGGCTCACCGGGGCTGGCCAGTGCCAGCTACGATCAGGGACGCTTCGTCGGTACCCTGGTCGCAGACGGAAAGAGCGACTGGAGCCTGATCGAGGAATTCCCGAGCGGCATCTACACTAATCCTGAAATCAGCTCTCTCGGCCGCACAGAACGGGAACTGACCGAGCAGCAGATCCCCTACGAAGTAGGCCAGGCCATGTTCAAGAGCATCGCCCGGGCCCAGATCACCGGACACACCGTGGGCATGCTGAAGATACTCTTCCATCGGGAGACCCTGGAAATCCTCGGTATTCACTGCTTCGGAGAGACCGCAGCAGAGATCATTCACATCGGACAGGCCATCATGGGTCGGAAGGGGGAGGCAAACAGCCTGCGCTACTTCGTCGAGACCACCTTCAACTACCCCACCATGGCCGAGGCCTACCGGGTCGCCGCATTAAACGGTTTGAATCGGATTTTCTAGACTGGCTCGGCGGTCAAAACGGAAGAGCATAAGCCTTCGTCGAGATCAAATCCCATGCGGCAGATCACACACGGCAGGGTATTTGACACACTGCAACAGGGTGTGAAATCCGTGTTCAATCGAATTCACAGCACTGTTGTGAAATAGTGGTGGTGCATTCGGTTGTGTCCGTTCAGGCCCACCAGCCGGGTCCCAGCAGCGACCCAGATTATTGTGAAACCGGGCCCGCAATCAGATCCTGTTTCTGATAATATTTGTTGATAAATACTTTGGAGCAGTATCCCGATGGCCACATTTAGATCAGTCACACTCCTCCTGTCTGTCCTGCTTTTGCCGGTGCAGACCTTAGCCCAGCACTGGACTGGCAGTCTGGACTCTGGGGACGTCGTGCGTATCGATCCAAACACCAACCGGGCCACCGTTTATTCCAACGATGGCGCCGCTCAGTTGTGGGACGGCACCCACGAATTGCAGGATGGCTCGGTGATCATCATAGAGGACGGGGTAGTAACCAGCGGCGGAGGCCAGCCGTCCGTTACATGGGAGACCCCGGCGACACCCTTACCGGCGACCCCAATGGCGGAGAATACAGAAGACCCGATAAGCGCCCGACCCAGTTCCCCCTGCGTGGATCTGGCAATCAAAGTGTGCGGCTTCAACGGCGAGTGCGCCGAAAATCCTGTCTGCTCCCCCGCGCGTCAGCTAATCCAACTGGAGCGGGACGAAGCCTGGCAGCGGCGCGGCACGGGGCCCAATCAGACCACAGCCGAGTGCCGCAAAGGGCTGGATGACGACAAACTCTTCCCCCGCTGCGCCAGCAAAAAGGCCCCTAATGCCCCCACCGCCTGCCAGCAGTTGGTCTCCCACGTCTGCGGCGCCCACGACGAATGCCCCGAAAACCCGGCCTGTTCCCCCGCCCAACAGCTACTGACCATGGAGAACAGGGAACGCGAGGCGAGCCGCGAAGTGGATCGAATTACCTACACGACGAAGAAATGCGCCGAAGCACTGCGGGAATCGGATTTTTTCAAGGCCTGCCAGGAGACCGATCCTCAGCCGGAGACGCCGCCCGATGCCGATGAGCATCAGGAGACTACAAAGGCAGAGGCAGAGACAGAAGAGACCCCTCGATTTCGCCCGTTTCGAGGCCCCATGCGCCGCTAAGTGCGCGCCAACCCTGGTAGACAGGCCTTCCCCTCCTATCGGCGGCGCTTGGCCGCAACCCGCAGACGCAGGGCGTTTAGCTTGATGAAACCCTCGGCATCTTTCTGATCGTAGGCTCCGGCATCGTCCTCGAAGGTGGCGATGGATTCATCGAACAGGCTGTCGGTATCCGACTTTCGGCCTGCCACCATGACGTTACCCTTGTAAAGTTTCAACCGCACCAGCCCGTTTACCACCCCCTGGGTCTGGTCGATGGCGGCCTGCAGCATCTCCCGTTCCGGGCTCCACCAATACCCGTTGTAGACCAGGCTGGCGTAACGCGGCATCAGTTCGTCCTTCAGATGGGCGGCCTCGCGGTCCAGGGTGAGGGACTCCATGGCCCGGTGGGCCTTCAGCATAATGGTGCCCCCCGGAGTCTCGTAACAGCCGCGGGACTTCATGCCAACGTATCGATTCTCCACAATGTCATCGCGACCGATTCCATTCTCCCCTCCCAGCCGATTGAGGGTCTCCAGCACTAGCGCCGGGCTCATTTCCTCGCCATCGATGGCCACAATGTCGCCCTGCTGAAAGGTGAGTTCTATATAGGCCGGGTGGTCTGGCGCAGCCTCGGGGGAGCGAGTCCAGCGCCACATCTCCTCTCCCGGTTCGACCCAGGGGTCTTCCAGGTCATATCCCTCGTACGAGATATGCAGCAGGTTGGCATCCATGGAGTAGGGCGATTTACTGCCTGCCCGCTTCATCTCCACCGGGATTCCATGCGCCTCTGCATAGGCCATCAGTTTTTCCCGCGACAGCAGATCCCACTGCCGCCAGGGGGCGATGATCTTCACGTCCGGCTTCAACGCATAGGCACCCAGTTCGAAACGAACCTGATCGTTACCCTTTCCCGTGGCGCCGTGGGAGATGGCATCAGCCCCTGTCTCGTTGGCGATCTCGATCAGCCGTTTGGCGATCAAGGGGCGGGCAATGGAGGTACCCAGCAGATACTCCCCTTCATAGACGGCGTTGGCACGAAACATGGGATAGACATAGTCGCGGACAAACTCCTCGCGCAGATCCTCGACGTAGATCTCTTTTACCCCGGCCGCCTGGGCCTTTGCCCGGGCCGGTTCCACCTCCTCCCCTTGGCCGATGTCCGCTGTGAAGGTCACCACCTCACAGCCGTACTCCTGTTCCAGCCACTTGAGAATGATGGAGGTATCCAGGCCGCCGGAATAGGCGAGCACCACTTTTTTTACACCAAACGCTGACATGCGGGTTGCTCCAGACAGATGCCCGCAGTGGACGGGCGCTGCACCGTTGATTAATCGGAAAGCGCCGGATTATAGCAAGGGCCGGGGGGTGAGAGCCAAGACAAGAGCAGCGGGGCAGCAGCCCCTCATCTCCGCTGCCGGCGCCAGGAGTCGACGATGGCATCCACGTCGAGTTCCTCCGGGCCGTCCTTCCACTGGCCATAGAAATCGATGTCACCGCTGTTGGGTATAGGATCGGGCGGATAGAACTGGAACCGGGTAGGGATCGGAACGGATTCGCCCATTACCATGGCCTCACCGCGGCCGAGTGTAGAGAGGATATTCACCAGGCCGGCCTCGGCGTCCGGTACCAGGTCGCGGATGTACTGCTGGTCGTCAGGGTTTGTCACCCGCAGGCAGATAAAGTTGCCGCACTGGGCAAGTACCGTCTCCGACAGTTCATGGGGGCGCTGGCTGACCACCGCCAGACCAACCCCGTACTTGCGACCCTCCTTGGCAATGCGCTCCATGGAGCGACGGGTTCCCTCGTACTGAGTGCCTGATTCCCGCGGAATATAGGCGTGGGCCTCCTCACACATCAAGAGGATCGGAAACTCCCGCGACCTGGGATTCCAGTAGTTGAACTCAAAGGCCAGCCGGCCGATCTGGGCGGAAACGGTGGGCCGGACATCGAATGGCACCGGACTGAAGTCAATAACGGTGATCTGCCGCTTGGGATTCCGCAAGCCGACGAAATCGCGCAACAAATCGGACAGCGTGTCGGAAGAATTTCGCCGCGTCGGCTTGAACAGAAAATCGTAACGGACGTCGTTGAAACGGGCCTGCATCTTGATCAGAAACTCGTCGAACTGGCCGTGGAGCGGACCTTTTACCTTACCAAAATCGGTCACTTGTTCATTGGCTCGCTTGAACTGATGGAACAACTCTGCCAGAGAGAAATAGACCGGCGAGTCGATGGTGATGTGGACCCCTTCCATTTCCTGGTTCGCGTTCTTGCGCAGGGCGAGCAGGACCTCGCGGAGAAAGGCCATCTGTATCGATGCCTTGTCATCGGAGCGGTCGATCAGCAGATCCACCAGTTCCGCATAGGTGAGGAGCCAGTATGGAATCTCCAGTTCTCGCGCATCCACATAACGATAGGTCTCCTCCGGGAACGCTGAATGGCGGGTGCCATCGAGATCGGTCCAGACATACTCACCGTGCAGGTCGAGCAGGATGATGTGGGCGTTGGGCATGATCTCGACCGCACGCTGGAGCAGACTCGCTACGCTCCAGGACTTGCCGGAACCGGATTGGCCGAGAATTGCCAGGTGGCGGCCGAACAGGGGCGACGGATCAAGGCAGATATCGACCGAAGGAAGCGACGGGAGATAACCCAGCCGATATCCCATAGAGCGGTATTTCTCGAACAGCGAATCCACCTCCGCCTCCACCACCGCATGCACCTCGGCCCCCGGTGTCGGATAGTTGATAACCCCGCGTTGAAAATCGAGGTTGGCATCCAACTCACCCAAAGGCACCAGCGTCAGCAACCCCCGGTTGACCGACCTTCGAACCGAGCCATCGCCCTTCTCTCCCAGGGAGACGCGCAGAGCGCGCTCCTCCTGATAGGCCCGGGTGACCATTGCGATCACCTGAACGCCCCTCTGTCGAACCACCAGGTAAGATCCAATTTCCCCCACGCTCACTTCACGGCCCTCGATATCGATGACCGGGAAGCTGCCGGAATCGTCCCAGGTCAGCATCGCTGTCATGCTGATTTCCTGTACATCGGTGAGGGTACCGATACGGGTATTCTCTTTTGCTGTCATTGGCTCAAATCCATGCTAATTCTCAGTTTTGTATCGCCCGGCACCGTCAAAACTGAACCTCGAACGGCCGCTAGAAGCTGACGGAAAGGGGCAGATCGAAAGCAAGCCGAATCAATCTGGGATAGCCGCCAGAAAGACACTGAGGGCCGCCTGAAAGCTACTCGGTTGATCCGTGTAGACCCAGTGACCCGCCCCGGCGATGGCCCGCAGCCGAGCATAAGGAAACAGCGCCCGTATCGGCTGATGATAGGCGGTCTGGAGATAATTGGATTCAGTGCCATAGACGAACAGCGCTGGACCCGGATAAACCTTGCCAGCAGCCACTGGCGGAAAGCCGACAATGGCATCCATCTCCTCCGCCAGCACCTCTAGATTGAGCCGCCAGGCCCAGGAATCCCCCTTTCGTACCAGGTTCTGGAGCAGATATTGGCGCAATTCCCCATCATCCAGGTAGCGAGCCAAGGTTGCTTGCGCCTCTCCCCGGTTGGCAATTCTGTCAAGATCCACAGCCTGCAATGCCTGGAAAATGTCGCCGAATCCATGCGCATAGGATACCGGCGCGATATCCACCACTACCAGGGCATCGACCTGACCCGGGCGTTCCAACGCAAACCACATGGCCACCTTGCCACCCATACTGTGTCCGACCAGCATGGCGGAATCCAGGCCATGCTCTTCCATCAACTCCGCGACATCGTCGCCCAGCGCGGGATAATCCATGCGGTCATTGTGTCCGGAGCGCCCGTGGTTACGCAGATCGGGCACCACAACGTGGTAGTCCACAGCCAGCGCCCGGGCCAGGCTGTGCCAATTGGCGGCAGAGCCCAGTAGGCCATGGAGCAGCACCAGGCTTGGACGATCTCCGGTATAGGTGCCATATTCGCGGAAATGGAGTTTCATAATCGAGCCAGAACCCGCCGAGCAATAACCACTGGGAACCGGGCGCGCAGATCGCTCTCTGCTGCTAAAGAGCACCTTCAGGATCGGATCGATCCCGCCTACTTTCGTTTCTTCGGTGGCATCAGATCGGTAATCGTACCGTCGGCCATCTCGGCGGCGAAACAGATGGTCTCGTTGAGTGTTGGATGGGGGTGAATGGTCAAACTGATATCCTCCGCATCGGCCCCCATCTCCAGCGCAAGCACCGTCTCACCGATCAATTCACCGGCACTTACTCCCACGATACCGGCACCCAGAAGGCGCCCGCTGTCCGGATCGAACAACAGTTTGGTCATTCCCTCATCTCGCCCGGTACCCAGCGCGCGGCCGGATGCAGCCCAGGGAAATACCCCCTTCTCGTAGGCTATCCCCTGCGATTTTGCCTCCACCTCGGTGAGTCCCATCCAGGCCACTTCTGGATCGGTATAGGCGACAGACGGAATGGTCAAAGGATCGAACAGAGAGGGAAGCCCGGCGATCACCTCGGCGGCCACTTTCGCCTCATGGGTCGCCTTGTGCGCCAGCATCGGATTGCCTACCACGTCCCCGATGGCATAGATACCGGGTACATTGGTGCGCATATGGGCATCAACCGGGATGAATCCGCGTTCATCCACCTGGATACCCGCGTTCTCCGCGCCGATCTTCCTGCCATTGGGAATGCGGCCAACGGCGACCAGTACCTTGTCGTACATTCTGGCCTTTTCCGGCGCATTCTTGCCCTCGAACGACACCTTGAGACCGTTTTTCTGGGCCTTGACTTCAGTAACCTTGGTCGCCAGTATGATCTGGTT